>Ga0256404_1004787_pt1 | contig 24914 bp, 20 predicted proteins | sample RumenRJG_01DNA_FD_185990 | JGI IMG/M metagenome (GOLD analysis project Ga0256404, IMG submission 185990) | Bovine rumen microbial communities from Lethbridge, Alberta, Canada - RJG_01 | ecosystem: Host-associated > Mammals > Digestive system > Stomach > Rumen | place: Canada: Alberta | collected... | reverse complement strand
AGCTGATCCTCCTGATCTCCAGCCTTTTCCTCTGGGTGCACCGCATCTTCCTGCCGGTGGTGGTCACCGGCTTCTATGTGGCGCTGCTCATGCTGCTGGGCGAGGACCTGCTGCTCCCGGTGCGGAGAGCCGAGGGGCGCTACGCCGCGAGGGGCGCGCTGAGGGCGGTGCAGGACCTGCTCATGGGGGGCGCCGCCATGCAGATCTTCCTGACCGGCCTCTCCGTGCTGCACGTGGGCGGCCCGGGCGCCGTGCGGAAGGCGGCCGCCGTGCTGCTGCTCCTGGGGCTCCTCTTTTTCCTGCTGTTCCAGAAGAGCGGGATCTTCCCCCTGCTGCTGCCCGAGAAGGTGGCGGAGGGGAGCGACGACCCGGTCCTGAAGAAGACCCTGCTGATTTCCGTGCTGTGGATCCTCCTGATCCACGCCGGGCGCATGAATATCACCCTGGATTACGACTCCGTGCACTACGGGCTCCGGTCCTTCTACGTGCTGGACAACGGCCGGGGCATCTTTGAGAACCTGGGGTCCGTGAACGCAGTCTACTATTACCCCAAGGGGCTGGAGCTCCTCACGCTGCCCCTCTCCGGGACCCCCACCTACGGCTTTGTTTTAAGCTTCTCCTTCTGGTGCGCCGTGCTGGTCCTCCTTCTCACGCGGGAGATGACCGGGCGCATCGCCGGCCCCCTTGCGGGGACCCTGGCCATGTTTTTCACCGCCTGTATCCCCGGCGTCATGAACCTGGCCACATCCGCCAAGACTGACATGGTGACCCTGCTGTTCCAGCTCCTGTTTGCTGCGGAGATCCTGGAGCGGATCCGGGCGAGGGAGGAGGATGCGGCGAGAATCGCAGCACAGGATCCGATGGCTGGCTCAGGGCCGGCCGCGGCCCGAACCACGGGGACAGCCCCGGTGTCGGGCCCGGCGCCGGGCCCGGCCGCAGCCCGCGGCACGGCCCACGCCCTGCGGCCCCTCTTTTACGCCGCCGGGACCCTGCTCTTCACCCTGACCCTGAAGCCCACCGCCATCGCCTTCTCCGGCGCCCTGTTCCTGTCCTGGCTCCTGTATGAGGGCCTGCGGGCGATGCGGGAGAAGAGAGAGCGCGCGAAGCGAAATAGCGCCGCGAATGGCCCCATATGGCCCTTCCTCTGGGTCATCGCGTTGCCCGGGGCGGCCCTCACCGGGGTCACGGCCCGGACCTTCCGCCTCACCGGATACCCGCTTGTGACGGTGTTCACCGGCATCTGGGAGAAGCTGGGCATGCACGGCAAGTACCCCCTGGCGGTGCAGTCCGTGCCGAACGCCGCGGCGGGCTACAGCCTGAAGGAGACCGTGCTGTACTTCGCGGAGCGCTGCTTCCGCTTCTTTATCGCGCCGGTGGGAGAGGAGGCGCTGCACATCAGGATCGCCTGGGGCACGCCCCTGTTCCTCATGCTGCTGCTGTCCCTGATCGCGGTGCTTGTGCGGAATCATTTCCAAGCGAAAGCTGAGAGCCGGGCCGCGGCGCAGCTCGTCGTCGTGCCCACCGCCGACACAGCCGCTCCCGCAAACGCCGCGGCAGCCGGCACAGTTGCCCCCGCAGGCGCCGCGGCCGGGCCCACAGCCGGGTCCGCCGCCCAGCCCGCCCCGGCAACCCGGGCCCGGCGCTCCATCTCGTGCGCGGTGCGTGAGGCCTCCGGGCCCGCGGTGCGCGCGCGATTCCTAACGGGCTACCTGCTGCTGACCCTCGCTTTCCTGCTGCTCTTTGACTTCCTGACCCTCCTCCTGCTTTACCAGGTGGACGGAAACTACTATAATCTTAGCTATGTGCTGACCGCCGTCACCGCGGCGGTGCTGTGGCAGGGGCGAGAGAAGCACATCCTCCGCTGCCTGGCCCCGGCGGTGCTCTGCGCCCTCTTTGTCACCGGCGTCACCAACTGGGCCGGCGCCAGGGGCCTCACAGAGCCGAAGCTGAACCACTACGGCTTCTACGACCACGCCTCCGACCGGATGGACCGCATGATCCTCTCCGGAAAGGACCCGGTGTACCGCTACCTGGTCAATGCCGCCCGGTTCCGGGTGCTCTGCGTGTCCCAGGAGCCGGAGTGCTACCTCTTCCCCTGCGTGGCCGAGAGCTACACGGACGTGGAGGGCAGCGGCGGAAACGTGCGGCTGGTGCACACCCTGAACGAATTCAAGGACTACCTGGACGCGGCCTGCATCCCCCTCATCTACGCGGAGGATGCCTTCCTTTCGGAGCACGCCCGGGCAGAGGAAATCATACGCTACATGAAGGAGGACGGAAGCATCACCCCCATCATCTCCCAGGAGGCTTACACCTTATATGAGTATCACACAGGCATTCGCTGACCGCTTCGGCGGCGGGAACGTCAGACAGGCCGGAGAGAGCCGGCGGCGCGCCGGCGGCGGGTTCGGATTCGGAACCGGAAGAGCCGGCCGCGGCGAGGGAGCGGCCGGGCAAAGCGAGAGAGCGGCCGGCCGGGACTACGGAAAAGCCGGCACCGCACGCGAAAGCCGCCGGGCCGGATCCGACAGGCGGTCCGGTTCCGCGGGCCGGCGGGACGGCATCGCCCTGCCCGAGGGCTTCGGCGCCGACGTCTTCCTGATCTGCGTCCTGCTTGGCTTCGCCTTTTTTGTGAACCGGGCCATGCGGATCTCCGGACTCTATATGGACGACCTGTACCTCTGGTCCTGCTTCGGCGAGCAGAGCTTCCGGGAGTTCGTGTTCCCCATCGGCTCCACCCGGTGCCGCTTCGTCTACTGGTTCGCCGCCTGGGCCGAGCTCCTGCTGGTGGGAAACCGGCTGGAGATGATCGTGCCCATCAACATCCTCCTGAACTGGGGGACCGCGGCCTTCCTGTTCCTCTTCGCGGAGCGCCTGTCCCGGAGCCGCACGGTGAGCTTCCTCGCCGGCCTCCTCTTTCTCGCCTCCCGCTTTGCCTACTACCAGATCGGCCAGCTGCTGGGGCTCATGGAGACCATGGGCACCTTTTTCGCACTCTTGAACTGCTGGCTCCTGTACCGCTACCTCCATGGGGAGGACCGGTTCTACCTGCCGGCCCTGCTGGTCTGGTTTCTGAACTGCTTCACCCACGAGCGCTACATGGTGCTCCTGCCCATGTTTTACCTGGCGCTGCTGGTGAGACGGGATAAACGATGGGACCGCCTGGCATCGCCCGCGGCGGCCTTTGTGCTGATGCTGGTGATCCGCCGGCTCATGATCGGCACCCTGTCGCCGGCGGGCACGGGCGGCACCCAGATCGCCGAGACCTTCACCGCCCGGGGCGCGGTCGTCAACCTCCTGGTGGAGCTCCTCTACCTCTTCGGGGTGAATGCCGGGCCCGAGCACCTCTGCGGCCTTCCCTGGCAGGACACCCCCTTCTTCGTGAAGCTCCTGATCGCCGGCCAGAACGCGCTGCTCGTCCTCTTCCTGGTGCTCACCGCGGCTGATCTCCGGCATCGCCGGCGCTACCGCCTTGGCCTCGCCCCGGTGTTTGTGGATGCCCTCTTTTTCCTGGGCTTCCTGCTCGGCTGCGCCGCATCCTCCGCGGTCACCATTCGGGTGGAGATGCGGTGGATCTACGCCCAGTACGCCTTCCTGCTGCTCCTCATCGCCTGCCTCTTCGGCAAGCGGAGAGAGGTGCGGCTCGTGCGCGACGCGGACCCGGAGGCGGTGGACCGGTTCAAAATCTCGGACCGCTTCCCCCTGGCCGTGCTCATGCTCATGGCGGCGCTGACCATCCCCGTGCAGCTCTACAGCCGCCGCTTTTTCCCGAAGATCTACCTCTTCCCGAACCAGGAGCGCTACAACTCCCTGGCGGATGTCACCTACGGCTCCTACGGCCCCGACATCCTGGGAAAGGAGATCGTCATCGTGGGCAACACCTACCAGATGAGCGACTTCACCCGGGAGACCTTCTTCAAGCTCTTTGACCCCCAGCGCACCGGCCAGGGAACCACTGTCCGCATCGTGGAGTCCCTGCTGGACGTGGGCCAGGTGAACAGCAACATGCTCGTGCTGAAGGAGGATCCGCCGCGGAACCGCTTCCTGGACGCCACCGAGACCGTGCGGGCCCTGAGCCTCTTCTCGGAGTACGGCTACTACCGGGACGGCTGGATGGACGAAAAGGCCCAGGTGCAGATTTTAAGCGGCGCCACCGGCGAGATCCGCATGCACTTCATGTACCCTGGCAACCTCACCGGAAGCGAAACCATCACGATCCGCACCCGTGAAGCCACGCCCGCGGCCGATGCCGGGCTGCGCCAGGTCTCTCCGGACTCCTGGGAACTGCCCCTCATCTCCAACGAGCAGGACCTGACCTTCGAGGCCGACTCCCGCCGGATCGTGGAGTTTGAGTTCAACGCCAACTTCCACATCGAGCCCGCCGCCGAGCAGCGGAGCGAGAACCGGCTGGCGATTTTGGTGAATTTCGATACCTGAGTTGAAGAAGAGACAGGTGTAATTTGGCACCTGATCTGAAGAAGAGACAAGTGTAATTCAACATCTGATCACAGAAGAAACAAATTACGATCCGCGCCACGAAAAACGGCAACATGCTCTTGCCACACACAAACAATGGGCGGCGCGGACAGATACATTTCATGAAAGGAGGTGCGCGCATGGGTCGAAAGCTTCTCACACTACTGGGGCCGCTCTACGGCTTCCTCTTCCTGTCGGCCTACGTGCGCAGCGCCTCGGCGGACGTGGTCTACACCGACTACATCCGCCTCGTGAATTCCTACCTGGCGGATGTGACCAGCTTCAAACCCTACCTCCACGGTGACATCCTGACCCGGATCCCCGCCAACTACCGGAGCGGATCCTGAACGTGGCCCTGTTCCGGTACAGCACCATGTTTGAGATGCTCCTCGGCTGCTTCTTCCTGGCCCTCTCGGCGGCGGTGGCGGCCCGGTACTGCCGGAAAAAGGAGGTCTCCCTGCCCATGACGGGCCTCCTGCTCCTCTTCCTGTTTTCCTTAAACAAGTGGGAGATGCTGACCAACGGCTCCGGCTGGGTGCACTTCGCGGCCTTCGCCCTGTTCTGGCACCACTACTACGTCTTTGACCGGGTGATGTCCGGCACCCCGCGGCCCTGGGACCGGCGGCAGCTGTACCTGCTGCCCTGGATCACCATCCTGTTCTTCGGCGGGCCCTACGGGGGCGTGTACGCCGTGACCCTGCTGCTGGCGGACGGGTTTTTCCTGCTGTTTATGAGGAGAAGGCCGGCCGGCTCCAACCATGTCCAGTCGGGCGGCAGCGGAACCGGCTCTGAAGCCTCCCAGGTCGACGGCCAGGCCGTCGCGGAAGCCGACCAGGCGAACGGCAGCGGGATTGACGGTGAAGCAGTTCAGACGGCCGGACGCGGAACCGGCTCTGAAGCTTCCCAGGTCGACGGCCGGGCCGTCGCGCGTGACCAGCGGGACGGCATCTGGAACGACCCCCGCGAAAACGTGCGGCGCATGCTCTGCGCCCTGCTTCCTTTACTCTTGTACCTCGTGAGCCGCGCCCTCTCCGTGGAAGAGCGTGCCGGCGCCACCACCGAGCCCCTGTCCGCCGTGATGCGGACCCACCCAGGCTTTTTGCCCTCCCTCTTTGTGCGCTCCTTCTCCTCCATGGTGATCGGCGCCGAGGCCGGGGAGGTGCTGGGCGTGACGCGGGCCGTCAGCATCGCCCTGGGCCTCCTGGTCCTGGCCTTCTATGTCTGGGCCTTCCTCATCAACTTCCGCGGACGGCTCTACGAAAAAACCAGCTTCCCACTGTTTCTCCTGACCGCAGGCTTCTTAAACCACGTGCTCATCACCCTGTCCCGCTGGATCTTCCTGAAGGACAGCTACGGCATGAGCTCCCGCTACGCCCTGCAGTTTCAGGTGGGCATCGCCGGCATCCTCCTCACCTTTGCCATGGCGGAAAAGACCAAGGCCCGCACGCGGGCGATGCAATTCTTCGCGGCGCTTCTCCTCATCGGCACGCTTCTCACCACCGGCCGGGAGATCCACATGGCGAAGTACCGACAGGAGCACTTCACCGCCATGCAGGAGGCGGCCCTGGACTACGAGAACCGGAGCGACGAGGAGCTGGTGCAGGTGCTCCAGTACCACGATCCGGTGCGGATCCGCAGCGCCCTGAAGATCCTGGAGGACCGGAACCTGAACGTGTTCCGCGACGGGGCCGGCGCGGCCGAGACGGCCAACGGGGCGGCGGCCCAGTAAGAAAGGAAATGAATATGGACAACAGCTACGGCCTGCAGCACGTGCAGGAGGCAAACCTGCGGATCCTGAAGGAGATCCACCGGATCTGCGAGAAATACAGGATCCCCTACTCCCTGGATTCCGGGACCCTGCTGGGGGCGATCCGCCACGGGGGCTTCATTCCCTGGGACGACGACGCGGACCTCTGCATGACCCGGAACAGCTTCGAGGCCTTCCGAAAGGTGGCGGGGAGGGAGCTGCCCGACGGCATGCGGCTCCTTCTGCCGGACAGCTTTTCGAACGGCACCCGCTTCTACGACTTCGTGCCGCGGGTGATCCTGGAGAGCTCGCGGCGGCATCTGCCGGACGAGGAGAGCGGCTTCTACGGGGAAAAGCTGAACCACCTGTGGGTGGACCTCTTCATCCTGGACCGGCTGCCCGATGCACCGGCGGCGGCGGAGCTCCTGCTGGCGCGGCAGAAGGCGGTCTACCTCTTCTCCATGGGGCACCGGCAGAAGCTGGATTTCCAGAAGTATCCGGGGCCGCTGAAGCTTCCCATCGCCGGCGGCAGCACCGCGGGCAAGCTGTTTCCCATGAGGGCCCTCTTCAAGGCCCAGAACCGCCTCTCCCTTCTTTACAACAAGAAGAAGACCGCGCGGTGGTACTACTCCAACTACGATCCCCAGTACTGGCACATCCGCCTGGAGGATGACTGGGTCAGGGAACACATCAAGATCCGCTTCGAGGACACTGTGCTGGAGATCCCGGCGCACTACGACGAGATCCTGAAGCTGGTTTACGGCAATTACATGGAGCTTCCGCCGAAGGAGCAGCGCATTCCTTCCCACGGGAGCAGGGAGATTGAGGTTTATGGCTGAAAACAGGGACGCGGCGGAGATTCAGGCCGCAGCGGAGCAGGGGGCTGCGGCGGAGGTTCTGGCTGCGGCCGCACAGGGAGCCGGGGCGGAGGTTCAGGCAGCGGATGCACAGACAACAGAAGCGGTGCAGCCTCGGAAGCTTCTCTCGGTGGTGGTTTCTGTCTACAACGAGGAGGAGGCGCTGCCGCTCTTTTACCGGGAGGCCGGGAAAATCCTGGATCTCTGCGGCTGGGATTACGAGCTGATTTTCGTAAACGACGGGAGCGTGGACCGGAGCCGCGAGATTCTGTACCAAATTTCCAAAGACGACCCGAAGGTCAGGGTGATTCACTTCAGCCGGAACTTCGGCCACGAGGCCGCCATGATCGCGGGGATCGACCACGCCTCCGGTGACGCGGTCATCTGCATGGACGCGGATCTGCAGCATCCCCCGGCCATGATTCCGGAGATTGTGAGGCGCTTCACCGCGGGATACGACGTGGTGAACATGATCCGCCTCTCCAATCACTCCGCCGGCCTCATCAAGAACATCACCTCCGGCGGATTCTACGCGGTCATCAACTTCGTGTCAGGCACGAAGTTCGAGAAGAACGCCTCCGATTTCTTCGGGGTCTCCCGCAGAGCGGCCGATGTGCTGCGGCAGAATTACCGTGAGCGGGTGCGCTTCCTGCGGGGCTACGTGCAGAGCATGGGCTTTCTCCGGACCAACCTGGAGTACGAGGCGGCGGACCGGGCGGCGGGGCACAGCAAGTATTCGATCCGGAAGCTGTTCCGCTTCTCCATGAACACCATCATGAGCTTCTCGGACCTGCCCTTAAGGCTCGGCATCTACGCTGGGGCGGCATCCGCCATCTTCGGGCTGCTGCTCCTGATCTACTCCCTGGTGGAGAAGGTGCGTCACGGAGCGCCGAACGGCTACACCACCATCATCGTGGTGATCTGCTTCATGTTTTCCGTGCTGTTCCTGCTGGTGGGGATTATCGGGCAGTACATCGGGATCCTCTTCCAGGAGATCAAGGCCCGGCCCATTTACCTGGTGGAGGAAACCGTGAATTTTCCGGAGAAGCAGGGGGAATAAGAGATGATTGAAAGGCGGTCCCGTTGGGGCCGCCTGAATTTTTTGGCTTTTGGGAGCGGATATTAGCAAGTCGCTTTGCTCCTTGCTAATGAACCGCTGCCGCTTCTCCCAGCACCCTGGCTCAGAATGCTATGCATTCTGAGCCGGTGGGCGGTCAGAGACGCTTCGCGACGCAAAGCTAGTCCCTGTGGGGCGCCTTGCCCGCCCAGAAAAGAAGCAGAAACGGTGTCCAGTGAACAAGTTCCCTGACCACCGTTCCTGCTTCTTTTCTGGGTGCTGTACCTAAAGTAATGCGGATATGCGCAGGTCGCTTTGCTCCCTGCGCATGAACCGCTGCCGCCAGAGGCGGCAACGGTTCAATTCTAAAAAATTTATGACAATTCAGGAAAGGTGCTGTCAAAACACCGGGCCTTTCTATATAATGTGAACCTGATGAAGTTTCAGAAGAATTCTTAACGCAGGAGAAAAACGGAAATGCACAACATGATCCTTAAACTGACACTTGCCGGAATCGCGGCGGCGGCCCTTCTCACGGGCTGCGCCAAGCGCGGAGACATCGGCGCCTCCGTGGCCCAGTCCATCGCCAACGAGGAGGGACCGGACCAGGAGATTCACAAAGACATCACCCTGAACTTTGACGAGGCCCAGGACTCCTGCGAGGAGCTGCTGGATCCGGAGGACTATCCCCTGTCCAGCTACATCGACACCTTTGTGGATCCCGACACCATGACTGTCAACCTGATCTGGCCGCTGGTGGGAGAGCCCACAGAGGAGGATGGCCTGGAGTACGCCAAGGCCTTTATCCGCGCCTTCAACGACGCCACCGCGGAGCAGGACTTCTCGATTCCGCTTTCCACCGAGGATTATTACGGCGGCCTCTATGAGAAGTACGCCGTGAACATCCAGGTCTTCCGGGAGGGCGACATCCTGAAGCCCGAGAACTACCTGGTGAGCATGACCATCCCCGCCGGCTCCCAGAAGGAGCTGGTGCCCTTCTCCCAGTACGACGGCGTGAACCAGGTCTGGATGACCGACGGCCCCACCCTGGTGCCGGGCGGCAAATACACGGGGGAGGATGTTGACAAGCTGATGGAATCCATGGCAGCCGAGGCTGAGAACGAAACCGAGGCCGTGGAGGAGAAGAAATGACCCTGGTGAGACGGAACCCTTCCCATAAGCTCCGCCGGGCCGCCGCGACAGCAATGCTTGCGGCAGCGGCCCTTTTTCTGGTGCCGCAGAGCGCCCACGCGAAGGTGATCGGGAGCGGGAACCGGGCGAAGACCGCCGCAGCGGAAAATGCCGGCGCCCCCGCAGGCAGCAGGAACCCGCAGAGCAGCAGCGGCAGCGGCCAGACCAGCAGCGGCCAGTCCAGCAGCACCGGCACCCAGAGCGGCGCCCCGGGAAGCCAGAACATGGCAGAGCTGCCCTCACTTCCCCAGACAGCGACCACAGACAGCGGCGCGGGCCACGTGGTAAACAGCCCCGCGGCGACCTCCGGTGTGGTGCAGCCCACCGAGACCCAGGCTGCGGCGAACCAGGCCACAACGGTCCAGACCCAGGCTGCAACGGCGCAGGTCCAGACATCGGAGACCCAGGCCCAGGCCGTGCAGGCCACCCAGGCCCCGGTAGAAACCGCCCAGGCCGTGCAGGCCACCCAGGCCCCGGCGGAAACCGCCCAGGCCCAGACCCAGGCCACAACCGCCCAGGTCCAGACAACCCAGGCCGCGGCTGCTCAGACGACCGCCCAGACCGAACAGGCCCCCGCGGAGCAGGTTCCTCCGGTGCAAGCCCAGACTTCCGGCGTCATCACCAGCCACGGCGAGCCCCGTGTAGTGACCACCACCCTCTTTGACGGCGGCGAGCTCATGATGCTCTCGCCCGACGCGGCCAGCCAGATGATGAGCTTTCTCATCACCACCAAGAGCGGCAAGCTGATCGCGGTGGATGGCGGCACTGAGAACGAAACGGCCCACCTGATCGAGATGATCCGGAAGAAGGGCGGTGTGGTGCACACATGGCTCATCACCCACCCGCACTCGGACCACGTGGGCGCCCTGACAGAGATTTTGAAGCAGGGGGCATCCTCCGGTGTTACCATCCAGAACATCTACTACAACTTCGCCCCCCTGGACTGGTATTACACCAACGAGAACTACCGGGCCCAGATGGTGGCGGACTGCCTGGCGGCCCTCGGGACCATCAACCCCGCGGCCAATCACCCGGGCATCAAAAAGGGCGAGGTCATCCAGGTGGATGATGTCCGGATCACGGTCATGAACGAGCCCTACCTCTTCTCCACCAACGCCATCAACAATTCTTCCGTGGCGTTCCGCGTGGAGATGAACGGAAAGCGGATCCTGTTCCTCGGCGACATGGGCGTGCAGGCCGGAAGAAGCCTCCTGGCGGAGTACCAGTCCAACCGCGGCGAGCTGAAGGCGGATATCGTCCAGATGGCGCACCACGGTGAGAGCGGCGTGGACGAGAACATCTACCAGGCCATCCAGCCCTCCTTCTGCCTCTGGTGCTGCCCCGAGTGGCTCTGGAACAACGACAAGGGCACCGGCACCAACAGCGGCCCCTGGAAGACCATCGAGGTCCGCGGGTGGATGCGCACCCTCGGCGTCAAGACCCACGTGGTGGAAAAAGACGGGGATCAGGTGCTGAGATGATCTTTGCGAATGAGAAGTTTCCAAGAATCGTGCTGGCGAGCGCTTCTCCCCGGCGGAGAGAGCTTCTGCACCAGGCGGGAATCCCTGCTGAAATCCGCCCCGCAGCCGGCGAGGAGCGGGCCCGGGCCAAGACCCCGGCGGCGCTGGTGAAGGCCCTCTCCCGGCACAAGGCGGAAGAGATCGCGGCCGATGAGCCCGACGGCATCGTGGTGCTGGGGGCCGATACCGTGGTCGTCCTGGACGGAACCATCCTCGGAAAACCGAAGGACCGGGAGGATGCCTGCCGCATGATCCGTCTCCTGCAGGGCAGGAGCCACTGGGTCTACACCGGCGTCACCCTCGTGCAGTGCGGCGGCAGAAGCGTGAGCTTTTACGAGAAGACAGCGGTCCGGGTCTACCCCATGACCGAGGCCGAAATCCAGAACTACGTCTCCGGCGGCGAGCCCATGGACAAGGCCGGGGCCTACGGAATCCAGGGCACCTTCGGGGCCTATATCCGCGGTATCCGGGGCGACTACACCAACGTGGTGGGCCTCCCCCTGGGACGGACCGTCTGGGAACTGAAAAAGCTGGTGGAAGAGAAGGCGTGACAACCCGCACTACATGACACAATACGGCGGATAACAGAAACAGCGAATTACAAGCGGCGTCGTATAACCCACTACGGTGCATAACAAAAGCAGTTTATGGCAGTTCGCGCTGCATAACCAAAGCAGTTTATGGCGGCTCGCGCAGAATAACCAAAGCAGTTTATGGCGGTTCGCGCCGCATAACAAAAACAGTTTACGACCGACACCGCCGCATAACTCAGTGCGGCGCACTACACAGAAAATGGAGGAACAGCATGCAGAATCCGGTGATCACAATTACCATGGAAAACGGCGGCGTCATGAAGGCGGAGCTCTATCCCGAAAAGGCGCCCAACACCGTGCGGAACTTTCTGAGCCTGGCCGGCAAGGAATTCTATGACGGCCTCATCTTCCACCGGGTCATCTCCGGCTTCATGATTCAGGGCGGCGATCCCGAGGGCAGCGGCATGGGCGGCCCCGGCTACTGCATCAAGGGCGAGTTCTCCGCGAACCGCTTCGCCAACGACGTGAAGCACGTGAGAGGCGTGCTCTCCATGGCCCGCACCAATCGTCCCAACTCCGCCGGCAGCCAGTTCTTCATCATGCACAAGGACTCCCCCTTCCTGGACGGCCAGTACGCCGCCTTCGGAAAGCTGATCGAAGGGGAGGATGTGCTCGACCAGATCGCTGCCACCCCCACGGACTACTCTGACCGCCCCTACGAGGACCAGAAGATCGGAACCATAACCGTGGAGACCTTCGGGGTCGACTACCCCGAGCCGGAGAAGTGCTGAACCGCACTTATTACGTAAGACTATCAGAGGCGCTTGCCTGTACCGTGACTGTCTCGGACCAGCCCTGGAAAGGAGATCTTTCCGTGACCGCGGCCGATGCAGTCACCGGCGACAGGATCCGCAGAGCCGCGGAGCGGAAGCTTGGCCTGCCCTGTACCATACTGGAGACAGACCGGCTTCTCATCCGGGAACTCACCGCGGAGGATGCGCCTTTTTTTGCTACCCTGGATCCGGCCGAACTTTCCCGGGCCTTCAGCCGCGAGGCGCAGCAGGTCTTCACCGATCCCGAAGCCCTGGCCGCCTACGCGCGCACCCAGTATCCCCTGTGGGAGTTCGGGATCTTCGGGCTGTGCCTGAAGAGAGAAGAGCGCGGAGGGCCAGGTGAGACTGTTAGAGGCTGCAATAAAATGGACAATTCCAATCAAACTGGCGGAAGACCGATCGGCGTCGCACCAGAGACTACCGAGCCGAGCAGCGGCGAGACAGTCGATACAGGAACAACCGATCCGGGCAGCAGAGAATTGCCGGCTACTGGACCAGCCAGCGCCGCACAGATCGTCGGAATCGCCGGTTTCTCCATGGCAGAAACAGACCTGCCCGAACTGGGATACCTGATCAGGCAGCCCTTCCGCGGCCAGGGACTCTGCAGCGAGGCCTGCGAGGCGCTGCTGCGCTACGCAGAAGAGGAGCTTGGCTTCACTGAGGTGGAGATCCGCGTGCAGAAAAACAACCAGCCGGGCCGGAAAACAGCCGAGCGGCTCATGAAGTACGCAGAAGAAGTGAGACAGACAGACGCCTCGGGCATTCCGCAGCTGCGATACAGAGAAACACCTCAGGAATTATGCAGCTGCGATACAGGGAAACATGCTCCCTAATTCCTAATCGCTAATCCCTAATCCCTAATTTCTGATTTCTAATTTACTAACTTTTTTCCTTCTGCGTTCTGCTTCTTCAATAGTAGTTTACGGCACCCCTGGAGCAATCAGCTTCAGGGGTGCCGTTTGTTGGAGGGAGACCAGGGCGTTTTTCGCCCTTCCTTGCAAATAATGACCCCTTTCCGGCCTGCTTCACTGCATTAGCCGGGACCTCGCGGGCGAGACCAGGAAGCCAAGGTTTTTCGTGACCCCCCAAAACGAATTCTCGAGGATCATGAAATGCACGGAGCGGCGATACGAGCCCGCAAATAAAGATAGCTTGCCTTGTCGAGGCCGCTAGCGTGTCCCCTATAAACAAGACATCGGCTCCGTTTCAAAGTGGGAAGAAATTAGTCTTGAAAAGTAGGATGTAAAGCGATATAATCCTAGTGGAAGATAAACTATTTCTTTGCAGTATAAATTGATGTAAAATCAAAACAGGAGAGGTAGTCTGGTGGGAACAAAGTCCGTAAAACGAAGTCCCAGACAGATGGCAGAGGCAGTTCTGAAGCCGCTGGACCAGAAGGTCAACCGCAGCTCCAAGGACAGTGTCTTCTGTGATCTGTTCAAAGACCCGGAGTATCTGCTGCAGTTCTATGCAGCGATTCATCCGGAGGACAACATTACGGGCATTGATGATATTACCTTAGTCACACTTGATCATAAGCTGCTGCGCGCCCAGTATAATGATCTTGGCTTCATTGTCGGGAATCGGCTGATGGTTTTGGCGGAAGCCCAGTCCACCTGGACAGTCAATATCCTGATCCGCTTAGTCATGTATCTGGGCGAGACCTGCCAGCGGTATATCAAGAACAACCGGCTGAATGTTTACTCCACCAGGAAGCTGGAAATTCCGAGGCCAGAGCTGTATGTAATCTACCATCGCCCACAGGGAGACCTGCCTGACGAAATCTCCCTGTCAAAAGATTATTTCGGCATCGAGGACCCGCGGGATATTTACGTGGACGTCCGTGTAAAAATCATATATGACAGCAGCGAAGGAAATATTATCAGTCAGTACATTAACTTTTGCCGTGTATTTGATGATCAGGTCAGGTTGTACGGAAGAACCGAGAAAGCGGTTATGGAGACTATCAGGATCTGCAAAGACAGGAATATCCTGAGGGAGTATCTTTCGAAAGAGGAGGTGCCATCCATTATGTTCGGCGGATTCGACATGGAAGAGCAGCTTGAGTTCATGAGGAAAGAAGATCGTGAAGAAGGCATAAAACAAGGCATAAAAGAAAACCAGCTATCAGTAGTTCGGGCCCTGATGAGCACAACGAAATGGTCAGCTAAAAAGGCCATGGATGCATTGAAAATTCCACAGGAAGACAGGGAAGAGATCAGTTCCCAGCTGTAGTTTTTGATGAAAAAAGCGGTGATATGCGACGCGCAGCTAGTCCCTGTGGGGCGCCCGTCGCTTCGCTCTTCGAGATTTGCTTCGCAAATCTCTCACTCGGGCTCGTGCCCTATAGAAAAAACCGGCAGCTCCGGCCCCCATGCAAGCATGGGGCCGGGCTGCCGGTTTTTTCTGCAGTGCTCTCGTTTTTCGTTTAGATCTTGTTATCGGATCCAAGGACGTCCTTGATCTTGTGAGCGACGATAGCCTTGATGTTGGCGCGGCCGTCGGCCAGGTACTGACGGGGATCGAAGTGATCCGGATGCTGCGCGAAGTGCTGGCGCACGCCGGCGGTGAGGCCAAGGCGCAGGTCAGAGTCGATGTTGATCTTGCAGACAGCGCGGCGAGCGGCTTCGCGGAGCTGATCCTCCGGAACACCGATGGCATCCTTCAGGGCGCCGCCGTTCTCGTTGATGATCTTCACATACTCCTGCGGGACAGAGGAGGAGCCGTGCAGAACGATCGGGAATCCGGGCAGTCTCTTGGCGACCTCGTCCAGGATGTCCAGACGCAGCTTCGGGTTGGTGCCGGGCTTGAACTTGTAAGCGCCGTGGCTGGTTCCGATGGCAATGGCAAGAGAGTCGCAGCCGGTGCGGGTCACGAACTCCTCGACCTCCTCGGGACGGGTGTAGGAGGAATCCTCAGCCTTCACCTTGACTTCGTCCTCGATGCCGGCCAGGGTTCCCAGCTCAGCCTCGACCACGACACCGTGGGCGTGGGCGTACTCAACGACCTTCTTGGTCTCGGCAATGTTCTCCTCGAAGGGATGGCCGGAGTAGTCGATCATGACAGAGGTAAATCCGCCGTCGATGCAGTCCTTGCAGGTGGCGAAATCTGCGCCATGGTCCAGATGCAGAACGATCGGGATCTCCGGATGCAGCTCAACCGCAGCCTCGACCAGCTTGACCAGATAAATGGAGTTGGCGTACTTTCTTGCGCCGGCAGATGCCTGCAGAATCAGGGGGCTCTTCAGCTCAGCAGCAGCCTCGGTGATGCCCTGCACGATCTCCATGTTGTTGACGTTGAATGCGCCGATGGCGTATCCGCCGTTGTAGGCCTTCTTAAACATTTCGGTTGATGTTACGAGTGCCATGTCCATACCTCCAATTCAGATTTGCGGGTAAATGATCTCTGAAGCCTGCCAGATTACCATCGACAGAAACTTCAGAAAATTGCTGTGTCTATTTTACCCCTCCGTCATCTTTATTTCAAGACCGTTCACTTATAAGACCAACCCTAAGACCTGCCATAAGACCAGTCACGAGAATGCGCCGGCGCATTCTTCCGGATGATGGTACAATAGGGGCATGAATACGAATGCTTACAATCTTTCAGTCCCGGGCGATGCCTGGGTTTCGCCGCTCCTCTCCTGGTACCGCGTGAACCGCCGCACGCTCCCCTGGCGTGACACCGGGAATCCGCTGGATGTCTGGATCTCGGAAATCATGCTCCAGCAGACCCGGGTGGAGGCGGTAAAACGCTACTTTGTCCGCTTCCGCTCCGCCCTGCCCGATGCGGCCTCCATCGCCGCCTGTCCCGAGGACCGTCTCATGAAGCTCTGGGAGGGCCTCGGCTATTACAGCCGGGCCCGGAACATTCAGAAATGCGCGCAGGTCCTGGTGCGGGACTTCGGGGGAAAGCTCCCCGCCGACCATGAGACACTCCTGAAGCTGCCCGGCATCGGCCCCTATACAGCCGGCGCCATCGCTTCCATTGCCTTCGGGATCCCGGTCTCCGCGGTGGATGGCAATGTGCTCCGGGTCTACGCCCGCCTGACCGGCTGCACCGACGACATCGCCCTGCCAGCGACCAAAAAGCGCTTCGCGGAGGAGCTCGACGCGCTCATCCGGACATGCTGGGATAACACAGAGACGCCTGATACGCTCGACCGGACGTGCCGGGAAAACGCGGTGGATGCCGGCATCGCCAGCTCTCTCCCGCCGGCCGGGGCCGGGCCGTCCGTCACTGGCTCCGCGGGAGCTGCGCCATTCTCCGTGTCGGATTTCAACCAGGCCCTGATGGAGCTGGGGGCCCTGGTCTGCGTGCCGAACGGCCCGCCTCTCTGCGCTTCCTGCCCTCTGCGGGAGCTCTGCGCGGCGGCCCGGGAGGGACTCACGGAAACCATCCCCGTGAAGTCCGGGAAAAAGCCCCGGAAAATCGAAAACCGGACGATTCTCATCGTCCGGGACGGGGATTCCTTTTATCTCAGAAAGCGGCCGGAAAAGGGCCTGCTGGCGGGGCTCTACGAGTTCCCGGGCGTCCCGGGCCATCTCGGGAGCGAGGAGGCACTTCAGGCCGCCGCGGCCCTGGGCTTCGAGCCCCTGCGCATCGCGCCCCTTCCCGACGGGAAGCACGTGTTCACCCACGTGGAGTGGCACATGAAGGCCTGGGAGATCCGGACCGCCGGCTTTCCCCTGAAGGGCGACGCGGCCGATGCAGGCCAGTTTAGCGCCTTTACCGCGGTCAGGGATCTCTCCCGCTTCGCGGTGCCCTCGGCCTTCCGGACCTGGGTTGACTGGTACGCACTCCGCCGCCCGGCCTCAGAGACTGACAAATAGACAATTCCTACGGGCCCCGCCTCAGAGGCCGAACTGTCCGCGATACCGGCGGAACAGGTACAGGCAGATCCCCACGGAGAGGAGTGAGCCCATGGGTGCCGCGAGGCCCATGGGGTAGAGGGTCTCCGGGAACCAGACCGAGGCGAAGTAGGCCCCGGGGATCCGCACCAGCAGCACCGACAGGATGTTGTGGAGGAAGGAGAAGCCGGACTTTCCGTAGGCGCTGAAGTAACCGCTGAAGCAGAAGTGAATGCCGGCTATCATGCAGTCCACCGTGTAGGATCTCAGGTACTGGGCGCCGAATCGGATCACGCCGGGCTCCGCGGTGAAGACCGACACGATCTGCGGGGCGAACAGCTGGCAGAGCAGAAAGACGACCGCGCCAAAGACGAAGACGACCGCGCAGCCCGTCTTCAGGGCGTCCCGCCCGCGAAGATGCTTGCCCGCGCCCACGTTCTGGGCCGTGACGGCAGAGACGGTGGACAGCATGGCGCTGGGCACCAGGAACAGGAAGCAGATCACCTTCTCCACGATGCCCACGGCCGCGGCCACCTCCACACCCCTGCTGTTGGCGATGGCGGTGATCACAAGAAAGGAGAGCTGGATCAGGCTCTCCTGGAAGGCGATTGGAACGCCCACCTGCAGGATTTCCCTCACGGCGCTGCCCTCCGGCCGCAGGTTTTCCGCCCTCAGGCGCACGCCGTCCTGCTTTTTCCGGAGCACCACAAAGGCCATGACGGCGGATGCCGCCTGCGACGCGACTGTCGCCAGCGCGGCTCCGGCCGCGCCCATGTGGAAGGGTCCGATGAGCAGCCAGTCGAGGCCGATGTTCATGATGCCGGAGACCGCCACGAAGTACAAGGGCCGCCGGGTATCGCCCAGGCCCCGGAACACGCTGCTGGAGATGTTGTAGGCCGTAACGAAGGGAATTCCGGCGAAGCAGATCCGAAGGTAGTCCTTCGCCTGCGGGAGCGCCTCCGGAGGGGTTTGCAGCAGCGAAGCGACTGCATCCACCGCGAAGATCAGCACCGCGGTGACCACCAGGGAGTACAGGAAGAAAATCGTGACCGAGTTTCCCATGCACTTCTCGGCCCGCTTCCGGTCCCGGGCGCCCACTGCGTGGCTTATGGAGACGGTCGTTCCCACGGCGAGCCCCACCGTCACCACCGTCAGCATGTGCATGACCTGGCTTCCGATGGCCACCGCGGAGATGGCGTCGGCCCCGTGGAACAGGCCGGTGATGAAGAGATCCGCGAGGCCGTAGAAGGTCTGCAGGAAACAGGAAATCAGGTAGGGAACGGAAAAGGCGAGCATCTTTCCAAAGAGGCTGCCCTCTGTCAGATCTGTCGCGCTGCTGCGGGGGGAATGCTGGTCTGCCATAAAAACTCCTGAATCACTCGAAATCGGAAACCAAGATGGCGATTATTGTATGACTGTTTTCCAAAAAGAACAAGAGCTGTCCCCTTCTGTTTCACAGATCTTTTTCTTGTATCTTTCAAAAAGTTATCATAAGATGATTACATCGTAAAAAGCAACGAGACCACTGATCATGTACATTCTCAACACTGAAAACATCGTTCAATCGGGAAAGGAGACTCTATGAAACGCCGCATGATTCTGCTTCTCTCCCTGCTGCTTCTGGCTGCCGCCCCCATGACCGCCTTCGCCGGCGAGTGGAGATGGAACCACCAGCGCGGATGGTACTATGTCAACGATGACGGATCCTCCCCCTATGACGGGTGGATGTGGATTGACGGCCGCTGCTACTGCTTCGACGCGGAGGGCTTCCTGTACACCGACACGGTGACGCCGGACGGCTACGCCGTGAACCAGGACGGCGCCTGGATCGTGAACGGCATCGTCCAGGAGCAGGGGAAACCCGTCAATACCAAGATCCAGGTCACGCCCTGGTTCTCCTTTGAGGCGCCGGAATCCTGGGAGGGAAAATACTTCTGGCGCGTCAACGAGGACCGCTGCGTCACCTTCTACAGCACGGCCAACGAGGCATACGGCGGGCAGATCTTCAGCATTCTCGCCCGGGGCCTCGACGAGGAGGATTCCTTCGACTCCTACGGGGAAATCTATCATATCTGCGTCATCGAAGACGAGTACACCGGAGAGTCCTACTCCCTGCTCTACGCGGGAACCACAGACGTTCCGGTGGACACCTCTGACCCGGCGAAGGTGGCGGAGTACCAGTCCCTGAAGGACTCCTACTACGATATCATTCTGAGCATCACCGGTCCCCACGGGGAGATGCCCCGCTACCAGGGGAAGGCGTACTGAGTTGTTTTTACGTTTCAATGCAACGGGGGCTGCCTCAGATGGCAGCCCCTTTTCGATGGAGAGAATTTTGCTTTATGAAACCTGACTACATGACTGACTGAATCTCCTTGTTTCTGTTCTCTCACAGCCCCGCCTTCCGGAGCTCCATGCAATGATTACTCGCCGAGCCCCGCCTTCCGGAGCTCCATGCAGTGATTACTCGACGAGCCCGGCCTTCCGGAGCTCCCAGGCGACCTTTGCGCTCTCCTCCAGCTCCTCGATGCAGTAGAAGGCGTCCATGACATCCTTCCCCGGCACCACGGCCCCGTGCTGCTTTAAGAGATAGCCGTCACCGGCCATGACCCGGTCGTCAAAGGCCCGGAAGAGCTCCTCCGAACCCGGCTTCTCGTAGGGAACCGTGCAGACACTTCCCAGCTTCATCTTAAGGTAGGGCGTGTGGGCCGGAATGCAGTCGTCCTCATTTTCCATGGGGACAAAGCTCCAGAGCACCGCGTAGGTGCCGTGGGTGTGAATCACCGCGCCGGTTTCCGGCTTTTTCTGGTAGATCTTTAAGTGCAGGGGCCACTCCTTGCTGGGCTTCTTGTCTCCCAGGACCTCTCCGGAAAGGCTCATCGGCGTGAAGTCCTCCGGCGTCAAAGTCCCGAAGCAGCTGCCGCTGCGGGTGATATACATCTTTCCGTCGTAAAAGACACTCATGTTGGCCGAGGACCCCGTGGTCCGGCTCAGGTTGAACAGCGTCCTGGCCGCCCAGACCGCGTCCTTCAGGATTTCTTCAAGGGACTTTTTCATATCAAAAAACTCTCCTTTCCGTCCTAATGCACCCGCCGCCTTATTCCATCCTGAACAGGATCTTCGCGGCCTTCTTTTCCTTCCCGCAGAGCTTTGCAAAGGCTTCCCCGCCCTCGGAGAGGTCCATCTCATCGGTGATCACGGGATCCACGCGGATGGCTCCGGAGGAGAGCAGCTCTGCCGCCTGCTCCAGGTGTTTCCTGGTGTAGCAGTTGCAGCCCTTTACGGTGATCTGCCCGCCGACGATCAGGTTCATGTCAATGGGGCAGCTCTCCGCCTCGAAGACGCTGACAGGGAGCAGGGTGCCGCCGGCCCGGACCGCCGACAGGGCGGACTCCATGGCCGCCGGATTTCCGGCCGCCTCCACCACTCTGTCAAACTGCGCCCCCTCCGGGAACGCCGCCAGGGCCTTTGCCCCAAGCGCCTCCGCGATCTTCCGACGGGGCTCCGTCCGGTTCACCACCGTCACGTCCTGCACGCCGCAGACCTGCCTCGCCGCAGCGGCGGTCAGCAGGCCAATGGGGCCCGCGCCCACAACCGCCAGGCTGTCCCCCGGCCGGAACTCCGCTCTCTCGCAGACATTCAGCGCCACCGCCAGGGGCTCTGCCAGGGCCATGCGGCGCATGTCAGACCCGGGATCCACCTTGATCAGGGCCTCCGCCGGCAGGGAAATGTACTCCGCGAAGCAGCCGGGCCGCACCTCCCCGATAAAGCCAAGAGCGGAGCAGGTGTTGAACGCTCCCCGTCTGCAGCTGTCGCACACCCCGCAGGGCACCATGGGATTCGCGATCACCTTGTCACCGGGCTGAAGTCCGACAGCGCCGGCGTTGGTATCGGTACCCTCACCGGCGCCCTCACCAAGGGCTTCTATCACACCGCAGAACTCGTGCCCCATGGTCTCCGACACGTTCTGGATAAACATGCCCTTGTTGTAGATGTGAAGGTCCGAGCCGCAGATTCCCGCGTACAGCACCTTTACCAGCACCTCGCCAGGCGCCGGAGCCGGCTTTTCAAGCTCCTCCGGCCGCACGTCGTGAATCCCGTACCATCGAAGTGTCTTCATAATGAACCCCCTTCGCATTCCCCGCTCCGCGTCCCTGACAGCAGTCACATCGGATTGCTTCTTCGCTCCGCGTCCCTGACAGCAGCCACATCGGATTGCTTCTCACTCCGCGTCCCTGGTGGCGATCACGTTGCTGCCGGTGCCCAGCAGGTCCCGGATCAGCACGTCGCCCCGCCTGATGGGAAGCGGCGGATGATTCCTGCTGATCTCTTTCGCGCAGGCCAGCAGCTTTTCCTTCGGCACCGGCTTGTCGGTCTTCACGCTCACCGGCTTCTCCGCCCCCGCAGGGAACAGGAGGGCGGTCAGCACCCGCACCGGGTTCAAGAGCTCCTGCTTCGCCCAGGCCGGGCCCCGCGCGCAGCCCTCGCCGGAAATCACCGGCTCGCCGCCCGCTTCGCTCTGCACCGCCGTGAGGCGGCAGCCCCTGGGACAGACAATACATACCAGCTCGGTCGTCATACCGGCACCCCCTCAATGGAAAATTCGAGGGTTCCGCTCTCCGGGAGCTTCGACCCGGGGAGGTCCACCCGGCACATCTCTCCGGGCGTCACGGCGGGATATTTTCTCCGGTACAGGACCTCGTCTCCGGCCTTCGCCACCACGTAGGCGTCCCGGCTCCGGAATCTGGGCCGGAACAGGAAGCTGACGGTCTCGAAGCCGGTGTGCTTCCGCACCAGCTGGGGCACAATGCCGCCGGCGCCAGGCCCGCTGACCGCGCGTAGATATGCGTCTGCGCCGGCCGCAATGCCAGGCGCAGCGCCAGCCACAGCAACCGCAGCACCGGCCGCATCAGCCGCTTTTCCGGCCACAGCATCAGCTGCATCTCCAGCCGCTCCGCCCTGCGGCCGCTGCTCTCTGAGCCACTTCGCGGCATTCCGCCCGGCATCCTCCGCTTCCTCGCTCACGTAGTCCACCAGGTCGTGGACGTGGAGCACGTTTCCGCAGGAGAACACGCCGGGAATGCTGGTCTGCAGGTCCTCGGTCACCAGGGCGCCCTTGGTGGCGGGATCCATCTCGATGCCCGCCTGCTGGGTCAGCTCATTCTCGGGGATCAGGCCCGCGGAGATCATCAGGGTGTCGCAGGGAATCTCGAACTCGGTGCCGGGGATCAGGCGGCGCTTCTCGTCCACCTTTCCCACCAGGACCGAGGTGACCCGCTCCTTGCCCCGGACCTCGGAGATCACGGAGCTGTAGTAGACCGGGATGCCGAAGTCCTCGATGCACTGCTTCATGTTCCGGGGCAGGCCGCCGGAGAAGGGCATGATCTCCACCACGGCCTCCACGGAGCAGCCCTCCAGCACAAACTGGCGGGCCATGATGAGGCCGATGTCGCCGGAGCCCACGATGACGATCTTTTTGCCCGGGAGATAGCCGTTTAAGTTCAGCCACTTCTGGGCGGTGCCGGCGGTCATGATACCGGCGCCCCGGGTCCCGGGAATGAGCAGCGCGTTCCGGGAGCGCTCCCTGCAGCCCATGGCCAGGACGATGCTGCCCGCCCGGATGTGCATGAGGCCCTCCTCGGGGCTCACCGCCGTCACCGTCCGGTCGGGGGAGAGGGAAATCACAAAGGTGCCAAGGAGGCAGGGGATGTTCCGCTCCTTCACCATATCCACGTATTTCGCGGCGAATTCCACGCCGGTCAGGTCCTCCTTGAAGCGGTGCAGGCCGAATCCGTTATGGATGCACTGCTGCAGCACGCCGCCGAGGGCGGGGTTCCGCTCGATGATCAGGATGTCCCGCACGCCGCTGTCATAGGCGCTGACCGCCGCTGCCATGCCGGCAGCGCCGCCGCCGATCACGAGAAGCTCAACCTCTCTCATGGGCTCACCTCCCTCCTTCCTGCGCAGCAGTTCCCAGAGCGGCCTCTCCCGCCCTGGAGACCAGGATCCGGGACTCTCCGCCGCACTGGGTCACCTCCAGGGGGCTTAAGCCCAGCTCCTCCGCCAGGATCTCCACGACCCGGGGGCTGCAGAAGCCGCCCTGACAGCGCCCCATGCCGGCCCGGGTGCGGAGCTTCACCGCGGCCACGGACCGGGCGCCCAGGGGCCGCCGGATGGCGTCGCGGATCTCGGCCTCGGTCACCATCTCGCAGCGGCACACGATTTTCGCGTAGTCCGGGTTCTCCCGGATGGCCTCGGCCCGCTCCTCGTCCGTCATGTCCCGGAAGGCCTTTTTCTTCTTCCTTCTGGGGTCAAACTCCGGGTTCTTCTCCGGCTTCAGCCGGTCCACGCAGATGCCCGCCACGTGCTCCGCGATGGCGAGGCAGGAGGTGAAGGCCGGGGACTCGGTGCCGCCGGCGTTCACGAAGCCGGGGGCATCCTCCGGCTCCCCGATCACAAAGTCATTGGTGTCGGCGTGGGGCCTGCAGCCGCCGAAAACCGAGATGATGGCGTCATCCGGGAAGGGCGTGCCGTCGCTGCCCAGGGGCAGGTCCGCCCAGACGTTGTCGAAGAAGTCCAGGATCTGCTCAATGGAGGCCCTGCGGGCGTCGGTGAAATCCGGGTCGTCCACCTCCACCGCGTCGCAGCCGAGGAGCATGGTGCCGCCGGTGGTGGTGATGATGGCCTGGCCCTTGGTGTGTCCGCCCCCCGGCAGGTCGTGGGGCGTCTCCATCAGGGTGGTTTTGATCTTGTCCGCGTACTTCCGGTCCAGCACCAGGTGGGCGCCGTAGCGGGGAATGATGCGGAAGTGGTGGGAGGAGACCATGTTGTTGATGACGTCCGAGTACCCGCCGGCGCAGTTCACCACCATGCGGGTCTCAAAGGTCTCGCCGCCCGCCGTCACCAGGAAGCCGGACCCGGTCTTCCGGATGTCCGTGACCTGGGTCTCCACCCGGAACTCAACCCCGTTTTTGTGGGCATTCTCCGCCAGGGCGAAGGTCACCGCGAAGGGGCTGGTGACGCCGCCGTCCGGCACCCAGAGCACCCCCTTCACGCCCTCTCCCATGTCGGGCTGCAGCTTTTTAAATTCCTCGGTGGTCATGATCTCGGCCCGCACGTGGTTCACCTCCGCGAAGCCCTTCAGCTTGCGGATCTCCTCCATGCCGGCCTCATCCGTCGCGAAAACGGTGGTCCCGTTCTTTAAATAGGGGACCTCCAGCTCGTCCAGGGCCTGGTACAGGAGCCTGCAGCCCGGGGCGTTGAACTTTGCCTCGTTGGTGCCGGGAATCGGGTCGTAGCCCGCGTGGATCATGCCGGAGTTGCACTTGCTGGCCCCGGAGCAGATGTCGTGGCCCTTCTCCAGCACCAGCACCTTCAGGCGGTAGCGGGAGAGCTCCCGCGCCGTGCCGCATCCCACGCTGCCGGCGCCCACAATAATGACGTCATACATAAGCGTTCCTCGTCTGGTTGCGCGTATTCTCTGTTTCATGTATAATATAGTCCGTGTTTAGGATTTTATCAAGTTAAAGCGGCGTCGTGATATCATGGTAACGGAAAGAAGGCCCTATGAACTGGATTCTCACTGCGGATATCGGAACCACCGCCCTGAAGGCGGCCATATTCCGGGATGACGGTTCCCTGGCGGCCTCCGCGTCGCGGGAATATGCCTTCCTGACTCCCGGCCCCGGCATGGCGGAGCTCCCGGCCGGCCGCTATCTGGACACCTTCCGGGAGACGGTCCGCCAGGTTCTGGCAGAGTCCGGCGCCTCCCCGGAGGAGATCCGGGTGCTCGGTCTCTCCACCCAGGGGGAGACCACGGTGCTCCTGGACCAGTCGGGCGAGCCCCTCAT
>Ga0256404_1004786_pt1 | contig 24914 bp, 24 predicted proteins | sample RumenRJG_01DNA_FD_185990 | JGI IMG/M metagenome (GOLD analysis project Ga0256404, IMG submission 185990) | Bovine rumen microbial communities from Lethbridge, Alberta, Canada - RJG_01 | ecosystem: Host-associated > Mammals > Digestive system > Stomach > Rumen | place: Canada: Alberta | collected... | reverse complement strand
TGGTGGTAGACTTGCCGTCGATGCGCACCGACTTCTGGATGTAAGCCCACGTGCCCTTCTTTGTAGTGCCGAATGTCGCCTTCATATCGATAATCCTTTAATATAATAACTACTATTAGCTACAAATGTACAAATAAAAAATGAACTGTGCAACAATTCATTAGAAAAAATTTTACGCTCTAACTGTCAAAGTCCCGTAGCTTTTTGCACCCAGAGGCGGCTGGCATTTGAAATTTTAAACGACAGAATTTTGCAAAGTTCCAGTTTTTCACTACCTTTGTGCCGCTTTTAGTAACAACACATTAATAATTTTTTTTACAAGAATGTACTTAGATTCAGAGAAGAAGAAAGAGATCTTCGGCAATTACGGTAAAAGCAATACTGATACTGGCTCGCCCGAGAGCCAGATTGCATTATTCTCGGTCCGTATCGCCCACTTGACCGAACACTTGAAGGTCAACAAAAAAGATCATACGACTCAACGTGCACTGAAGATGCTGGTAGGTAAGCGTCGCCGCTTGCTCGATTATCTCATCCGCAAGGACATCAACCGTTATCGCGCCATCATCGCCCGCAAGGAGCTTGGTATCCGCAAGTAAAAACTGGCTCTTGTGTAAATGATGCACTATCGACGAGGATTTTCTCTTTTGTAAAGACACAACCCATCGAGGACAGCGACAATTCACGCATTGTCGCTGTTTTTTTGTGAGTATGCTAATCAGATTTAATAGGGTTCAACTTTGCCTTGCTGTTCTACACGCTTGAATTTCGTGCCCGAGGACAACAGCTGCAACCCCAAGGCGGGCTTTCGGTGATACCTTTGTCACAATATAGAGGCAGGTGAATCGATGTCGGGTCAACATTAAATGCTAACTTTGTACCTGGGCAGTGAGCTTACAATTGAGTGACGGGCAGTCGTGAGCATTGCACTCATATATTTAAATTTACAATGAAAAAGAATATAAAGCCATTTAAGTTCAAGCCTTATCTCAAGACCGTGTTGTGGGGCGGCGAGCGCATTGCGCCTTTCAAGGGCATTGATACCGACTTGCACAACATAGGCGAGAGTTGGGAAATCTCGGGCGTTGAGGGCCACGTTTCGGTTGTGGCCGAAGGTCCCGACCAGGGAAAGTCGCTTGTCGACCTCATCGACTGTTACGGTCCCGACCTTGTGGGCGAGAAGGTGTACAAGCACTATGGCCGCAAGTTCCCGCTGCTCATCAAGATTATCGATGCCCAGCGCGACCTGAGTGTGCAGGTTCACCCTGGCGACGAGCTGGCCATGCAACGCCACCACAGCCTGGGCAAGACCGAGATGTGGTATGTGATCGACGCCAAGCCAGGTGCGGTCATTCACGCTGGCCTCTCGCAGCCGCTCACTCCCGAAATTTATGAAAAGCGTGTGGCCGAGAAGTCGATAATGGACGTCGTGGCCCACCACGAGTCGCACGCTGGCGACGTGTATGTGCTTCCTGCAGGGCGCATCCATGCCATAGGGGCTGGCAACCTGCTGGCCGAGATACAGGAAACGAGCGACATCACCTATCGGGTTTACGACTTTGACCGTCGCGACAAGGACGGCAACTTGCGCCAGTTGCACACCGAGCAGGCTCGTGATGTCATCGACTATACCGTCTACGACAGCTACTGCACGCCCTACGACCGCCAGGCACGCGGGCTTGTCGACCTGGTCGACTGCCCCTATTTCAATGTAAAACGCCTCATGGTCGACGGTTGCATCAACATGGCGCTGCCTCAGCCTCACTCTTTTGTCATTCTCATGTGTCTCGACGGCGCTGCGACGGCTACCGATTTCTATGGCAACGTCACTACCATGCGTCGTGGCGAGACTGTGCTTGTGCCCGCTCTTGCCTCTATGCTCGCGCTTGAAGGCACAGCCACGCTGCTCACCATTCAAGTCGACTGAAAGTGCCATCATTCATGATCAAGCCTAATCCATTGCTCAGCAGCCGTGTGGGCCTCTGGCCCGACAAGCCCGCGCCAAGCCCGCAGCAGCGAGCTGCCACTCGTGCCAAGACCGCTGTGGCGCGCGTGGCGCAAGCGGCCAGGCTGCAACAAGCGAAACACTCCACACGCGGCAATGCCAAGTAAGGCGGCAGCACATGTGCATGTGCGTGTTTTTCACCTCAAGAAAAGGTCACCCTCTGGTTTTACCCCGGGGTGACCTTTGTCTTCATTAAAAATATGTTTTGACCCGTTTACAGGTTGAGTATCTGGTTGGCTGCGTCTTTGGTCTGCACTTTCTTGATGATTTGGGTCACTGTGCCGTCTTCGTCAACAAGAAAAGTGGTGCGCACCGTTCCCATGCTCACCTTGCCGTAGAGTTTCTTCTCTCGCCACACTCCGAAGGCCTTGTTCAGCGTGAGGTCTTCGTCGGCAATGAGCGTGAAGGGCAGGTTGTGCTTGGCAGCAAACTTCTGGTGGCTGGCCGCCGAGTCCTTGCTCACGCCTATCACCTCGTAGCCGGCCTTCTTCAATGCGCCGTAGCCCTCGCTCAGACTGCAGGCCTCGGCAGTGCACCCCGGGGTGTTGTCTTTGGGGTAAAAGTAAATCACGAGTTTCTTGCCGGCATAGTCGCTGGCTTTCACCTCACGGCCACTTGCATCGTGGCCCAGCACTTCGGGTATTTTGTCGCCTATTTCCATGTTTCAATGTGTGTATTTAAAGTAAAACAATCATTTCTACAAATTTACAACTTTTTTTTGAGGAAAGAAGAAAAATTGTGCATCTTGCTTCGATATCCTTTTTTTTAAAAAACAATTGCACCATTGTTTCGGCTTTCTTCATGTTTTTGTATTTTTTGCAGTCGGTAAATCTCGAGAAGACAATGCACTTTTTCTACAACTTTTTTGTATTGAGTGCAGGAAACCGATGTATTACTACTCTATTATTCATCTTATAAAAATCAATCAATGAGAAAAATCCTTGTTACCGCATTCATGATTTTTACTGCATTATTCATGAGTGCCCAAGTGCAGAAGAACATCGTGGTTGAGACTCCAGGCACGCTTGCCGACTTGCTGGGCGACGATGCCTCGACAGTCACTCAACTCACCGTCGGTGGAAAATTGAACAGCAAAGACTTCAATGTGTTTGCCAAGACCACATCGTTACAGGACCTGGACATGCACGGGGTGTCGATTGTCGATGTCAACGGTGCCGAAACCGGGGCAATACCCGACTATGCTTTCTACAAGAGCCCCGCGCTCAAGCGTGTGGTCATGCCGGGCACACTCAAGAGCGTGGGAAACAGTGCTTTCTACAAGTGCACGCTTCTGGAGGAGGTCGTTTTCTCCGATGGCCTCACCAAGATTGGGAAGTCGGCCTTCATGAGCGACTACGTGCTCAATAGAGTCAACCTCCCGCAGTCGGTTGAGAAAATTCTCGACAGGGCTTTCTACAAGACAGCTCTCTCGGGCACCTTTGTCACGCCCGACTCGTTGACCACAATAGGCACCACGGCATTCTACGACACGCAGCTCGAGCAGGTGAGACTGGGCGAGAAGGTCTCGGCTGTGGGCGAGGCTGCATTTGGCGGTTGCCTCAAGCTCTCTGGCTTCGAGGTGGCTGCCGGCAACAAGTGCTACAAGGCTGTCGACGGCGTGCTCTATGACATTGCCGACACGCTGCTGCTGGCCTATCCGCAAGCCGATGCGCGCACAAGCTACTCGCTGCCCAAGACGGTGAAGAGCATTGCCATGTCGGCCTTTGATTGCGCTGCCAAGCTCGAGGAGCTTCACATCAACGAGGGAGTGGCCGTCATGCCCGTGAGCATGTGCTATGGCGACACGGTGTTGAAAAAAATCTACATGCCCTCTACCACCAAGCTGCTCAAGGCCGGCGCTCTCGACAACTGCAAGCAGCTGGCCGAGCTCCACATTCGTGCCGTCGACCCGCCCGAGGTGGAGACCGGTGCCTTCGGCGTGATGTTCCGCAACTACAAGATGAACCTGTATGTGCCCAAGGGCAGCAAGTCTAAATATGAAAACGCTTCGGGCTGGAGCGACTCGTTCCTTTCTATCAACGAGGAAGATGCTCCTGCCGAGCCCGTGTATCGCGTGCTCATGACCACAAGCCATGCCATAGGCGAGTACATAGGCCTGAGCATGCAGACTGGAGGCGAAGATGTGGAAGTGACAGGGGCCGAGTATGACTCGCCTGGCTACTTCAAGGTGACTTCCCAAAATATTGAAATCAAGGGCAAGATCACCCGGCTCGACTGCTCGTCCAATCAGCTCACTCTGCTTGATGTCACGCAAGAGCCTGCACTCGTCGAACTCTATTGCGACGACAACAAGCTCGACACGCTCAAGCTGGGCAACTTGCCGGCTCTCACTCGCCTGTACTGTGGTGGCAACCAGCTTTCGAGTATCGACCTCTCGCAGCTGCCCAGCCTGCAGGACTTCAGCTGCTGGGGCAACAACCTCACGGCTCTTGGACTGAATGGCAACCCGGCCATGACGTCGCTCATATGCCGCGACAACAAGCTGCAAGGCACACTCGACCTGTCGAGCAATCCTAAAATCAACCAGGTGAACTGCTACAACAACGCCCTCACATTTATTAAACTGGCTCCCAACACCGAGCTCAAGCACATCGAGCTCGAGCGCAACAACATCAACGGCGACAACATGACCCGCTTCATGACGTCGCTCCCCACCTATGTGGCCTTCCCGGCCGACGAGTGGGACGACTATGGCGGCTTGAACCTGCAAGGCCTTTATGTGACCGAAATCGACCAGACCTACGAGAAAAACGTGGCCTTCGATACCGATGTCAATATCGCCAAAGGCAAGGGCTGGCCAGTGTATGCCATCAACATCGACGATTACGGCATGACCAAGCCCACAGCCTATGATGGAATACCCACAACTGGTATCACCAGCCTCGATCGCGGCCAGGCTGTGCTGCACGTGGCCACAAGCGGCTCGCAAGCCCTTGTCACAGGCCTTTCGGCTGGCGACATTGTGCGCCTCTACGACCTGCAGGGACGCTCGATCGTGGTGCTCACGGCCCAGGGCGAGAGCCTCGACATCGACCTCGGCGGTATGGCTCGTGGCGTGTATGTGCTGAAGACCAAACAAGGCTCCTGCAAGATCGACGTGAAGTAGCAACGTCACGCCCTTGTGCAGTCACAGCCCTGTTTCCTGTCTCGCAGTTGCACCCCTGTGGTGCAGCTGCGAGATTTTGCTTAAGCCAGGTTGAGTTGATGGGCAAGGCTATTGGTCCTTGCCTTTTTTAGGGCATTTTGAGCCAAACTAAAAGTGCATTTTCTTGAAGGTGAAAGAATATTTTGTTACATTTGCGACGACTAATGAACTAATTCAAATTCTTTGAAATGAACAAAGTTGTCAGTAAAGAAAAATTTTCTGAGAATGTGACCAAACTCGTGGTTGAGGCTCCTCTCATTGCCCGCGCGCGACGTGCTGGTCACTTTGTGATTGTGCGCAGTGGTGAGAATGGCGAGCGCATTCCCCTCACTATAGCCGACGCCGATCCCCAAGCTGGTACCATCACGCTCGTGATTCAGGCGGTGGGTGTCTCCACCCGCAAGCTGTGCGCCCTCGAACCAGGCGACAGCCTCACCGATGTTGTGGGCCCCTTGGGCCAAGCCACCCACATCGAGAAGTATGGAACTGTGCTGTGCTGCGGCGGCGGCGTGGGCGTGGCCCCGTTGCTCCCCATCCTGCGTGCCATGAAAGCAGCGGGCAACCGCGTGGTGAGCGTGCTGGCAGGCCGCACCAAGGACCTCATCATTCTCGAAGACGAGGTGCGCGCCAGCAGCGACGATGTGATTATCATGACCGACGACGGCAGCTACGGCCAGAAAGGCCTTGTCACCGTGGGTGTAGAGCAAGTGATCAAGCGTGAGCATGTAGACTATTGCGTCACCATAGGCCCTGCCGTGATGATGAAATTTGTGGCTTTGCTCACCAAGAAGTACAACGTGCCCACCGAGGCCTCGCTCAATGCCATCATGGTCGACGGCACTGGCATGTGTGGCGCCTGCCGTGTCACTGTGGGCGGCAAGACGCGCTTTGTGTGTGTCGAGGGGCCTGAATTCAATGCTCACGAGGTCGACTTCGACGAGCTCATGATGCGTCTCAAGGCTTGAGGCGTGCGGCGTCTTCAACGTCAACGTAACTACAGCTAAACTTTTTAACATCTAAATCAATTCAACTTTGTCAAAATATGGAAAATAACATGGTAGATTCACGCAATGAGCAATGGCGTGTCGACTTGCGCAAGAGCCACACGCCCAAGGAGCGCACCGCTATCGAGCGCGTTGTTATGCCCCAGCTCGATCCCAAGTACCGCATCACCTGCAACGAGGAGGTGAACGAGGGCATCAGCGAGGAGCAGGCTGTGAGAGAGGCCACACGTTGCCTCGATTGTGCCAATCCTCAATGCGTGACAGGCTGCCCGGTGGGCATCAACATACCTAAGTTTATCAAAAACATAGAGCGCGGCCACTTTGCCGACGCTGCCGCTGCAATCAAAGAAACCAGCTCGCTCCCTGCTGTGTGCGGCCGTGTGTGCCCCCAGGAGAAGCAGTGCGAGAGCAAGTGCATACACGTGAAAATGAAGCACCCGGCAGTGGCTATAGGCTACCTGGAACGCTTTGCTGCCGACTGGCAACGCAATCATTGCGAGCAGGAAGTGCCCAAGATGGCTCCTCGCAACGGCATCAAGATTGCCGTGGTGGGTAGTGGCCCCTCAGGCCTCTCCTTTGCCGGCGACATGGCCAAGAAGGGCTACAGTGTCACAGTGTTTGAAGCTCTCCACGAGATAGGCGGCGTGTTGAAATACGGCATCCCCGAGTTTCGCTTGCCCAACGCCATCGTCGACTATGAAATCGACGGCCTGCGCAAGATGGGCGTCGACTTTGAAAAAGACATTATCATAGGCAAAACCCTCACCTACGACGACCTGCACGAGATGGGATTCAAGGGCGTGTTTGTGGGATCGGGAGCCGGTTTCCCGCGCTTCATGGACATTCCGGGCGAGAATCTCAAGGGCGTGATGTCGAGCAACGAGTATCTCACTCGCATCAACCTGATGAAGGCTGGCCGCGGTGGCGACACTCCCGTGATGCAGGGCAACACCATTGCTGTGATAGGCGGTGGCAACACGGCGATGGACTCTACACGCACCGCTCTGCGCATGGGTGCCAAGCGGGTGCTGCTGGTATACCGCCGCAGCGAGGCCGAGATGCCCGCCCGTCGCGAGGAAGTGGGGCATGCCAAGGAGGAGGGCGTTGAGTTCTACACCCTTCACAATCCCATCGAGTACATAGGCGACGACAAGGGCTTTGTCAAGGCCATGAGGGTGCAGAAGATGCAGCTGGGCGAGCCCGATGCCTCGGGACGCCGTCGCCCGGTGCCCATCGAGGGGGCCATCGAGGAAATCCCTGTCGATATCGTGATTGTGGCTGTGGGCGTGTCGCCCAACCAGCTGGTGCCAAGTTCGATCAAGGGGCTCGAAGTGAGCAATCGTCACACCATTGTGGTCAACGACGACACCATGCAATCCAACATTGCCGACCTCTTTGCCGGCGGCGACATTGTGCGTGGCGGTGCAACCGTGATTTTGGCCATGGGCGACGGTCGCAAAGCTGCCCAGCACATGCACGAGGTGCTCTCCCAAAAATAGCTTTATCTATTGTAATACAAGGCCTGAATGTGCCGAAGATCTCTCTGATTTTCGGCACATTTGCCTTTTTGATGCCAATAATTACTGCTACATTAAAAGTTTTTACTATCTTTGCGTTGAATTATGGAAATTTTTCTTTAATCAACACTATATTTAGAAGATAATAAATTATGAAAGCATTTGTTTTTCCTGGTCAAGGAGCACAATTCGTGGGTATGGGCAAGGACCTCTATGAAGGCAATGCCCAAGCCAAAGAAATGTTTGAAAAGGCCAATGAAGTACTGGGTTTCCGCATCACCGACCTCATGTTTAACGGAACTGAAGACGACTTGAAGCAGACCAAGGTTACTCAGCCGGCAGTGTTTTTGCACTCGGTGATTCTTGCCAAAACCATGGGCGAGGCCTTCAAGCCCGACATGGTGGCCGGCCACTCGCTGGGCGAGTTTTCGGCACTTGTAGCTGCCGGTGCACTCTCGTTTGAAGAGGGCCTCAAGCTGGTTGAGGCGCGTGCTCTTGCCATGCAGAAGGCTTGCGAGCTCAAGCCCTCGACCATGGCAGCTATCATCGGCCTTCCCGATGAGAAGGTCGAGGAGATATGCGCACAGGTGCCCGAGGTTGTTCCTGCCAACTACAACAATCCAGGTCAAGTCGTGATTTCGGGCTCGGTCGAGGGTGTGCACAAGGCATGCGAGCTTTTCACTGCTGCTGGTGCCAAGCGTGCTCTGCCCTTGAAGGTGGGCGGTGCATTCCACTCTCCCTTCATGGAGCCTGCACGTGCCGAGCTTGCCGTGGCCATCGAGAAGGCTCAATTCTCCAAGCCCATATGTCCGGTGTATCAGGATGTCGACGCCCTGCCTCACACCGATCCTCAAGAAATCAAGGCCAACTTGCTCAAGCAGCTCACCTCGCCAGTGCGCTGGAGCCACATTGTGCAAAACATGGTGAAAGATGGCATGACCGAGGCTGTTGAGGTAGGCCCAGGCCGCGCTCTGCAAGGCATGATACGTCACACCGACCGCAACGTGGCTGTGAGTGGCGTACAGTGATTCCGTCATAAATAATAGAAAAATCGCTCTCAATGCTGAGAGCGATTTTTTTGTCTCTATATATATATCTGGAAGTGCAATACTGTTACGACCGACGGCGGTGGCGGCGGTGCACGCTGGCATGGTAGAAGCTCTTGCGAAAGAAGTGCAGCAATACAAAGTGCAGCAGCAGGAAGGCTGCTGCAACCCCAGCCAGGTCGGCCGCCCAGTCGAGGATGTCGTAGCTGCGGTCGCTGGTGAGCGTGAGCTGTGCCACCTCCATGAGCAGCCCCACGAGTGCTGCGGTGGCGCTCAGAGCAAGCTCCACGCTCAGGCGTGTGTGATGAGGCAGCTTGTGCTTGGCGTAGTCCAGAATATAGGCTCCGGCACATGCAAAGTACATGATGACGTGGCACAACTTGTCAAATCCTGGAAACACTGGCAGCTCTCTCACGTCGAAGGGGTCGCTTGCCAGCGATAGATACACAATAAGGGCGGTGACGGTGACCGACATGAGGCCTGTGGGCAGTGCTAATAATAATCGTTTCATCTTTTGTTTCTACATCATTTGGCTCTGTTCTCGCGGCATTGGATTTCCAAAGCTTAGCTTGCTGCAAAGTTAGGAATAATGAGTAAATATTTAGTCTTTTTTTTATCAATTTTTTAATTGATGTGATGAAAATGTGCAATGTTGTCATCGTTTTATTAATTTTGCAATTGTTGTAGGCACGGCAAACTGCCGAGTTGCAACCTTCCAGTGTTGAGACTTGACTTGCCACTACATTTAAAATTTTTATCCTCGTTATGGGCAAACTTAAGGATTTTTTTGTCATGTCGCGACATGAACGGGTTGGAGCCTTGGCCCTGCTGGGCATTGTGCTGGTGCTGGTTGTTGCGCTTGCGCTATGGCGAGGTTGCAGGCGCCCGGCTACAGGTGCGATTGCCCCGGCTATGGTGGCCTACGACAGGGCAACCGACTCGATTGCAGTTGTTGAAAAACAGGCTGGCAAGAAAAATTCTAAGGGCAAACGCTCCCGGCGATCGTCGGCGACAGACCGCAAGCGCAAAGCCTTCAAGAAGAAAAAAAACAAGAGCAAGAAAGAGCGGTCAATCACTAAGCCAGCCGCGGCACCCCGTAGGTCGCTTGAGCCTGTCCCCGAGTTTTAGGTCTATTATGGCCGATGACGTTTTATACATGAGTGGGCTGTGGCTCGCTACTCCCCAAAAGACTGTTCAGTTTTGCTGCTTTTTCATAGCGTGAAAAAATATTTTTGGTAGTTTGAAGAAGATTGACTAAATTTGTTCACGTTAATCTTCTAAGACCTCATTTTATTCACATAGAGCATCGCGAAGTGATTTCGAGGTGCTTTTTTTGTGTCTTTCATTTGATCCTTTTTTTGTGTGTCTCATCTTGCGTTAGTTGTAAATTGTTTGTAATTTTGCCCAGATTGTAATAAAGTGTAAATAAAATTGTCGATATTTGGTTTTATTGACAGTCTTCAATCTATAAAATGAAAAGAAGTATGAGTAGACGTGTAACTTTTGCAACGCGCCTTGGCGCTATTGCGGCCACGGTGGGCTCGGCAGTGGGGTTGGGCAATATATGGCGTTTCCCCTATGAGGCAGGCCAGAATTGAGGTCGCTTCAAGTTGGCTATTCAGGCCTGTGTGGTTTTCTGCTTGCGCTATGTTGCGCAAGGTTGTCGTGGTGCTCATCTTCCTGTGGTGTGTGGGTGTCATCAAGTAGTTTTAACTGGAAAATTGAGACCGCCTAATCGCTCTTTTTTACAAAAAGAGTGGTAATTTTGTGCCGTGTCTGCCAGCCAGCGCCGTGTGGTGCGGCCGCGACGGCAGTCGCTCTTATATAATATTGTCGCATGGAACTGAAAACTATTGCCCATTTTCACTCGCCGTTCACATCTAAGTTTGGCATTCCCAAGCAGAGTGGCCTCGTCGAGCAGCTGCCGGGTACAATCACTTTTGAGCCCCGTTACCGCGAGCGTAACGCCTTGCGTGGCATCGAGGAGTTTGATTACTTGTGGCTGTTGTGGCATTTTTCGGCCAATCGTCATGCAGCTACCAGCCTCATGGTGCGCCCTCCCTTGTTGGGAGGCAACGAGCGGGTAGGGGTGTTTGCCTCGCGCTCGCCATTCCGTCCCAACGGCATCGGCCTCTCGTCGGTGCGTCTCGATCATGTGGAGTGGGACACGCCCAGCGGGCCGGTGATACACGTGCGTGGAGCCGACTTGATGGATGGCACGCCCATCTTCGACATCAAGCCCTACATTGCCTATGCCGACTGCCATCCTGGAGCCCGCAGCGGCTTTGTCGACAGCCATGCCCTAAGGCGCCTCAAGGTGGAGATTGCTCCTGAGCTGGCCTGTCGTTTCAACTCGTCACAGCTTGCGGCCTTGGTGAAAACGCTTGAGCTCGATCCCCGCCCGCACTATCAGAACGACCCAGGCAAGGTCTACGGCATGCCCTATGACGGCCGCGACATCCATTTCACGGTGCAGGGCGGCACGCTCACGGTGATCGATGTTGATACAATTGCTAAAACATAATGTGCTATGAATGTGAAAAGAATGCCAGTATTGCTGGCTCTACTGCTCATTGCAGGGGCAATGGTGCCCCTTCAGGCGAGAGTCAAGGCCAAGACCTCGCAGCGTGTGCAACTTGGTGTGTGGGAAGATCTCTCGGGCCGCGTGATGACGCCCGATTCAATTGAGGGGTGGATCAAGCCTTTCTACGAAGCCGGTATCAGAAATTTCTACATCTGCAACAGCCCTGAGGAGATTGCCAAGTGGGTGCAGGCAGCCCGTGGCTTCAAGGGTGCGAGAATACATGCATGGATGTTTTCGCTCAATGCCCATCACGACTCGGCTGCAGTGTGGTCGCATCGCGAGTGGGGTGAGGTGAATCGCCTGGGCGAGAACAGTCTCGACAAGTCGCCCTACACGCCTGTCTACAAGTGGTTGAGCCCTGCTGTGCCCCAAGTGCGCCAGTGGGTGAAAGACAAGGCTGCAGGCTATGCGGCTATCAAGGGGCTGGCCTCGGTGCATCTCGACTTCATACGTTTCAACGACCTGTTTTTGGGACGCAAGACGCAGGCCGAGCGGTTTCACATCGACCAGAGGCAGATCGAGCCGCAGTGGGATTTCGGCTATCATCCCATGGCCATCGAGGCCTTCAGGCGGCAATTTGGCTACTCGCCGTTTGAGTTGTCGGCACCTTACCTGAGCCCCGAGTGGATACAATTTCGCATGGACGAAGTGACCTCGCTTGTCAATGAAATTGCCCAGGCAGTGCATGCGCGTGGAAAAATGCTCACGGCCGCCGTCTTTCCCTTTCCCGAGCGTGCTCGCATGATGGTGTTGCAAGACTGGGCGCGCTGGGACCTCGACATGGTGTGCCCCATGAATTACAACTCGTTTTATCGTGAGGGCCCGCAGTGGGTGAAATACAGCGTGTCGCAGGGTCTGGCCGAGACACGCCACCGCAGCAAGTACGTTTCAGGGCTGTTTGTAGTTGGGGCAAGCAAGACCGATATTGTGCAAGAAGCTCGTGAGTCGGTGGCAGCGGGCGCCGATGGCATCAACTTCTTCAACGCCTCGGGCCTTGTAAAGGCAGGCATGCTCGACGTGGTGAGGCAGTTGAATCGTGAGTTCAACGGTGGCAAATAGCTTCCTTGCTATGGCTGGACTATAGAAGAAAATGATTAACTTTGCCAGCCGAAACAAGAAGTCTCCGTTTTGAACGATATCATTATAGGATATGATGCCAAGCGCATCGTGAGAAACAGTACCGGGTTGGGCAACTATAGCCGCAACCTGGTGAATGCCCTTTCGGCGATTGTGCCTGCTGGCATCCAGTTGCGTCTCTATGCCCCCGATGAGGGCAGTGCCGAGTTGCGCAGCCAGGTGCTGTTGCGCCCCAATGTGAGTTTTGCCTTTCCGCGGGGCATTCAATATCCGTTCAGGGGAGACCTGTGGCGCTCGCGGCTGGTGGTGGGCGACATGTTGCGCGACGGCGTGCAACTCTATCATGGCCTGAGCGGCAGGTTGCCTTCAGGGCTCAAGAGGGCAGGCATTTCCAGTGTCGTCACCATTCACGACCTCATTTTCTTGCGCTACCCCGAGTATTATCACTGGTTAGATGCCAAAATCTACAAGCACCAGTTCTATCGCACGCTGCAGCAGGCCGACCGTGTCATTGCCATCAGTGAGTGCACCAAGCGCGACATCCTGCATTATAGCGATTTCCCTGCCAGCAAAATCGATGTTATCTACCAGAGTGCAAGCACTGAGTTCAAAATGCGATGCACGCCGTCGCTCATCGCCCAGGTGAGGCAGCGCTATCACTTGCCCCACAACTATGTGCTCAATGTGGGTACAATCGAACAACGCAAAAATGTGCTCCTTGCTGTGAAGGCCCTCAAGATGCTGCCCGCCGACCTCCACATTGTGATTGTGGGCAAGTCAACCCCCTATGCTGCCGCCGTGAGGCGCTGGGCTGCTGCCCACGGCCTCGACAGCCGCGTGCACATGTTGAGTCATGTGCCCAATAGCGACCTCCTTGCCATCTATGCCCAGGCCAGGTGCTTTGTCTACCCCTCTCGCTACGAGGGGTTCGGTATCCCCATTATCGAGGCAATTCAGAGCGGCCTGCCCGTGATAGGGGCTACAGGCAGTTGCCTCGAGGAGGCTGGCGGCCCCAGTTGCATCTATGTTGACCCCGACGATGTGCCATCGATGGCTCAAGCCATCGACTCGTTGTTGACCGATCCCGACAAAACTGCCCTCTCGGTGGCTCAAGCACAAGAGTGGGTGAAGCGTTTCGAGACTGCCGACGTTGCCAGCCAGGTGCTGGCAGTGTACCGCCAGCTGCTGCACTGATTTTCGCCCTGTTAGTTTCCCTCTCTGAATGGCTTGTAGTGCCGCACGTCGGCATAGTCGAGCAGCTCCTTGTCGCCACGGCTGTCGCCGTAGGCAACGAGGATGTAGTTGTCGCGTTTTGGCAACACTTGCATCACACGCCTCACTTTCTCCTGCCCATAGCAGTTCTTGGTCAGGAACCGGCCGGTCAACCTGCCACCTGCCACCTCGACTTGGGTGCCCAGTATGGTCAAGCCAGGGTGAGGCGTGAAAAAAGCCCTCACCCAGTTCTCGATGCTCGCGCTCACCACCAGCACGCGTTGTCCTGCTTCGAGCGCCTGGGCCACGCATTTCAAGCCGGCAGGACGCATGATGTGCGACTTCTTGCTGGCGCCAAACTTGCGGCATCGCCTGTCGAAGTCGGCGAGCGGTGTGCCCTTGTAGAAATGCGAAAACACCCGCTCCTTGGCTTTCCAGTTGGGATACAGGCGCAGCAGCATGAGCACAATCCAGGGGCTGTTGACCAGGAAGCCCCACAGAAAACGGGCCATGCCCTTGTCGTAGATGATAAATTCCAAAAACGTGTCCTTGCACGTGAGCGTGCCGTCGAAGTCGAATGCGTGTACTGTTGCTGCTGTCATGACAGGTAAATGATGAGGAAAAACGATATCGTCCAGGCAAGTATCGTGAGCTGGGTAAAGCGGTCGTTCAGTGCCACCTCGGTGGGATCGCCACTCTTGTTGTCGACCACCGAAAGCTGGATGTAACGCAGCACGCCCAGAATCACAAAGAAACTCGTGAGATACAAATATTGCGTGTCAAATCGGTTCACCACCTCGGGCGAGACGGTATACATGATATAGCACACAATCGTGATTGCCCCCGTCAGATTGATGGCCTCGTTGATGAAGGTGAGGTTGTAGCGATGGGTGTTCTTGCGGGGGGCGACTCCGGTCTTCTGCATTCTCACCACATCGTCGCGCCGCTTGGCAAACGACAAGAACAGCGTGAGCAGGAAGGTCATGAGTACAATCCAGTGACTCAGCACGATGCCACTCGCCATGCCGCCTGCCAGTATCCTGAGCACAAAGCCCATGGCTACGATGCACACATCGATTATGGCATATTGCTTGAGCTTGATGCTATAGAGCAGGTTCAACACAAAGTAGCACGATACGATTGCAGCCAACCCTGCCATTCTTTTTGGGGGGAGCAGCAAGGTGAGCAGCAGCGAGCCCACAATCATTGTGGCCATGATGGCATAGGCCTGCCCCGTGCTCACGGCGCCCGAAGCTATGGGACGCTTGCATTTCTCGGGGTGCAGGCGGTCGTCGGCCACGTCGCGCAGGTCGTTGAAGCAGTATATCGACGATGCGGCGAAGCTGAACGTGACAAAGGCGATTGCAACATTGAGCAGGGCCTGATAGTCGAACAGTGCCCCGCCGAAAAACACGGGGATAAAGACAAAAAAGTTTTTTATCCATTGCTTGGGGCGAATGAGCCGTATGATGTCTTTTGTCATGATTTTCTATGTTATTTTTTTCCTTTTAAGACTTTCCAAGTTACAATACAGCGATGATGTGTTGCACTGCTGCTGCAAGCGCTTTGTATTGCAGCACATTTTGCGGGATGGGAGCATACATGCTGGTGAGTGGCGTGAAAACTACAATCAAGGTGTAGCCCCACGTCGATTTCAGTGCCGGGTGTTGCAGCTTGGATTGTATCCTCTCGGTAAGCCTGTCGAGGGCTGCTATATCGAGTCGGCCAAAGCAGGCAACGGCCATGAGTGTCGACAGCACCCAATAGGGAATGGTGCGCCCATAGTCGCAGCTCAAGATGGTGAACATGGGCAGCATGAACACCAATTGCAGCAGCAGCGTGTTGCTTATCTCTCTTGCGGTGTCGTTGGCCATCTTGTACTTGCCTATCCTCACTGTGTTGAGGTGCGTCACCAGGTAATAGGTCATGACGAATAGCACAACCAGGCCTGGCAGCCCTATGAGTATGTTCCACGGGCCGTCGGCTACCTCCAGCACTCCAAACAGGTTGACGGTGAGATGGAGTCGTGCGGCCGACAGCAGCTTCCACGACAAGGCCTCTACATTATCGCCAATGTTGGCCATGGTATAAGCATAGTCGTGGATGCCATCGGGAAATTGCGCGAAGGCATCGCTCCACGAGTGCCAGATGGCGACGGCAGTGGGCATGTTGCCCTTGCACAGGCACACGGCTCCCATCACTACGGCCACGGGTGCCATGGGCATCAAGGTCTTTGTCAGTCTTGCCTTCATACTGGTGTCAGCACTGGTTGCCGCGTCGCTATGCGACACATTGTAGCGGTAGGCATACACCGCCAGTATCGGGAAGCAGAAGAAAAACGATGCCTCATGCGACAGCAGCATGATGACCGACAGCGCAAAGAAAATGAGCCACGTGCCCAGCCCGCGGCTGTGCAAGTATCGCTTGTAGGTCACAAATATGCAGTAGGTGAGCAGCAATAGCAGGCTGTCTTTGCGTTGCGACGTGGATAGGAAAATGAAGAAGAAGCAGCAGCCCAGGGGAAGAATTGCGGCGCTCCACCCCTTCTTGATAAAGATGCGCACCATGAGTGCCACAAGCACCACCGAGGAGACGGCTACGATTGCGAGCACAGCTTGTGGCACGTTGAAAGGGTGTGCCTGATATATCATGTAGAGCACTTGCCCAGGCAATCCACGCCTCACAAATCCCGCCTGGTAGTTGATGAGCCAGTCGCTCACGCCGCAGTTCACATACGTTAAATCACTTATGGAGTAATGCAGATTTCTTATTATCGATGCGACAATAAAACACAGCCACAACAGGATAAAAATGTACCTGCCAGCATTTTCTCTTTTATACAAAAAAAAGTCTTTCACCATTCAGAAAATTTTTTTGATTATATTATTGTTTGTACGCAATGAACTTTGTCAATTTTTTTGCATTGAAGAGAGTAGAATTTGTTAGTAGTACTACATCGTCTCAACGTCATCAACCAAAATTGCATGTCTTGTATAGATTAAGTGTGTAAATCGTTGGATTCTGCTTCTGGTGGAATGAGAGTGTCGTTGCAAGTCAGTAATTTCACTTTATCCTTATTTACAAAATCTCCGTCAAAATAGCTGTTCATTCCGTAGTAGGTATTTTCGTGTGAAATGAGAACAGCATCTGTTGGATTGTTATTGGTCGGGTTCTGTTTGTCTAAAACATAACCACACACAATCACTCCAATGCTATTGGGAGAATTGGGCTTAAATACGTTTTTGTAAAGCTCTATGTAGGCATGACTGGGCATGAGATGCATGAACATGGCAAAAGAGTCTGTCAAGAAGCAATTGCCATGGAACTTGAAATAGCCCTCTTCGAGTTTAGGTAAAAATAATGAAGTCCCACCACAAAACAGGTTGTTGTAAGCCTGAATATCAACGCGTGATGATTTACAAGTGTCAGCAATGTTGATGTTTGCAAAATTCTTCATTTTATAGAACGAATTGTTTTTGAGGCACAACTTGCCACCTCCATATTCTGTCCAAAAGACCGATATGCCTATATCGCCATTATTTTTGATTAATGCCGATTCTTTTCCTTTTTCTTTGTTGCTTTCTATCGAGCTACATTTCACAATATTGTTTTCAAAAAGCACATTGGCATTTTCGATTTTCAAAATATAGTGTTCCTCCGATAGGGTATATTCATTCTCTGCATTTAAGGGTATCTCTCCTATGGAACTACTCTCGATTGTTGATTTTGCACTTGTTGTGTTCACCTTGTTTTCATTACTGTTTGCTGAGTTGGAATATATCATGTAGCTTAGTGCGCGACAATCAATAGTATTGTCGGCAATGCGAATTTGGTCTAAGTTGAATTTTCCTCGGCCTCCAAGGTCTGTATTCTGCGAGGCGTCACCCGATAAATCGTCGCATGAAATTCTGAAATCCACAAGTTGAGCATTGGCATTTTTCCAAGTCCCATACCTGATGTAGTTGCCGGAGATGCTTATGTCGTTGCTTTCACAATAGTCGTCAAGGGAGATGCCCGTCAAATCCTTAATGGGAGCATCAATATAAAACTCATTTCCGTCAATACAATAGTCCTTTACCTTGTAATGTACATAAGGGACTACGCTATATCCACCATTACCACCTGTACCCACTTTTATGAATGCTAACTGAGAAAAATACATACTGCTGAAGACATCGCACACACCATCCCACATTTCCTCGTTTTCATATTGTGACGTGTCAACACGATCAGGAAAGTTTAGTCTATCATGGCTGTTGATGTGTGCTTTGTCAATTTTCTTTTCTATAGACGGGGTACCACTTATAGGCTTACCATAGAAGAAGCGGTTGTTTTTAATGTGAATATTTTCAAAGTTAACTATTCGGTGGGCATAGGAAAAATCATCCAGCCCCGATAGGGTTTCCTTCGTTTTAAAAAGGTCGTTCTCGTCTCTGCTATAGCAAGATGACCCCCAGATAGCTATGCTCTCATCGTTGCCGTACTTATAAAAGTCATTATTCTCTATGCGCACATTTTTAGTTCTGTCCCATAGCCAAAGGTTTCCGCCCACTTTTCGAGCGTTGTAGTTTTCAAATACGCAATTCACTATTTCTACATTTTCGCACCAGTGCAGGAATACATGTGTTATATTCAAAAATTGAGAATACAGCTTCACATTAAACATCCTAAAGGAACTTGCCTCATACACTTTAAATAGAATAGGATTTAGATTCTTGTCAAACCAATGGGCATATAGTAATCTGGTTGTGCCAGGGTCAATCGTTTGACTGGGACTGCTGTTATTGTCCAATGAGACCATTGCCTTGCTTCCGATCTCTTGAAGTTCAATTATAGGAGGGAGACTTTCAACTTCAGCGAGAGAGAATTCAGCTCGTATTTCTATGTCGGAGATCAAGATGTCGACAGGGGTGCTATGCTCATTTTGTATGTTGAAAATGGCATCATCACAATTATAGGAATGACACAAATTTCCTTTATAATCATAGTATTGTGTAGCTCCATGTGCACACTCATTGTACAGCTGTAGTATGGGTAAAGGAGCCTTAGTCTTAGCATTGTCTGAGTTCCAATGTGATCGAGACCCTTGGATTTTGATCTCACGATAATTCTGGAATGCTAGTGCTAAATTGCTGATGATATTGTATCGTTCGCCGTTGTTGTACATAAAAGTCATGTGCACATAATTGCACAAATCGCATGGATACAACATAGGCTCTGCATTCGGATTTATTACAATTTCTCCATTTACAAATGAGAAGTTTTTCTGAAATGCTTCAAATTCGGCATTGTTGTGAAAAACGAATTCGTTTGCAGTAGCTTTAGCTTGTTTGTTCTGTTCCATATTATGTTAAATTGCGGTTTGTTATAAAATGTTGAGAGAGAAAAAATAAACAGATGAGTTATACAGGTATTTCAGTATTGCCCTCTCGACGCAAAATTATGAAAAAGGAACGAAGTGGCAAATTTTTATTTGTATTTTTTTTTCGAGACGGCATGCATCTTTTGGCTGGGCATCTCCGCTTTTTTGCTGGGCAGGTCTTGCTTGGGTTGAAATAAAACCGTAAATTTGTCGAAGAGAGACAAAAGAACAGTTGCCTATGTTATTTCCTGAGAAACTGAGAGCCCTGCGCAAGGCCAGCGGCCTGAAGCAACGAGAGATAGCCAAGCGCCTGGGTGTGGACATACCCATGTATTGCCGCTATGAGCATGGCGAGCGCCGCCCCAGGCGCGAGCAAGTGGTGAAGCTGGCACGCCTGTTCAAGACCGATGCCGACGACCTCATTGCCTTGTGGCTCGCCACGGGCACTCTTGCCGAGCTGGGCGGCGACCCGCTTGCAGCCCGTGCGCTGCACTATGCCGGCGAGCAGCTGGGCTTTGAACCAGTGCCCCCTGTTGCTCCCAAAGAGGTCGAAGCCGCGGTCCCTGCCAGCCCCGGGATGCACCACGACACTCCTCAGGTCGACCCTGCCCAGTGCAACGTGGTGAAGCTTTTGGGCCAAAGCCCCTTTCCTGCATATTATGAGGGCGACGCCCTGCAAGTGTTGGGCCGTGTTGAAGACGAGAGCATCGATTGCGTGATGACGGCCCCGCCCTACTGGTGCTTGCGCAATTATCCCAACGACCATGTGGGCAGCGACAAAGTTGAGCAGTATCTCGAGCGCATCGTTGCTGTGATGGGCCAGGTGAAACGTGTGTTGAAACCCACGGGCTCGCTTTGGCTCAACATGGGCGATGCCTACAACAACAAGTCGCTCTTGTGCCTGCCATGGCGGGTGGTGTTGAGGTTGGTCGACGAGCAAGGGTGGATATTGCGCAACGATGTGGTGTGGGACAAGCAAAACAGCAGCTTCGACAGCGCCGTCGACCACCTGCGCAATGTGCACGAGATGATTTTCCACCTGGTCAAGAGCGACGACTTCTACTACGACGACGATGAACTGCGCACCTTTTTCAACCGCCTTGCCGAGAAGAAAATGCAGGCCGGCAAAACCTCGAGCGGTGTCACTGGCGCCCGCTATCGCGACAACATCAACAAGTCGCAGGCCCTGACCTCGCTTGAGAAGAGCAGTGCCCTGGCCGAGCTCGACCGTGTGGTAGAGATGGTGAACAGCGGCGAGATTCCCGACTTCAGGATGTTTCTGCGCGAGCAAGCAGGGCAACTCATCCAGTCGAAGTCGGAGAAAGCCAGGTCGATCAACGAGAAAGGCTACTACTTCTTGCTCTACAACAAGCACGGAGTGATGCCTGGCGACGTGTGGAACATTTTGCCCGAAAAAAGCAATATCGACCGCTACAACGTGTTTCCCGAGGCATTGTGCCGCCTCATCGTTTCGGCCACATGTCCCGACTTCGGCATCGTGCTCGATCCCTATTGCGGCACCGGCACCACCTGCAAGGTAGCATGCGACTTGCATCGTCGTGCTATAGGCATCGACATCGATGGCACCTATATCAAGCTTGCCCGTGAGCGCACCCAGCAGCAGTCGTTGAGCATGTTCTAATTGCTTTTTCTTGCCGAATTTTTATTTTCTTTGTACTTTCGCCTAATCTTATATAGTCACACAAAAAAAGAAATCATGCGTAATTTCAAGAAATATACACTCACCCTGCGCGACGGCCGGTCGTGGGTCATCGACCGACCGCTCATTATGGGCATTCTCAACGTTACTCCCGATTCATTCTATGCTGGCAGCCGCTGCGACAATGCCGACAAGATTGAAACCCGAGTGCGCCAGATTGTCGCCGAGGGAGCCGACATGATCGACATCGGGGCCTATTCTACACGCTCCGGAGCTGCCGAGGTCTCGCCCGAGGAAGAGTATACCCGCCTGTGCCGTGGCATGGAGATCGTACACAGGCTTGCACCCGGCATGTTGACCTCGGTCGACACCTTCAGGGCTGGCGTGGCGCAGGATTGCGTTGAGCAGCTGGGGGTCGACATTGTGAACGATGTGGCCGGCGGCACGCTCGATGCCCACATGTGGGAGACTGTGGCCCGCTTGCAAGTGCCCTACATCATGATGCACATGCGCGGCACTCCCGCCACGATGCAACAGCTCACACACTACGACAAGCCGGTGACCGATGCCGTGGTCGAGTATCTTGCCTACAAAATTGAGCAATTGCACGCTATGGGCGTGAGCAACGTGATTGCCGACCCTGGCTTCGGTTTCAGCAAGACACTTGAACAAAACTACCAGATGATGGACCATCTCGAGGCGTTCCACTCGCTGCAGGTGCCGTTGCTGGTGGGCGTGTCGCGCAAGTCGATGATCTTTAAGTTGCTGGGCTGCACGCCCCTCGAGTCGCTCAACGGCACTACGGTGCTCAACACCATGGCCTTGCTCAAGGGTGTCCACATCTTGAGGGTGCACGATGTGAAACCTGCTGTCGAGGCCCGTGCTATTGTCGAGGCCACGCTTGCTGTCGAGTGACGGGCGCGGCTTCTCCCTCTTTTTCGTTCTAATCGCACATAATACTGCTCTGTATGAATCTTTTTGGTATCATCGGACTCAAGGACATCGTCGATATCCTGCTCGTGGCAGGGCTCATGTTCTACATCTACAAGCTGATGAAGGACACGGGCACGCTCAACATCTTCATCGGTTTCTTGAGCTTTATCATCGTTTGGTTTTTGCTGGCCAAGGTCTTCGACATGCAGCTCATAGGGGCCATCATGGACAAGTTTACCGATGCGGCCTTGTTTGTGATCGTTGTCTTGTTCCAGGACCAGATCAAGCGGTTTTTCAACGAGGTGGGCAGCCACCAGCGTTGGAGGTTTCTCAACAAGTTCCTGCACAAGGCCGAGAACAAGGACAAGCAGAAGTGGGTGATGCCGGTGGTGTATGCCTGCATGAGCATGTCGAAGTCGAAGACGGGCGCCTTGATAGTGATACAGCAGCACATGTCGCTCGACGACTATGCCCGCACCGGCGACGTGATCGATGCCACCATCAACAACCGCTTGCTCGAGAACATCTTCTTCAAAAACAGCCCGCTGCACGATGGCGCTGTCATCATCGCCGGCGAGAAGATTGAGGCAGCCGGCTGCATCCTGCCTGTGTCGCACGACACAGGCCTGCCCCGCTACCTGGGCCTGCGGCACCGCTCGGCCCTGGGCATCTCGCAGGCTACCGATGCCATTGCCGTGGTCGTGAGCGAGGAGACGGGCAACATAAGCTATGCCTATCGGGGCGAGATGCACCTCAAGCTGTCGAGCACCGAGCTCGAGCACAGCCTCTCGGCATTGATACAAGCATGATTTATCCTGATATAATTTAAAAAGAAACAACTCTTACTGCATGAACAATTCACAACAAGGCATGTTCGACATAGGCAACACACTGGTGAGCATCGACCTGGCCGAGCGCTTCTTCTGCTGCAATATCGACGCCTGCCTGGGGGCCTGCTGCATCGAGGGCGATGCAGGGGCGCCCATCACCAAGGAAGAATACAACAAACTCAAGTCGCTACTGCCCGTCGTGTGGGACGACCTGCTGCCGCGCGCCCAAGCTGAAATCAAGGAGCACGGTGTGGGCTATGTCGACCCCACGGGCGATCTGGTCACGCAGCTTGTCGATGGCAAGAACTGCGTGTTTTCCACCTATCTGCCCAATGGCGTGTGCATCTGTGCCATCGAGAAGGCCTACCGCGAGGGGCGTCTCGACTTTCGCAAGCCCATATCGTGCTACCTGTATCCTGTGCGGGTGAAACGCTATCCCACTTTCACGGCGGTGAACTACGACCGCTGGAAGATATGCAAGAGTGCCGAGGTGATGGGGCGCCGCAACAAGATGAGGCTCTATGAGTTTCTCAAGGACCCGCTCATCGAGCGCTTCGGGCAGGAGTGGTACGATGAGCTCAAGGCCAATTGCGAGCTCTACATCAAAACCTATCTCGAGGACTGAGCCCACAGGCAGGGTGGGGTAGAACTTGATAAGAAGCGTTAATAAAACATTATAAATATTAGAATGGCTGCGTCGTGGGCGGTTGGTGCAAGGTTTATCCAGATTTCATATCTATCTTTGCAGCGTGCCATGTGAAACAGGGATTTTACAGGGCACACTCCCGGCACCTGCGAGTGATGTGGGAGTGAAAACGAACTGATTCATTTTTTCTTTGTATGGATTTTTTATATTCGCTTCTGGCCAACCTCAACTACACAGCCGTGTTCATCCTCATGACGGTGGAGAGCACGGTCATACCATTTCCCAGCGAGGTCGTTGTGCCGCCAGCCGCCTATCGTGCCGCCGACGGCAGCCTCAACGTGGTGCTCGTGGTGCTCGTTGCCACTCTGGGTGCCGATATGGGTGCCATCATCAACTATGCCGCAGGCTACTTCCTGGGGCGCCCCGTCATCTACCGCTTTGCCAACAGCAAGCTGGGCCGCCTGTGCCTCCTCAACCAAGAGAAGATAGAGAAGAGCGAGAAATACTTCAACGACCATGGCTTGGTCGCCACTATCACGGGCAGGTTGGTGCCTGGCATCAGGCAGCTCATCTCGGTGCCGGCAGGCCTGGCCAAAATGAACTTTTGGAAGTTTTTACTCTACACCACTATTGGAGCCGGGGCCTGGAATGTCATTCTGGCCGCGCTGGGCTGGTATCTGCACGCATTTGTGCCCGCAAGCCAGCTGCAAGCCAGCATCGACGCCTATAGCAGCGAGCTCAAGATCGTGATTTTAGCCTTGGTGGGCCTGGCAGTTGTGTTTTTCCTCTTCAAGCGGTTGCGCAGGCAGCGGCCAGCTTGACTGTGAAAGACAAAGCCATGTGGCCACACGTAAATATTTTTTTGCCCTATTACAAAAAATTTGTAACTTTGCACCGCTTTTTGTAACCTCTGTCGAGAAGATTGAGTGGCTCGGGTATGTTGCAAGGAGGCTTTATAGTACTATAAATCAATAATAAAAATGGACTTAATTAAAATTGCTGAGCAAGCATTTGCTACAAAAAACGAGTTCCCCGATTTCATTCCTGGCGACACTGTGACAGTGGCCTATCGCATCAAGGAAGGCAACAAGGAGCGTATTCAGCAGTATCGTGGTGTCGTAATCAAGATTAATGGCGAGGGCGACAAGAAGCGTTTCACCGTTCGCAAGATCAGCGATGGCATTGGTGTAGAGCGTATCTTCCCAATGGATTCGCCTTTTATCGACAACATTGTAGTGAACAAGCACGGCCGTGTGCGTCGCGCCAAGCTCTACTACCTGCGCAAGCTCACCGGCAAGAAGGCTCGCATCAAGGAGCGTCGTGTCGTTGCCAAGAAGGAGGCTTGAGCAAGCGTCTTGCAAGGAAAATATTGATTTTTTTAAGACCGCTACCGCATGTGTGGCGGTCTTTTTCATTGGTTGTGCCGCCATGAAAATAAACCTCCCAAAAGCGCTGAATGCTTTCTCGCTCTTTGGAGGAATATGAAAGATTACCTGTATTACACATTTGTAGCACACAGGTGGGGTGCAAAAACTACAGCCGCTGGCAATTGCCGGCGGCTGCGGTTGGAAGAAATCGTCCTCGACGACCAACTGTCACGTTTATTTTACGGCGTTGACAGTTATTTCTTGCTCTTCATTTTCAACAATTCAATATCTCGCTCAATCTTGCGGCGTTTCAGTTCGTTCTGGCGCGCGCGCTTGACCACAACGATGGCAAAATACAGTGCGCCCAGGCCGATGAGGGCAATGATGACAAGCGGAATCCAAAGGCTCATAATGTGAATTGACTGATGTCAATTGAAACTATGGGTTGCACAATTAATTTTCGGCCACGCCCAGATCCTTCAATGTGCGCGGGGCAGGAGTCTTG
>Ga0256404_1004783_pt1 | contig 24925 bp, 21 predicted proteins | sample RumenRJG_01DNA_FD_185990 | JGI IMG/M metagenome (GOLD analysis project Ga0256404, IMG submission 185990) | Bovine rumen microbial communities from Lethbridge, Alberta, Canada - RJG_01 | ecosystem: Host-associated > Mammals > Digestive system > Stomach > Rumen | place: Canada: Alberta | collected... | reverse complement strand
CTAGACACCATATATCGTCGGGTAAGGTAGAGGGTACTAATAACCTCATTAAAAGTATTAGAAGGACTGGGTATGGATACCCAGATGATGATTACTTTTTCCTAAAAGTTTTGGATCAATCTAGACGCAAATGATCTAGTGATCCCACAGGAAATTGCATTGAACCAAAATTTCTTTAAAGACCAAAAAATCTAATAGCACTTAAAGAAATTTATTTGCTGTTTGTCTTATATGTTCCTAATAGACGTAGTCTAATATTTTAATCGGATTTAAGTCACGCTTTGTTGTATTTTTAAAAGCTATTGACTTTGATCCACCATAAATGTTAGTTTATTGTACTACGTCACATTTTAGATTTTAGCAAAATGCTCAATAAAGTAACATTGTATAAAAAATTGCCCACATTTTAAGCAAAATCGTGTTTTTTGCGGTGACATTATTTTAGAGCAATCAAATCAAATTTGTGTTTTCACAAATCTTCCCAAAAATTTGACAAAAATTAGCGTCAAACCTAATGTCCATGCGTTCTATGTTATAATTTGTGCGATTTTTGACATCACTGCCAAAATAAGAGGTTTCATGGCTACATACGTATTTGGTGATTTACACGGTTGCTTTGATGAGTTTAAGTTATTACTAGCTCGCATTGGTTTTAATGCAGGCATTGATGAACTCTTACTCACAGGTGATTTAATTGGCCGTGGACCAAAGCCTGTAGAGACCTTAAGCTATTTAGTTGATCTTAAAAATAAGTGCCCAGAGAAAGTACACGCTGTCCTTGGCAATCATGATTTAAACTTTTTAGCCGTAATTTTAGGTCTTCGTAAAACCAAGCCTCGTGATAACTTAGATGTAGTTTTAAAATCCCCTCGTTTAAACGAGTACTTAGATTTTTATCACCACACTCCCCTTTTGTATGTAGATAATACTAAGAAATTAGCTCTAGCCCATGCCGGTATCTACCCAATGTGGACTATTGATGAGGCTGAAGTTCACGCTAAAGTTATCTCATCAATTTTATCTAATCCAATTAAAGAGAAACTTTTCTTATCTAACATGTATGCTGATCACCCATCCATGTATGAAGAAGAGTTAAAACACCATGACTTAAACTACCACCGCTTTGTGGTTAACTCCTTTACGAGAATGCGTCTTTGCAATAAAGATATGGTACTAGATTATGGCCACTCAGATTGCTCTGTAAAAGAGGCAAGTGAGGACAAGATTTACCCATGGTTTGAGTTTGGAAAGCCAAATTATTACCAAGATACTAAGTACACCTTATTCTTTGGTCACTGGGCAGCACTTAATGCTAAATGCGATAAAGATGGAATTATTGCTCTAGATACCGGTTGTGTCTGGGGAAATGAGCTTACTTGCTATTGTGTTGAGACTAAAAAGAAGTATGCACAGAAGGCTTTAGGCAAGGTTGAAAGACTTAATAACAAGAAGTAAGTTTAAAAGTCGTTTTGATAAGTATTTAAAAGGCACCATCAGGTGCCTTAATTGTTTGTAGAGTTTGGTTTAAAACTTAGTCTTTAACCCAAGTTTCAAAGGTGTAGTCAAAATCACAAGCATCAGAGTGGAAGTGCTCACAATCTTTTTGCACGAAAGGATATTCCTTAAAGTTAGGAAATACGGTGTCCCCTTTGAACTCTTTGTCGATTACAGTTAGATGTAAAACTTTAGCTTTAGGCATAGCTTCTTGATACATACGCGCACCGCCTATTACCATTAAAGTCTCATCACCTACATAGGCCATAGCCTCATCTAAGCTTTTAACTACAACTAAGCCATCAACTTTTTTATCAAAGGTATTACTTACCATGATATTTAAGCGATTAGGTAACACGCGACCAATGGACTCAAAGGTGCGTCTACCCATCACTACAGGGTGACCTGTAGTGATTGCTTTAAAGTGTTTTAAATCCTCAGATAAGTGCCAAGGGATCTGACCTTCATTGCCAATTACAAAGTTCTTAGCAATAGCTACAATTAGCTCTAATCTTGCCATGAGTATTCCTTAAGCTTTGTAGATAAACTCAGGACCTTCCTCATCGTCGTCAAAATCATCAAAATCATCATCTTTTGATGGACGCTCTTCAGGCTCAGTCCAAATAAACTCTTCTGCTTTTGGTTTCTCAGGTGCCTCAAGCTCTTTTTGCTTAACTTCATCTACAAGATCTTGAAGTGCATAGATAAGCTCATTAACACCAGTCTTATTAAGGCCTGAGATCACAAAGGTACGCTCTGGCTTTACTTCAACAGCATCGATAATGCGTTGTAAAGTCTCTTGAGCTTCTTCTTCTGTTCCAAGATCTACTTTATTAGCAACTAACCAACGAGGCTTATTGTATAACTCGTGAGCATATTGCTTAATTTCGTTTTCAATGACTTGAACGTTCGCAACCGGATCAGACTCATCTACAGGATGAACATCAACTAAATGAACTAACACACGGCAACGCTCTAAGTGCTTTAAGAAACGGTGACCAAGACCTGCGCCTTCTGAAGCGCCTTCAATAAGACCTGGGATATCCTCAATTACAAAGGAACGACCTTGAGAAGTCTTTACGACGCCAAGGGATGGCACTAAGGTAGTAAATGGGTAATCAGCGACCTTTGGTTTAGCAGCAGAAACCGCACGCACAAAGGTAGACTTACCAGCATTAGGTAGACCTACAAGACCAACATCTGATACAAGTAGCATCTCAAGTTTTAACTGACGACGCTCACCTTTTGTACCATTAGTCTTTTGACGAGGTGCTTGGTTGGTTGCTGACTTAAAGTGAGTATTACCAAAACCATGACGACCACCACGAGCAACGCAAAGTACATCACCTTCTTTACGTAAATCGCCAATGACCTCACCTGTAGCTACGTCGGTTACACGAGTGCCGACAGGTACTTGTAAGATCTTATCTTCACCACGAGCACCAGTACAATCAGCACTTCCACCGTTTTCACCACGGCCAGCTTGATGAAATTTAGTAAATCTAAAATCAACTAAGGTATTTAAGTTAGTGTCAGCTTGCATGTAGACATTACCGCCGTCACCACCGTCACCGCCATCAGGGCCTCCGCGAGGTACGTACTTTTCACGTCTAAAGCTTACAATACCGTTACCGCCATCACCAGCTTCTACGCGGATTACGGCTTCATCAACGAATTTCACCTTATGATCCTCCAAATTAGATTACAAGATGGCAGCAGGTATGCGCCACTTACTTAAGAATAGATTATTTTAACAGAAAGGAAGTATGTCTTGTGTCTTTTATAGCAGACATTAAAAAGGCCCGCATTTGCGAGCCTTCTATGTGTAATCTTTAATGATTACTGCTGAGTCTCAACAACCTCAACAAACTTGCGGTTCTTTGAACCACGAGTTACGAAAGTAACCTTGCCGCTTGCCTTAGCAAATAATGAATCATCCTTTGCTAAACCAACGTTTGCACCAGCGTGGAAATGAGTACCACGTTGACGAACGATGATGCTACCTGCGGTAACTACTTCACCAGCGTAAGCCTTAACGCCTAGACGCTGACTGTTGGAATCACGGCCGTTACGAACGGAACCGCCAGCTTTCTTATGTGCCATTTATTCCTATCTCCTAATTACTGCTGAATGCCAGTAATTTCTAAGTCGGTGAACCACTGACGGTGACCGGTAACCTTCTGGTGGTGCTTACGACGACGGAACTTAACGATCTTAACCTTCTCGCCACCGTGTGCGCCTAAAACCTTAGCGGTAACCTTAGCGCCAGCTACGTATGGAGCGCCAACCTTAATGTTGGTGCCATCTGATACTAATAGAACTTTGTCTAATTCGATTTCGCTGCCAGTTTGAGCATCGTTGATTAACTCAACGCTTAACTTCTCGCCCTCAGCAACTTTATGCTGCTTGCCGCCGCAAAAAATAACTGCGTACATGCTTAACTCCGTAGGTAATGCAGGAGTTCTTCCTGCCTACAATAAAAACTTTGTGCCCAATACGGGCGATAATGGGTCAATATTTTACAGACAAAATAATAAATTTACAAGTTATTTCTAGAACAACTCGTATGATTAATTGCTGATATAACTTTTCTTAGCTAACGCGATGATGTTTGCGTTAGATGACCACAAAAAGCCCGTAAATTTTAATGCTTATTAATCTTAATTTCAAGAATTTTCTTAAATGATCTTAACTAAAATGATACAATGCTGTGTCCAAAAGGAATGTGAAGCTTAATACAACTATGGAAACCGTTAAAAATCATTTAGAAGCAGATTTAGAAAAGGTTGAAGAGATCTTATCAAGCGTTTTAACAGGCTCTGTCTATGAGGCTAATGTTAACTCCATGTGTCTGCATGTGGTCAAAGCAGGTGGTAAGAGAATAAGACCTAGACTTTCTATTTTAACCTTCCATGCTTTAGACGGTAAAAAAGAGCTTCATGAGAAAATGTTAAAGTTCGCATCCTCTTGCGAGCTTTTACATACTGCAACCTTAGTTCACGATGATGTAATTGATAAAGCTACCTTACGTCGTGGCAAACCAACCTTAAACGACATCTCTGGTAATCATGCTGCAGTTTTAGCTGGTGACTATCTATTTACCCGTTGTTTCTTCTGCATCCATGATGTAGATAATCAAAAACTCTTTAAGATCTTAAATGAGACATTAGCAGCCTTAGTTATGGGTGAAATCAATCAGCTTGATACCCAAGGTAATACTAATATATCCATTGAAGATTACGAAAAGACTATCTACTGCAAGACCGGAGCTTTATTTGAACTTACCACCTCTGGCATTGCCATTTTAAATGACGAAAGTGATGAGATAGTTGAGGCTTTAAAAGAATACGGTAAGCAATTAGGTATTGCTTTCCAAGTAGCTGACGACATGCTAGATTACTCATCATCTACTGAGACTTTAGGTAAGTCCATAGGTGAAGATTTAGAAGATGGCCGTATTACCCTACCTTTAATCTTAGCGCTTCGAGATTGCTCTAAAGAAGATAAAGCCATTCTTGAAAAAGCTATCAAAGATTGTGATTTAGACAAAGTTCTTAAGTTTATCCACAAGACCGATTCACTTAATAAGTGCCATGACTTTGCGCTTAAAGCTGTTGAAAAAGCTAAGATGGCATTAAATCTAATTAAAGATAGCGAGTACAAGAACACTTTAATTGAGCTTGCTAAAAAAGCTGCTAATCGATCAAAGTAATACTCTTTCAACATTCATTCTTCTGCTCTTATTTGAATGTAATTCTCAAATAAGCCTTTTGTTTTAACGTATAATTAGTTAAAACTGACTTAAGAGATTGATCATGGATTTTTCTGCTTTAAAAAATCGTTTACCAACTGGAGTATCTGATTTTGCTGAAATCAGACGCTCAAACTGCATTTACGTTGATAAAACGAAGTATGTCTATGATTTGACTCAATCAAGAGCCCCTGTTTTTATATCTCGCCCTCGTAGATTTGGTAAGAGTACCTTAATTTCTACTTTTGAAGAGCTCTTCACACATGGCGTAAAGCCATATGATGGACATGACTCTTACTTTAAAAATCTATACATAGAAGATAAATGGGTTGACGATGGCCAATACCTAATCATGAAATTAGACTTTTCTAGTCTTTTTGTTGGTTCTTGCTCAAGTGGGGAAAAGTTTTTAAATAAATTTTTAGAGGTTCTAAAAAAATTCTGCCATGAGTTTAACGTACCAATTGAAGAAACAGGCGATCTTGCCACTCTTTTTAATCATATTTTGCAAAATATTCCTAATCGTAGTTTAGTGATTTTGGTTGACGAATATGATTATCCTCTTACAAGAAACATCTGCCATCCTGATGTTTTTGAAGATATTGCAGAAGTTTTAAGAGCTTTTTATCAATGCATAAAATCTAACTCGGGGAAATACCGTTTCATCTTTATTACAGGTATCACAAGATACAAAGATTCTTCTATTTTCACCGCAGGCAACACTATTTCTGATGAATCACAGAATCCAGATTTTGGAGAAATAGTTGGATACACTCGTGATGAGATTAAAAACAACTTTGGTGAAAACCTAAAATATTCAGCTTCTATCTTAAAAAACAAGAATGTAACCGAGGTCATAGAATCAGACATTGAAGAGCTATTAGATGAATTAGCTTCAATGTATGATGGCTATTGTTTTGATAAAAGAATAAAGACACATGTATTCTCAACATGGTCTATTATTAACTTCTTCAGTGATAGTGATGCATCATTTGATAACTATTGGTACGATGGCGGTGGCTTACCAACTATCTTAAGATCTTACTTATTACAGTTAAAAGACAATATTCAGGAAGTACTTAATACAGACAATGTTATTGTTAAAAAGTCAGTTTTTAATAATCCAACTGACTTGGCAACAATGGATGCAAATGTGCTTCTATATCAAACAGGTTATCTAACCTTTGAGAAGATCACTACCACGTCTTGTTTCTTAAAGTTGCCTAATAAAGAGATCAAAGACTCTTTGACTAACCTCTATTTTGAAAATATCTATTTTAACGATAGACAAAGAGAGGCTTTGCAAGATCAAAAGCTAAGCTCTTGCAAAGATGCGCAAGATATCTTTGACTACTTCAACCAAATTTTAAACGCTGTAGATTATGAGCATTATCCTTTAACTCAAGAATCTGCTGTTACTAATTCTCTATTTCTATTCTTCTTAGGCTACTCGATAACTTATCCTAGCGTTAATGTTCATTCTGCAAAAGGCAGAGCAGATCTGATCATTGATGAGAAAGATAGAAGAATAGTTTGTGAACTAAAATATGCAAGAGATGACGGCGAAGTAGATTCTTTACTAGAAGAAGCAGTAAATCAGCTAAAAGATAAAGATTACGGTAATACTGTTCAAAGTCCAACTAACACTATTAAACTTGCTTTAGTCTTTTCTCAAGAACAAAAGAAATTTGTTGTCTTTAAGCAAATCTAATCAACAAGGCCACCTAAATTACTCTAGATGGCCTAAATCTTAATTATCTAATTCTCAAAGTACCTTACACCAAGAACTGGATAAAGGTCGTAATGATAATTGCGTTAAAGAAGTCTATGAATAATGAGCCTACAAGTGGCACCACAAAGAAGGCCTTTGGTGAGTGACCATTTGCACTTGTAAAGGTACTCATATTTGCCATCGCACTTGGGGTTGCGCCCATCGCAAAGCCACACTGACCACAAGAAATTACCGCTGCATCGTAATCTTTACCCATTAAGCGGAAGGTTACAAAGTAAGCAAATAATCCCATGATCACTGACTGGACTAAAAGGATAGTAACTAAAGGAATAGCAAGAGCTACAAGCTCCCAAAGTTTCATTGACATTAAAGCCATAGCTAGGAAGTATTGAAGTGCTAAACCACCTGCCATGTTAATAGTATGCATTGGCACTTTAACATGTCTTAAATCGCAGATGTTACGAATTACAGCTGCAATTAACATAGGACCTAAGTAAGCAGGTAACACCACACCAATAGACTTGAAGCCTTCAATTACATAATAACCAATACCCATAGCCATGATGAGCATGATTAAGCTTACAAATAAGGTGTGCTCGTCAATAAACTGCTCTTCGTGGGTAAGTTTACCTTCAACGATATCTTCGTTAGTGGTATCAGGCTCGTTGTTAAATTCAACCTTATGACGCTCAATTAACTTCTTACCAACTGGGCCTCCTATCATAGAGCCTGCTACTAGACCAAAGGTAGCTGCTGCAATTGAAATTGCAAGACCAGAGTCTAAGCCATATTGCTCTAAAACAGGACCAAAGGCAGCAGATGTGCCGTGACCACCAGATAGTGAGATAGAACCAGTAGCAAGACCGATTAAAGGATCTAAGCCAAATAAAGAAGCTAAAGTAATACCTACAGTGTTTTGCACACAGATAAAAGCAATTGAAATTAACAAGAAGATGAAAACAGCGATACCACCTTGGTACAAAAGCTTAAAGCTTGCAGTAAAACCAACTGAGGTAAAGAAAGCTGTCATCAATAAGTTCTTTAAGCTTTGATCAAAAGTTAAAGAAAATAAGTTAGCCTCGTGACCAATTAAGGTCAGAATTGAAAAGATAATGCCACCAATTACAGGAGCAGGAATAAAGAAACGTCTTAAAAGTGGGAATACCTTTTTTAGATAATGTCCTAAGACTAAGAGAATTGCTGCAATTGCCAAGGTGATGGTCATATCGCAGTCATAGGTAAACATCATGTTTTCCAAATTTAACCTCACTAGTAGTATTTTTAATGCCGGGGGTTAAGTGTAGTAGCTCTTATTATAGTTATGTTGAGCCTTAATTTGCCTGTGGTGTCTTAATTATCGTAGCTTTAGACACGACAAAGCCTCTTAATTGCTTAAGAGGCCTTAAATTTTTAAGATAGGTGATTACTTATCAGCAAATGGATCATCTAAGTAGATGGTCTGATCACGCTCAGGACCGGTTGATAGAATTGCAACCTTCACGCCTGATACTTCCTCAAGACGCTTAATGTAGTTTTGAGCGTTTGCTGGTAACTTATCCCATGAGGTAACACCGAAGGTTGACTCTGACCAACCAGGCATTGACTCATAAACTGGGGTTACACCTTCGTACTCGTGAGCTGATAATGGAGGTAAAGTGGTTATTGTTCCGTCCTGCATCTTATAGCCAGTGCAGATCTTAACCTCATCCATACCATCTAAAACGTCAAGCTTCATTAAAGCAAGGCCTGATAGAGTGTTGATGGTTACAGCACGACGCATTGCAACAGCATCGAACCAACCAGTACGACGTGGACGACCAGTTACAGCACCGAACTCTTGGCCGCGCTTACGGATGCCTTCACCTACTTCGTCATTTAACTCAGTTGGGTATGGACCGCCACCTACGCGAGTGGTGTAAACTTTAGCAATACCTAGAACATAATCGATATCAAGTGGGCCTGCACCAGAACCAGTTACACAACCACCTGCTACAGTGTTTGATGAGGTTACATATGGATAGGTACCATAATCGATATCTAGGAAAGTACCTTGAGCGCCTTCAAATAAGATCTTCTTATTTGACTTGCGACCTTCTGCTAAGATCTCTGAAACGTCAGCAACCATAGCAAGTAAGCGGTCACGAATTGACTCAATGTAAGTTAAAACAGACTCGTAGCTAACCTCAGGCTCATCATAGTAGTTTTTAAGCATGAAGTTTCTATAGTCTAAGAGGCTCTTTAAACGTGCCTTAAAGTTTTCCATGTCGTATAGATCGCCTACGCGAACACCACGACGAGCAACCTTATCCTCGTAGCAAGGACCAATACCACGACCAGTGGTACCGATAGCATTCTTACCACGTAACTTCTCAGCGCCCTTATCAATTGCTGGGTGGATTGGAAGTAATAAAGCAGAAGCACCTGATACCTTAATACGGCTTTCAGCATCATCAACACCTGCGCGCTTTAACTCTTCGATTTCCTCGAATAATGCGCCAGGATTTACAACAACACCAGAGCCAATTAAGCATAAGCAGCTCTTGTGTAGAATTCCTGATGGTACTAAACGTACAACTACTTTCTTATCGCCTACAACTAAGGTGTGACCAGCGTTATTACCGCCTTGGCTGCGAACTACGATGTTAGCCTTTGAAGTTAATAGATCGGCGACTTTACCTTTACCCTCGTCACCCCATTGTGTACCAAGCACAATTACATTGTTAGGCATTTTGATTCCTCGTATGGAAAACAATTAAAAAAATCAACCAAACGGATATTATACAAAACTTATGGTAGTTTTGCACCGTTTGAGTCGCCAAAGAACTTAAAGAATTCGCTATTTGGCTCTAGAACTAAAGTATCACGACCTGAGGTCATTGAGTTCTTATAAGCATCCATTGAACGTAAGAACTCAAATAACTTAGGATTTTGTTTGTAAGCATCAGCGTAAATCTTAGTAGCCTCAGCATCGCCTTCACCGCGAAGTGAACGGGCCTGACGCTCAGCCTCTGCAATCTTCACAACCACCTCACGATCTGCATGAGCCTTAATTGCTTCAGCTTCCTTGCGACCTTGTGAACGGTGTAATTTAGCAACTGCATCACGCTCTGCGCGCATACGTTGATAAATTGAGTTTGAAACCTCAGGAGGTAGATTGATCTGCTTGATACGTACGTCCACAATCTTGATACCTAAAGCTTTAGCAGATACACCAATGTCTTTTAAAGCGTTCTGCATCACTTCATCACGCTTACTCTGTGATGAGGTATCAGTAGGAACTACTTGAGCTAGATCTTCAGAGCTGTCAAATGCGTTCTCTTCACTTGCATCATCCTGGCCATTGTTTTGACCTGAGACGATCTCATGAATAGTTAAACGACCGATTTGGCTACGTAATGAGTTGTTAATACGACGACGTAATAACTCCTCAGCCTGCATCTTATTACCACCTGCGGTAGTTAGATAATAAGTACCAGCATCTAAGATCTGCCACTTTACGTATGAATCGATGATCACATCCTTTTTCTCGGAGGTCACAAATCTATCAGCAGATGAGCTAATAGTTTGGATACGCACGTCAAGTGCTTTTACTCTATCGATAAATGGAGCTTTAAAATGTAAACCTGGGGTTACGATATTAAGCTGCTTATCAGAGTTACGTACCACCTTACCAAAACGAGTTACGATACCTACAGTACCCTCGTTGACAACATATAAACTGTTAAAACCAATAAAACCTAGAACTAAAACAGCAATTAAAGCTAGGTTAACTAAAGCCTTATTCATAATTATCTAACTCTCCTTGCATTGGTTGGATAGGTATTGTCACGGCTATTTGATAGCGGTGGATACTTATCATAGTTATTGCTGCTAGTCTGTGAACTTGATTGAGTGTTTACAGAGCTATTTACAGTGCTTGGAGCAGACTCTACTTTGTTCTCTACAGGTAGCTGTGGAGCTGGACCTTGTGGAGGCATAGGTAGATATAAAACAGGGTTAGAGCCTTTTGGAGCATCTAAAATTATCTTATTAGACTTGCCTAAAACTTCCTGCATAGTCTCAAGATAGATACGGGTACGAGTAATATCAGGGGCTGCGTTATACTCAGGTAAAACCTTTTCAAAGCGAGCGACCTCACCTTCAGCCTTTAGGACAACCTGTGATCTGTAACCTTCAGCTTCTTGCTTAATTCTCTGTACTTGACCTTCAGCCTTTGGAAGTACTTCGTTAGCATAAGCTTCAGCCTCACGCTTGTAGCGCTGCTCATCTTCTTGTGCGGCAATGGCATCATCAAAGGCTTCTTTTACTTGATCAGGAGCACGAGCTGGTAAGAAGTTAACATCTACAATGGTAAGACCGGTGTTATATGGCTCAATAATTTGAGTTAATAACTCACGGGTATTTTGACGTACCATCTCACGACCTGAAGTTAGAATATCATCCATTAGAGTATGACCTACAACGTAGCGAAGTGCTGAGTCAGTTGCCTCTAATAAGGTGTTATCAGGATTTACAACAGAGTATAAGTATTTGACAGGATCTGAGATACGGTACTGCACGTCCATTTCAACGATTACTACGTTCTCATCTTCTGTTAGCATGGTGCCAGATGACTGAATGGCACGCACCTGCTCAATATCGATAACATTTACAGTATCAATACCAGAGAATTTCCAGCGCAAGCCAGAATCAACCACGTTGTAAATCTTACCAAAGCGAAGTACTACACCTTTTTCTGCTTCTTTTACAGTGTAAAAACCTGAGAAGATGTAAAAGCCTACTGCTAAGAGAGCAATTAAAGGAATTAAGCCAAGTGATGACTTTTTCTTAGAACTACTTGAGCGGTTACCGCCATTACCCTTGTCACCTAATAAGTCTTTTAAAAACTTAAGGGCTACAGCGACGATATCATCACTGCTTTTTCTTTGGTTGTTAGTACGACCCCATGGATCGTTATTTTGCTCAGGGCGCTTATTCTCATTATCTGAGTTATTAGAGCCTGGGGCATTCCAGCCCATTAAATCGCGATTATTTTCCATATGTTTATATATTAACTCACAGAATCAAAATCAAATTCGTTACTTTGTACCCATGGTTTCTTATGAAGCACACAGGCTTTAGATAAGGCACCATTGGTTTTGCTGTCGATAATTGCAGCATCAACAGCGGTAATTTTTACTTTTAACACGCAGTGTCCAGTTTCATCGTAGTACTCGTTATCTACAGCTTTAGCTTGATATAAAAGACTACGTAACTTGCCTAAACTTCCATCAATTCTAGCGTCAAACTCACATAAGTCATTAGTTAAAAGCTCAGAGACTGCCTTTAACAAATTATCAATACCAAAGGAGGTTAGAGCACTAGTATACACACGATGAGGCTTATGGTTTTCATCGTAAATAATTTCATTAGCACTATCAGGTACTAAGTCTGCTTTATTATAAACGATTAAAGTCTTGATATTCTCAGCGCCAACTTGTTTTAATACCGCATCCACTGCCTCAATGTTAGCCTCTTTATGTTCATCTGAGGCATCGACAATGTGCAGTAAAAGATCAGCCTGCGCTGTCTCTTCTAAGGTACCTCTAAAAGCTGCGACTAAATCATGAGGTAAATGACGGATAAAACCTACAGTATCTGCAAAGACAGCCTTGCCAATAACGGGGATTTCCACCGTTCTTAAGGTTGGATCAAGTGTTGCGAACAACTGATTGGCAGCATACACATCAGAGTTGGTTAAAAGATTAAATAAGGTTGACTTACCAGCGTTGGTATAGCCTACGAAAGATACTACCGGAATGGAGTTTTTCTTACGCTGTGAACGGTTTTGCTCACGGCGAGAGGCTACTACTTCTAAATCTTTTTTAATGGCGGTAATGCGTTCACGCAGAGCTCGTCTATCAAGCTCAATCTGGGTTTCACCAGGACCGCCACGCATACCAAAACCACCTTTTTGTCTTTCAAGGTGGGTCCAACCACGAACTAGTCGAGCCTGCTCATATTGAAGCTGCGCTAGCTCTACTTGAAGTTTACCTTCATAAGTACGGGCACGCTGCGCAAAGATAGTTAGAATTAAAGCAACACGATCCATAACTCTAACTCCAAAAGCTTTTTCTAGATTACGCTCTTGAGCTGGAGTTAATTTATTGTTGAAGATGACAACTTGTGCATCATAGGCTTTTACAGCATCGGCAATTTCGACGACCTTGCCAGAGCCTACGAAGGTGCTAGGATCGGGAGATTCGCGCTTACAACAAACGCAATAAACTACATCTCCTCCGCCTGATTCAGCTAGGAGTTGTAGTTCTTTTAAATCTTCTTGTGATTGGTTCTGAGGTAACTCAACATGCACAAGTAGTGTTGAGCCTAAAGACTCAAACTCTTTTTCTTGCATTGAATATTATCTCAAAAGGATTTTACTGCTCTTGAGCAGGAGCTTCCTCAGCTTTGTCCTCAAAAGTGGTGATGTTTACAGCTTTTGCAGGAACGATGGTAGAGATAGCGTGCTTGTAAACCATCTGACTTACCTGGTTCTTTAATAGAACTACGAACTGGTCAAATGACTCAACAGTACCTTGTAACTTAATACCGTTTACAAGATAAATTGATACAGGAATACGCTCTTTGCGAAGTGCGTTTAAGTATGGATCTTGAAGTGACTGGATCTTGTTAGCCATAATATTAAAATGTCCCTAAATTGTTGTTATAAAACGGGAGCTCATTGCAAATAGCAAGGTAATGCCTTCTTACGAGCACTTTTACTATCTACTATTTTGCTATCGTTTAGTATTTCAAAGTTGCGTTAAATAAATCTTACTAAACTGTGTAGATGTCTTAACTTACCTAGGTTTAGTTATTACCTTATTTTATCAACAAAATTTAACAAATTGTAAGAGTTTTTTTATGAAATTACACAAATTTCCCATTTTTGATCAAATTTCTTAAAACCTTACCCAATCGACTTGGCTAGAGGTTGTGCTCGGCACGGTAATCTGAAATTTTAGTTTTTAGCTCATCACAAATAAAGTCAAGGCCAGATTTGATCTCCACATCACCTGCGTAGATTTGACGGAGCATGCCTGCATAAGGCCACCAAATTAAATACATCTCAGGTGTGTTAGGCATATACTCATTGCGCGTAAACTGGGTTTGCACCGCTTGCACAATTTCATTGTTGTAAAGCTCTGGATCGTCTTTAGTGATTAACAAAGCTGGAGGTGCGCCGTTTAAATCAAAGCTAATCTTAGCGTACTTTGGCTGATTTAGAAACATGGCAAATTGGCGACAGGCATCAAAGTGCTTTGAGTATTTGTTAATTACATAGGCACGTACACCATTAAAGCCAGATAAGTAATTACCATTAGGAAGTTTTGGCAAAGGAGCAGCTCCAAACTTCATGCCCTTTTGCATGAAGGCTTTAGCATCCCAAGGCCCGGTCACAACTGATCTAACCTTACCGCTTGTAAAGTTATCAACTAAGTTGAAGATGGACTCATGTTTACCTTGAGTATCAGCTAAGATATGGTACTGTGAGTACAAATTCTTCATGTAATTTACAGCATTCATGGTCTCTTGAGTATTAAGGCCTAAATCATAAGTGTTGTAAGAACATTCAGAATTTTTAGAAAAGACATAACCACCAAAGGCTTTGATAATAGGATAGGCAAAATAGAGCTCATCTAATTTGGCAACAAAACCATAGCTACCGCCATCAGTTTTCTCCCAAACCTCTTCGCTGTAATTAGTGTACTCTTCTAAAGTCTCAAAAGGCTTTTTGATGTAGTTTTTGTTGTAGAGAACAACCAAGTTTTCAACAGTCTTAGGAATGGCGTAAACTTGGCCTTTATAGGTTACAGCATCAAGTGCTGATGGCAAAAACTTAGATTTTTCAGCTTTATTTAAATCAAGTGGAGAGATTAGACCTTCTTGAGCAGCAATACTTACCTGATCATGAGGAAGTACCATCATATCCGGGGCAGTGCCAGCAGGTCCATCTAAGCGTAACTTTTCAATGGTATAAACGTAGGTGTGAGTTTCAATGACATTAACTTTAATGCCAGTTTGCTTTTCAAAGTCACGAGCTGCATCTTGAATACCTACGGCTTTTAAACGATCTTCAAGGACAGTAATTTCAACAGCACTTGCAGTTTGGACAAGCGCTAAAGGCAAGGGGATTAAGGCAAATAGTTTAGCAAGTTTTTTAATATTCATAAGCACTCTTCGAGTTTAACACCGATACTTACCTATTCAAATGCTTTGTTTAAAACAAAAGAAGATAAGTATCTTCATACCTCATCTGTTCTCAAGAATGTAAGTGTTTACAACTAATTATTGCTGACTATTTTTATAATGGACTAGCTATAGTATTTTGTTTTATAGTTTTGTTTTTTATTATTTTTTTGTATTAAGTTTCTAGCTAGTCATTGAAGATCTTACGGCCACCTTTATAGTGAGGATTTTCAATACCCTCTTCTATTGGATAGTTCTCGTTACCTTCAAACATTTGTTTTAAAGTTTTAGCAGCAGTTGGCCATACATCTGACATCTGTCTAATGTTTGGCATAGCTTCATTGTACTTTGATTGCTCGACAAATGCTTGCAATAGTTTATCATTTTTAAAAGCTGGATCATCAATTACTGCTTTAACCACTGGAATTTCACCTGAGGCTAAATAACGCTGCTTAGAGTATCTATATGATCCTAAGAACTTAGCAAACTCTAAAGCAGTCTCGTAATTTTTTGACCACTTAGAGATGGCATAGCTTCTAATACCGTTAAAGCCTGACATGTGCTTATTATTTGGTAAAAATGGCAAAGGTGCAATTCCAAAGTTAATCTTTGCTTTTTTAACTTTCTCAACTGACCAGGTGTCAGAGACCATGGCATCGACGCGACCTTGTAAAAAGTAATCTAGGACATTGAGCATAGTCTGTGAAGAGCCTTTGACCATTTGTGGCACAAAGTTTCTTTGATAAACTGAGCGCAAATACTTATATGCGGTGATCGCACCTTCATTATCTAAGCCATAATCCTCACTTTTGTACTCACCATACTGATTTCTGCCATAGCAGTAACCACCGTAAGCATGCACAATTGGATATGCATAATACAAGTCATCTAATTTCATGACAAAGCCAAGATTATTAGGATGCTCTTCTTTTACCTTTTCAGCATATGCAAAGTAATCTTCTAGATCAGTAAATGGCTTTTTAATCTTATCTTTGTTGTAAAAAAGAGCTAAGTTTTCTAAAGTTTTAGGTACACCATAAGTATTACCATTGTATCTAACAGCTTCAATAGCTGTAGGGATAAACTCATCTTGCTCTTTTTGAGAAAAATGAATTGGCTCTAACATTCCCTCTTCAACGGCTGAACCTATCTGATCGTTTGGCAGTAATAAAAGATCAGGACCGTTACCTAAAGGACCGTCTAAACGTAGTTTTTCTAAAGCATAGATGTAAAACATCTCTTTGAAGACCACCTTCACATCATGATTTTTCTCAAAATCATCAGCTGCTTCTTTTAAAAACTCTGACTTACCATTATCTTCCCACACCACTAGATCGGTGGTTGCAAAGCTTGGGGTAGTTAAAGTTAAAAGCGCTGAGGCTAAGGTGATTTTAGTGGTGTTCTTTATAATTTTCTTCAAAGACATAGTGTAGTAATGCTCTAATACTTTTTATATTTTTAGTTAAGTTCGCAGTTAACTGCAATAATTTGATATCACCAAATGACAATGGTGTTACCTATAAGTATAGATACAAATCTTTGATTTGGCGAAAATTATCTAGTATTCGATACGAGCTTTGCGATGTAGCTCAAAGGCTTCACTTGGATAAGTATTTTCAAGTAAGGATTGAGCGTCCTCGTTTACCAAAACTTCTTTTTCAAAAATAAAGCGCAAAGCTTTAGCATAAGGGCGCCAAATGTAGCTCATAAGAGGGGTATTCGGAATAGCTTCATTACGTAGGGCTTGCTCAATAAAGACCATTAAATATGGATCATGATAATCAGACTCTTCACGAATAGCTTCAACGGCAACTGGTATTTCACCTGTGACGCGATAACGCAGACGAGCGTATTTAGGTTGATTTAAGAAATAAGCAAAACGCACTGCTTCTTTGACATTATTGCAATACTTAGAGATGGCATAAGCACGAATTCCATTAAAGCCAGACATATCATGGCCATTTGGCAGTTTTGGAAGTGGGGCTACGCCAAAGTTCATTCCCTGTTGCAGTAAATACACCATATCCCAGGTACCTGAGATCATGGCTGCAGCCTTACCTTCAGTAAAAAGCTTACGTAGTTCTTGTAAATGGGTACGATTACCTTGAATTACCTTAGGCACTAAGCCTCGCTTGTAAATACTTTGGATGTACTCAATAGCTTGCAAAGCCTCATCTGAGCCTAAACCATAGCTTGCGTAATTTACTCTATGCCCATCACGAGTTGATCCGAAAACATAACCACCATAGGCTTTAATAATCGGGTAGACTTGGTATAAATCATCAAATTTAGCGACAAAGCCTAAAGAGTCTTTATGTTGTCGCCTTGAGTTCTCTGCGTAGTCTAAGTACTCTTCTAAATACTGATAAGGATGGTCAAGTTTTTCTTTGTTGTAGAAAACTACCATGTTCTCTAAAGAATACGGAATAGCATAGATAAGCTCATTGTAAGTAACCGCATCGACAGCATTTTGTAGAAAATCCATTTGATGAGAGTAACTCATAGAAATTGGAACGATAAGCTGATCTTCTGCGGCCACTCCGATTTGATCAGCTGGTATCGCAATTAAATCAGGGCCTTTTCCAGAAGGGCCATCTAAACGTAAGTGATTTAGTGCTTGGACAAAGGTTTGCTCTTGCACAATCACATTGACGTTAAATTGCTCTTTATAATCAGCAATCGCCTGTTCAAGGCCTATAGATTTACCTTCATCTTCCCAAACAATCAAGGTGGTGTTGTTAGCAAAAGCCTTTGTACTTGTTACAAGATTAAAGGTAATAAAGAGAACGCATGCGCTAAAGACAAGAAGAGTGTTAACTAGGAGATAAGTGCTCTTAGAAATGGTGTTTGTTTGTATTAAAAGTGCCTTACCTGCACTTTTACTTACCCTTAGTTGAGCCATGCGGTGTTTCTTCAATTAAGTCTTAAGACTTTTTTATGCCTATGTTTTTTAGTTTTATTGTTTTAGTTATGTTATGGCAAATTACTTTGCTCTTATGTTTATTTGATTGTTGTTTGATTGTTTTTCTGTATATTATTTTATCCTAAATAATTGATTTTAGGAAATTTTCAAATAAGTGTAAAGGCTTGATGTAGCGTTATTTGAGGCTATTTTACAAAGGATTTTGACGGAATTTTTAGGACTAGATCGTATTTTTTGTAAATTATGCTGAGAGTTTCAAATTGCTAAGAAAATTTTGCAAAAAAAATGGGCTGCAACAGCAGCCCGAAACGACAAACAGAAAATTTAACTTTTTTCCATAAAGGTGGACAAGGAAAAAGGTGGCAGTTTTGAGAAAGCTGCCAAAACTAACAAACATAAGGAGTTTATGGGAAATCTTTAAATTACTTTCAATATGACTTTTTCATTTACAAAACTTTAAAAGCCTAAATTAGAAAGTGTAATCAGGCATAGCACCTTTTTGTGTGCACACAAAGGCAGCTACTTTGACAGCCTGCTTGTGGGCATCTTTTAAAGTTGCACCTTGCATTAACTGACTGATGATAGTTGCGGTAAAGGAGTCACCAGCGCCTACGGTATCAACTACGTTTTGAACCTTAGGAGTAGGCTCAACTGATACTTCATCATTTAAATAAACAGTGCTTTGTACTGAGCCTTCTGTGAAGATAAAGCAATCAATACCACGAGATTGTAAATACTCATGATAAGCATCAGCTGATGGCTCTTTAATCCCTGCAATTTCGCATAGTATTGGTAACTCATCTTCATTACACTTCATGATCTCAGTGCGCTTTAATGACTCTTCGATGATCTCTTTGGTGTAGAAGTTACGACGTAAGTTCACATCAAAAATACGTAAGCTACCAGGCTTCATGGTATCTAAAATTCTCATGATGCTTTGATGAGAGATCTTGTTGCGCTGAGCCAAAGAACCAAAGCAGATCATATCTAGTGTAGCTACAGTTTCTAATAAAACATCGGTAAGTGGGATGTTGTCATAAGCTGTGTCATCTGCAAACTCGTAGGTTGGTACGCCTTTTTCGTTTAGAGTTACCTGAACATAACCTGTGCACTTATCATTGTCCATAAGCATAGCAGGTAAGAAACGAGCTGCGAGTAGATTACGAGCTTCAAAGCCTAATTTGTCATGGCCTACAGAGCTAATTGCCATTGCCTCAAGACCGTTTTGACGGCAGTGGTAAGCAAAGTTAGCAGGTGCACCACCGATCTTAGGGCCAGTTGGGTAAACGTCGAATAGAACTTCACCTAAGCCTGCGCACTTAATTCTGTGGTTGTAATACTTTGAAAAATCTAACATTGGTAGCTCCATGACTTATAGTCTTTAACGATTAGGTTTATCAGTCGATGCTCTGTTGAGTAACATCGACTTTAAGCATACCTTTGAGAAATCGCGGGTAGGCTCTTGAATTCTGTCTAATAAAAGTTGGGCTGCAGTACGTCCCATTTCCTCAACTGGCTGACAAACTGAGGTGATTGGAGTTGGGTAGAAACGACACCAACCATTGTCACCATAGGAAATAACTGACATATCCTGAGGGATTTTTAAGCCTTTTAAACTTAAGGCATATAGAACACCTGCAGTAATTGCATTATTAGCACCAACAATAGCTGTAGGACGACTTGAAACACTTCTCATGAGCATGATGTTAGTCTGCTCGAATGCTTCGATATAAAGCTCTTCATAACCTTGAGCTTTAAGTTCAATAGTCTCAACATCAAGAGGGCTTTGCTCAGCACCTCTGCAACGTTCAGCAAAGGTATACACATTGTGATTACCAGATATAAAGGCAATCTTTTTGTGTCCTAGCTCGCGAAGATACTCTAAGGCCTGAAATGAGCCTTGGCAGTTATCCTCGATCACAGTGTCACACTTGATACTATGATCTTCACGGTCAACTAGGACAACTGGCATCTTATCCCCTAAAACAGACATACTTTTAGAGAACTTATTTGTAGGCATCACAATTAAACCTTTTAAGTTCAAGCCTGCCCACTGCTTTAATAAGTTTGACTCTAAAGCGCTGTTTTCATAGGTACAGCCAACAATAGTTGAGATCTTGTTTTCAAGTAACAGATCGTTTACAGCTTTTACAATTTGGTTAGAAAAAAAGTTAGTCAAGTCAGCTACGATCACACCAACTAAGTTATGTGAAGTACCCACAGTAGCATTATCACGAAGCTTTTGTAGGTAGCCTAATTTTTCAGCAGCCTTAAGCACTTTCTGACGAGTCTCAAGTGAGACCATCTCAGGCTTTTTTAGAGCACGAGATACGGTAGATGGTGCAATCTTAAGCTCGTTAGCTATTAGGGTGATATTTACTGTTGCCATACTCTTTTCCTTTAAGCTCTCCTGCTTATTTAGTTTTTCTCTTTAGTTTTTTTATTGCACTTTGTTTTGTCATTTGCTTTTGCTTTTAACTTTGGCAATTGCGCAATTTCAAAAGTCATAAAGTAAAAAATAAGTTAAGCAAGTTTTGCTTTCTTGTAAAAATTATAGAAAGAAAATTCCCTAGTGTGGAGATTTCTGTTTGAGTTTTGAACTCATTATACACTTTTTATTGCAAGATTTTGCATAATCTGCAATTTTTCTTTGTTGTAGCAAGGTTTTTCATTGTAAGCGTTCTACAAAACCAAATTTTAGCGCTTAAAATCACCTTAAATTCATTGATATAGCACATAAACGGCATATATAAGCCATATTACAAAACAAGAATTTTGTGAGTTATCTTGGATATTTTAATGCAAACAAGTGTTGTGTAAAAATTTTGTAAAATCTTGCAAAGCCTTATTTATCAAGGTTTTGCACTAATTTTATAGCAATAATGCAAAGTTTTGCATAAAATTTTATATGTCATGTTCACAATAATAATTTTCACATCGACTATAGTTAATACATACACAACGTTGTTAAACGATTTGTCACTTTTGGAGATTTTTCTATGAACAAGAAATTATTGTTATGGGCAATTACTTCAGCCCTAGCAGGTTTTCTCTTCGGTTTTGATACCGTAGTTATCTCTGGTGCTGAAAGTAAGATTCAGCAGCTTTGGTCATTATCTGGTTCAATGCATGGTCTAGCAATTTCAGCTGCTCTTTGGGGTACAGTGCTTGGCTCTTTAATTGGCTCTATCCCTGCTGCTAAATATGGTCGTAAGAAGACCTTGATTGCCAACGGCATACTCTTCTTAGTAGGCGCAATTGGTTCTGCTATCGCTTGGGATGTATCATCATTCTTCTTCTTTAGATTCATTGGTGGTATTGGTATCGGTATTTCAACTATCTCAGCACCACTATTTATCTCAGAGATCTCACCTGCTGGTGACCGCGGTAAATTAACTGGTCTTTTCCAGTTTAATATCGTATTTGGTATCTTAATGGCATTCTTCTCTAACTTCATCATCAACCATGTGTGCCCAGAGGCTACTGCATGGCGCTGGATGTTAGGTATTCAAGTATTACCATCAATTATCTACACTGTAATGTGCTTCTCACTACCTGAGTCACCACGTTGGTTAATTGTTGATGCTAAGAACGAAGCTCAAGGCCGTCAGGTATTCAAGGCAATCAACCCAACCTATACCGATGCTCAGATCGACGAATTAGTATCATCTGTAAAAGAGTCAGCAAAATCTGAGACTACTGTATCTAAGGTTAAGTTCTTTACTAAAAAGTTACGTTACCCAATCCTATTTGCCTTCTTAATTGCAGCTTTCAACCAATTATCAGGTATCAACATCATCCTATACTTCGCACCACGTCTATTAGGCTTAGCAGGTATGGAAGATCCAGTAGCAGCTTCAATTGCTCTAGGTGTTACTAACTTAATTGCAACCTTTGTAGGTATCCGTTTAATTGACTTACTAGGTCGTAAGACTCTACTTATCATCGGTTGTATCGGTTACATCGTTTCTTTATCAGTATGTACCTACTCATTCTTCCACTTCAACGAGTTAAAGGTGGTATCAACTGCTATTGATACTGCATCATCTGCTAAGCAGTTAATCTCAATGGAAAATGGTGAGGTATTCTTCACCCCTGAAGATAAAGCTAAGGCAGAGGCAGGTTATGCTACAGCTAAGGTTGCATTTACTGAGGCAACTCAAGGCACCGATTACGCTTCAAAGATTGTAGCATTTGACACCGTATCTCTACAGGAAGTAGCTGACAACGCACTTGAGGTAAAGCACGAGGCTTCATCAAATTTAGGTAACGTATCAATGATCGTTCTAGTATGTATGATTGCTTTCATCGCATCACATGCTATCGGCTCTGGTACCATCATTTGGGTATTCATCTCAGAAATCTTCCCTAATGAGAACCGTGCTCAAGGTCAGTCACTAGGTTCAGCTACCCACTGGGTATTCGCTGCAGGCTTAACCTTACTATTCCCAATTGCTATCGCAAACTTCGATGCAGGCTTTATGTTCGGCTTCTTCGCTCTAATGATGGCAGTACAGTTAGTATGGTGCTTATTCATGATGCCTGAGACTAAGGGCCGTACCTTAGAAGAGATTGCTAAGGCTTTAACTAAATAATCTTAGCTAAGTTAAAAGGTTAATAAAAACCTAAGAGAAAATCATTCATCTTGTGTGGGGGACTTTGGAGACAGAGTCCCCTCTTTTTATGGGTAAAGGATGGTAAAAAGAGGAGACTCAAGACAAAAATGCTCTTATCAACTAGAGTATCAAAGAGCATTTAATAAAGATTAACCAAAGATAAAGTTTAATATTCTCTCCGCAGCTTTATCTGTTGCTTTATCTATGTCATTCTTTTTCCAAAATGGTTTTTGAATACCTGCAAAATCTTTAACTAAAGCAGAGGCAATAGGGCAAACACTGTTGGCGTAACCATTTCTATCTTTTACATCCGACTTTAACTTAGAGCTAAACCAGTCATTACCTACGGCACGATTGATCTTTTGCTCAAGCAAGATCTTGTTACCTAATTTCTCAACGTAATTATCAAACTCATCCTTATCAGCAATTTCTGCATCATTCATGATATTTTGGTTATTTTTACCACTTTGAGGCATGATATGTTCAATATCATATGAACTTTCAATAATTAAAGGGAAATTCTTTTCTTTAGCAAAAAGATACTCACTAAGATAAACCAAAGAACCTTTTCCGTATGCAAGTAAGCTTTCCTTCAATTCATCTCTTGTCCAACTCTTAGAGATATGTTGATCAAATGCATCCTTAATATCATTGTATCTATCATTACTATCAACTAATTTTTCAAGTTGGCTAAATAGGAAGATTTTGAACTTAGAACTTGAATATCCTGTATCAACAAGTTCAAGAACAGTAAACAAGCGTAGCATTTGCTCAATAATTGGAGTTACCTTTTCTTTTGTTATATCTGATGCTTTAAATTTGTATAGGTAACTAGCTAAAAATAGCTTACTGTTTTCATTGAATTTTAAAAGTACCTTTGAAATAGGATAATTTGAAATTTCCTTCCAAATTTTTGCAAGATTTAACATATTCTCACAAAGAGGTACAGGATCTTTTAATATATCTTTATTGACTTCAGTAAAGTATCTTCTAACACCAGGAGTTGTTACATTAACATTACCGTTAGTTGATATAATCTCCTTATTTGCAGCTCTGGTGTAATACATTTGCTGCATTAAGATGGCGTCAATATTACCAAAGCCTAAATCAGATAAATCATTAGTCTCCTCTACAAGCTTTTTCCAAAGCTCCGTATATTGTGAAACGCATTTGTTTTTCTCTGCACTTGCGCACAACTTTGCAGAAATAATGTCTGAATCATACAAAGGCAAACCATCTGAATTTAAAGAGTTGAACATAGTAATTGCTTGTTCAACTTTGTTACTGTAAATAACAATTAGCTCACAATTATCTGTAATGCACTTTGCAATTGAATTTAACCTTGAATCAGATATATCTTCCATCTTATTGTAGAAGAACTTAAAGTTACGGAAAAAGTTGGAGTACTTGTTATCTTTTTGTTTTTTCTTGTACTTAAAAACAGAGCTTTCTGCAACCGCAAAATCGATGGCTGATAGGATCTTTTGTAACTCAGGCTTAGTATATAGAGGTTCATTGATTGATTTGTTTTCGATAACGCTAATGTTATTGGCTTTTATAAATTGTTCATCTGCTACTTTTACGTACTTTCTAGGAACATCATCTTCATCTTTTCTATACAGAATACTCATGATTTTAGTTCTTCTGCGATATAAATTATCTAGAAGATCTTCAGCATTAAGATCACCAACATTCTTCAAAATCGCATTATTTATGCGTAAAAGAAGAGCTTTTAGTAGCAAGAAAAATGTAGTGGTTCTTTGTTGACCATCAATTAAAACAAAGCGCTCTTCATTTTCATTTTTAGTAACAATCACGGTTCCAAAGAAATAGCCATCTTTGCTTTGGCTATCATTGTATTCAACGATGTCCTGCCATAGCTTATCGCAATTAACTATGCCCCAAGAATAAGCACGTTGATACTCAGGGATCTCAAAAACAAATGATTCATCGTCAACATGATTTAAGTAATTACCAACTTTTTCAAGTCTTGGTTTAATTTCATTACCCATAACTACATCCTATTTAAAATTACATAAAGCTTTATTTATTTGGCTCTTCGTGGATAACAATGGGTAAAAATACAAAGTAGAACCACGTTAGAGCCTTGTTCTATGCTACTTTGATACCCTTACCACCTCTGTTGGGAAGTGGAATAAAAATATTTGAGCATCCAAGCA
>Ga0256404_1004780_pt1 | contig 24948 bp, 29 predicted proteins | sample RumenRJG_01DNA_FD_185990 | JGI IMG/M metagenome (GOLD analysis project Ga0256404, IMG submission 185990) | Bovine rumen microbial communities from Lethbridge, Alberta, Canada - RJG_01 | ecosystem: Host-associated > Mammals > Digestive system > Stomach > Rumen | place: Canada: Alberta | collected... | reverse complement strand
ATGGAGGGCAGGCGCTTGGCCATCATACTCTTGCCACTGCCAGGGGGGCCTACCATAATAATATTTTGAACTTTATTTTTATAATTCAAAACTTTTTTATAATTTTGTACCGTAATTCTAATAATATAACGGATTATGGCCAAAATTATTTTATCAACCAACGATAGGAAGAAGATAATAATCCTATCACGTGTTTCAACTGGTCAGCAAAGTCTTGAAGCACAGACAAATGAGTTAAAAGCCGAAGCCCGTCGTTTAGGCTATTCGGATGAGAACCAAATTATCTTAGAGAACGTTGAGTCAGCTATTAAACTCAAAGAAGAAGAACGTCTTGGTATACAAAGACTCAAACAGCATATAGAAAACGATAAAGATGTTGATTGTGTCATTTGTTGGGAACCTAGTCGTTTATCTAGAAGACAGGCTGATTTATATAGTATGCGTGATTATTTATTTGAGCGTAAGATACAACTATATATATTGAACCCATACGTTAAGTTGCTCACCGATGATAGAACTAAGATAGATACAACGGCTAGTATCGTATTCTCTTTGTTCGCTACCATTTCTGAGAACGAAATGAACATTAAAAAAGAGCGTTTCATTAGAGCAAAAAACGAATTAAAACAAAATGGTAAGAAGTTCGGTGGAGCTACGATATTTGGATATATAAAGAATAAGGATAAGTATATGGAACCTCACCCACTCCATTCAAAAATCATATCCGCAATCTTTAACTATTATGCAAACGAACCGGACGCATCATTCTACTCAACATATGTTTGGGCAAGTAGTAAGTGGCCCGACGTATTTCCTGCTTTACCTTATATAAAAGCACAACACAAAATCAGACACATCTTTGAAGTTAAGGTCTATTGTGAAGGAAACTGGTGTTATCCTCCCATCGTATCAAAAGAATTATATAATAAGGTATGGGAAAAATCTAAAACCGCAAGATGCCAACCTAGATATGAATGCAAACATAATTGGTTAGGTCGTGGAAGATTATATTGCGCTCATTGTGGAAAGATGTTGACTCCTGTTGCTGGTAGAGTTTTAGCGTATAATTGTAGCACTGATAAAGAACATAACGTCACAGTCAATATTGATGCAGTTGAATGGTTATTATGGGAAGAAGCAAAAATAGCTGCAAACATCAAGGCCATGACTAGCAACACAGATATAATTATTGAAACGAACAGACAGATTGATGAAAAGAAGAATCTAATCAACTCCTATAAAACGAATATTGATAAGTTAGAAGATAAACAGAAGAAGTTGCTCAGTGTTTATTTGGAAGGTAATATTACGAAAGAGTTATTTGATGCTCAGAACAGTTCAATCGTTGCGGAGATTAAGGCATATACGACAAAACGTGACTCCTTAAATGCAGAAATCACGGAACTTCAAAACATACTCAACACTCCACAAGACGCTATGAAATTACAACATGTGAATTATGACCAAGTTGATAATTTCGAAACTAAGTTAGAAATAGTACGGGATGTTATTTCAAAGGTTTGGGTTGAAAAGATTGAACCTAAAACATACACGTTAGACTTCGAATATCGTGGTGTTATAGTTCCACAAGTTGGCCATTATATCTACACTGCAAAGAACCAATACAAGAGAATATATAGAGTAAATGCAGATGAGACAAAGGATCTGATTTATGAAAATGTAAAACCTACTCGGAAGAACGCTATAACAGGTAAGTTTGAGAAATAACAAATCTGTCTGAAAAGTATTTATTTTTAATTAAACTTGTTTGTTTTACTCACAAACTTAATATAGACACATTCGGAAAAAAATTCGAATAATATAGCAAAAAAATTATGTGAATGTGGATTTTTTTTTAAACCACTCATACAAAAAAGATTATTATTAATAAATATATATAAAATAAATAATGTACTCAAAAGTAAAAGAAGAATGGAAAACATTTAATGAAATGAATGCTTGGGAACAAATGGATTTCAGAAGAATGGAAGGTTGGATTACCTATAAAAAGAGACGTAATGGAAACCGCGTTGAATACCTAGTTGAAACGTGGAAAAAAGATGAAGAATAATGCATAATAACATGCTATATTATGCTATATAACATATAATTTTTTTTAAAATATTTGTGTATGTTTTCTATATTAAATTATTATTAAATATAAAAGTTAATAAAAATATAATAAAATATCATGAAAAGGAAGAAAAACAATAATTTAATTTTAGTAAATGTTGGTGATACAAAACATTATTTTACTAGTGCAAATAGAGCAGGTAAATTTTTAGGTATACAAGCAAATTCGATTTCTTGGGCTATACTACACCAAAATGTATTAGTCAATAACAGAGGAGAGAACGTAACGGTTCAAATTGTTGATGGTAGTGAGATACCATATAAATATATAAATAATAATTAAAACTAAAAATATAAAACTAATAATCATGAAAACAAAAGAATACTCAAAATTTATTATAAAGTTAAATTATGAATGGTTAGCTTCAATGGTTAACCGTGATGGATTTACTTTTGATTGTAAAGATTTTAATGATAAAGTTATATTAGAAACTATGAATTTTAATAAAGGTACAAAAGTATCATTAAAATTATTAGGAAGTATATTATCAAACATTCAATATTCGCTTCAATTAATCTATTTTGATAAAGAAGATTACCCATGTAGAGCTGAAATTATTTTCACAGAAAATGATGTATGTTTTGAAGGTGGAGATGGCTTTGAAGATGATAAAACATGGGCAGAAGTTAAACCTATTAGATATTTAATCATACAAGACGCAAAAGAAACTATAAAATATTATAAAGAATATTTCACAAGAATCTATGACAGAAGTAGAACTGTATAAAAATCTACAATATAAATTTATGTTTAACCAAAAATATCATATAAATAACCATGAAAGAAATTAAATTTAATTATTGTATTCCAAGAGAATATAAGGATAAACAAACAAATGAAATAAAGTATGCTATATGCAGAGGCAACGAAAAAATGAATGTTGCAACACTTAGTGAAATACAAAAATATGCCGATTCTAATAAACCTAAAGACGCACAACCCTGGATTCAAAACTTTACGAATGGTTATAGAGTAGTTACTGAGTCTATTGACTATAAAGATTGGAACGGAGTGACATTTAGTGATGTCGACAGTAAATACTTCTATAAGTATTGTAAACCATTTGATATTGAGAAGTTATTAAACGCAATTTATGAATCAGGTCAATATATTTATTCTAGTAATTTCTATGCCGTTCATTTAACTAATAGCAAACAGGGTTATAGAATCTTTTGGTATTGGGATTGTGAAAGAACAGAAGACAACTTTAAGAAGTGTTGTATATTAAGTGAGAAGTATACAAAAGAAATGTTTTATGGATTTGGTGAACATGGTAAACAGATTATTGACTTTAACTATAATGGTCATAAAGTTCTTGACCACTGTTCAAATAGTATAATGCAAGGTTCATACGTAACGGTCAACAAAATATATTATTCAGAATTTACTAATAATGAGAGTTTTGGTAAATGTACACTCGAAGACATAAAACTCGAACAATTATATAAAATAAATAATATACAATTTAAATCAAAAGAATTACCAATAGAATACAAAGGTAAAGAAACAGTATCAAAAGAGAATTTAAGATATTACCCACACTCTCATAGACGCTGCATTTATGAAGCCTTAATAAGATTGTTTAAGGATAAAGATAAGGTTGATAAGGAGTGGGAATACATTGCAAACTTATTACCTGAGTCTGATGATACAAACGCCGGACATTCTACACAGTTCTATATAAATGAACCAGACAAAAACAGATGGTACGAAAGATATTTTAAGAACTCTAATGTCGTACATAGAATTGACTGGTTGATTCCTTTCGGATATCAGTATAATGACCCTAACGAATACATTTATATAAATCAATTTAAAAAGAGTTGGAAAACCCATTGTGTTAAGATGTTGATTGATTTATATATAGAAGAAAACCAAAACAAAGAATTAGTCAAAAAGTCAGATATTGAAGCAGATATTAAAGGTTTGATAGAAAACATTGATGAAGATGCACGATATGATGTGTATAATAGTTGGTGGGATAAAAATATTAAAAACACGAAGGCCTTAGAAGACATAAGAAATGATTATTATAAAACACGTTGGGAGAATAAAGACTTTCGTTATTTAGTAAGTGGTTATAAGATACCTGATGACATTGTAACTTATAAAATGTATGCCGACTTATATTATCGAAACGCTGATAACGAAACATTATTGAAATACGACATTTTGGAAGATGAAGTTAAAACATATGGATATTGGACTGAAACAAACAAAGTTCAATGGCACTTATTCAAATATAATGATGAACTAACTCACTGGAAGAACAACGATACATTCTCAAATAAGGCTTCAAAAAGTGATTTGACTTATGCTGTCAACAAATATGCTGCACGTTGGTATAATTATCATTCAATAAAGGAATATTTCTACTCATTAGACTTAAACAATATTGATGAAGACTTATTAGAGACTTGGGCAATTAGATATTTTGATTGTGATGATACTAAACTAACAAGAGAAATATGCAAGAAATTCCTTATTGCTGCAGTAAAGAAGATTTTTGTTGATGAACCTTCTAGTTTCGTATTTCAACATATGTTATTCTTACAAGGTGCATCTGGTTGCGGTAAAACATACTTCTTAAATAATATGTTCACCATAAACAATCATTCTTACATATTAAATAAGATTGACCCTAACGGCAAAGATAATGAAATAGGACCACTCATTGCAAAAAACTGGTTGATTCAATTTGGTGAAAGTGAAAATCTGAAAAAGGTTAGTGTGAATGCTGCTAAAGAGTTTGTTGATAGAATAAACATGGGAATGAAATATCAAAAGAAATACGAGAACGAACAAACTACTGTTTATCCAAGAATAGTTATGTGTAGAACTAGTAATGATGATGTTTTGTTCAATGACATAAGTATAAGTGATGGTGATAGAAGAAACTGGTTATTGGTATGTAAAACTGGCATTAACGCTTGTGATGAAAGATTAAGAAGTCAAATGCAACATGATAAAGATATATTGTGGGCTACGGCTTATAAATTATATTTAGATAACCCAGACCAAGACTTAGAACTAAGTAGTGAAACATTTAGTGAATTATCTAACATACAAGAGCAATTTAAGTTGATTAAGACAGATGATATTAAAGAGATATATGATGAGATATTTGAAAGAATATATTTGACCAATAATAAAGGTGAAATTGAAGACTATTATTCATTCACTGAAATGCTCAAACGTAATGACACAGCATTGGAAAGAAAAACTGCTTACGTTACAGATTTACTAGACGATAACATTTTCGTACAAGAGAAAACCATAAACAGAATACCTGCAAGATGGTTAACAGACTACGTAAAGATGAAATATGGTATGAATACGATGACATTATTGAAGAAAATGATGTTAAAAAAAGGCTGGAAATTCAAACAAGCAGGTTACTTGAAAGGTACACTTAAATGCTGGTGTAGATAAAATTACCATAAATTAGGAAAATTTAGGAAAAAAAAGGAAAAAATTTGAATGCTTAACTTATTAGTAATCAATACTATTTTCCTTTTTTTCCTTTTTTTCCTTATTTTAGTAAAAAGTAAATTAAAAATAAAAATATAAAAAACAATAAAATAATATATATATAGGCAAATTATAGGAAAAAGGGAAAAAAGGAAAATAAATCCACATTAAATGTTTAATTATTAATATGTTATGTATAATCTCAAAAGGAAAATAAAAGGAAAAAAGGAAAAACACAAAAATATGATATAAACTTAATGAAACTAACTAACAACTTCACGTTAGAAGAAATGATTTATTCTAATACAGCTATACAAAAGGGTATTCCAAACGAACCAGACGACAATGCCTTACAAAACATAAAAGAACTGGCAAAAGAAATACTACAACCGATAAGAGACAAATATAATAAACCAATACGTATTAACTCAGGTTATAGAAGTCAGGCATTAAACAAATCACTTAAAGGTGCGAGTAATTCGGATCACTTGTATGGAGCTGCTGCAGATATATGTTCAGAAGATAATCTAAAACTATTCAACTTAATATTGAGTATGATTAAGAACAAAGAAATAAAATGCAGGCAACTAATTTGGGAATATGGAACAATAAAACCTAAATGGGTACATATTTCGATTAATCACAACAAAAACAAATATAAGGATAATCAAATCGTCTACATAAAGAATTAACCACTTATTCAAAAAAAGATTATTATTATATAAGAATCATTTATACTAACATATTATTTATAAACATAAGGATATTAGAACTATATTTGTTATATTTTGGGAAAGGATTAGTTGTGAAACTGGTCCTTTCTTTTTTGACTGAAATATATATTTTATTACACAATTAAACGTGAGTTATTTATTTCTTGTATATAATGAACTATATATAAAATATATTAAATCATTAGACGAGTAAATTGTATTATATGACAATATTACTCGTTTTTAATTCTTATATATTTATTATTGGGTGAGTCTAACTCACCCTTTTTTTGTTTTAACCATTTTCACTAAAAAATATTATTATTAAATATAAATACATATATACTACAATGAGAATAGACATTTATGAACCTGATAATCATATCTATGTTAAATCTCTAACAGAAGAAGAAATATTCAATGAGTGTGGTAGAGATAAGAGAATGTTTAGTGACTTCATACGACATATAAAATCTCACCCATTCGTAAAGCCATTACAACAGTATTGGGTATTAGTAGAATAAATATATCAAACCAAAAGAATATGGAAGAAATAAAAACCATTAGTGAATTAGAACAAGTAGTTAATCGTTCAAATGTAAGTGCAAAAATAACTATCGAAGTAGAAAACATGGAAAGTAACGAGTATTTTGACTTACTAAGATACTTGAATCATTTATCTACAACATCAAACTCACTTATTTATAACACATCAAAAGTAAGTGTATCTACTATTGAGAAAATATATAAAGGAAATAAGTAATGATAGAAGAATGGAAAATAATAGGCGAAAACAATAATTATGCTGTATCAAATACTGGTAAAATTAAGAATGTCAAAACGGATAGAATTCTTAGACCAGTAAAGAACACTTTTGGTTATATGCAGATTGGCTTAAACAAAAACGGAAAAACATCATTTCGATTAGTTCATAGATTAGTAGCACAGGCATTTATCCCTAACCCGGAGAACTTATCCGATGTTACTCATAAAGACTATAACAAAGAGAACAACATTGTTGAAAACTTAGAATGGGTTAATCATAAGAAAGAAGTGAAGTATATTAATCTTCAAGATAATCCAGACAAAATCATTGACGAAATGATGAATGCAGTGAAAAATGTTCTTATCAAATATATCAAATAACGACTATGGGAATTACATGTTACATCATCGCATTATGTTTTTATTTATTTGCAGGTTCAATATTCTGTAAACTGTATATTGACTCTACAAATTATAAGAATAGAAACAAAATTAGAAAACCGATAAACAAGATAAAGAGAGTATCACAAAGATTATCTATTATATTGTTTTATCCACTTTATATAATCGGCATTTTATGTTTGCTTATAGTTGAATTGCTAACTGAAGATGAACCATTCAAATAAGAATATTAGAACGTATCTTTTTTATGGTTCAGATGCAACGAGATAACATCAAATTATAAAGATATATAAACTATTATAAAATAGATTAGACATCATCAGGATGAACGAGAATAATGGTTTTGAACAAATATATAAAAACATATAAAATGGCAAAGTTAATAGATCCCGATTCTCTACAAAAAGAAACATCAAATAGAAGTGGAAGACGTGAAATAATAGACAAACTACAAAGGCTAATCGAATTGGAAGAATCACTATTATACATTGAAAATTTATTATTAAATAAAAAGGATGAAAGGTGATTTAGAATTTATAGATTTACAAATAGAACAAACAGAACGTAAAATAAAGCAACTTAAACATAAGATAAACTATTTAAGAGCAGAGTTTGAGTATGAACCATTGTATGATATATCTGTATTGAAATCACTATATGCTAAAAGAGAATCACTACACTATAAGAAGAACAAATTACTCAATATATATGCTCATCAAGGAACCTAATATTTTGTATCTCTTGTTCATTCTAGGAACGTCAAACTACTATGGATATATAAACTATTAGAAGATAAATTATACATCACTAGAATGAACAAGAGCAACAGTTATGAAGGTTTTATACCAAATATATGATACACTATATAATTGCCTACAATAAATAAGAATAAGATAAGATATAAAGAGATACCATATAAACACGATAATACTCAGAAGTATTACAATACCAAACAATGGAGGAACCTACGAAACTATTATATAAGACGCAATCCTTTATGTGAGTTATGTTTAAGTAAAGGTATCGTCAAACCAGCAAATGAGGTTCATCATTTACAACCATTTAGTACAGGAAAAACAGAAGACGAAAGATATAGTTTGTTGACTGATGAACACAACTTAATGTCGTTGTGTTATGAATGTCATGATGAAATCCACCGTCAACTTAGAAAAATAAAAAAATAAGGGCTGGTATACCGTTTTTTAAGCGATTCATAAAGGAAATACCTCACCAAATTTCCTTCATAAAATCCGTAAATTTCAACGAAAATTTGTCCTGTACCCTTTTATGGTTTTTATACACTTTCTGTAACAAAGAAAAATAAATAGATTAAAATATTATATGGATTATAAAAAAAGATATGCGGACTATCGAGCAGAAGTACGCGAACAAATGAATAACATCATAGACAACTACGATATTGAGGATGGTTTCTTACTAACACTTGACCTGTTAGCGATAAACCTAGATATGCTATATAAATCTATCGACTCAATCAAGAAGGAAGGTTTCGAAAAGTTGGACTTTAAAGAACGCACTGTGAAAAACCATGCAGTTCAACAATTCAACAGTTCACAACAAACAATCATCAAACTTCTTAGTAATTTCCCTTCTTCTACTATGATGAAGGAGAAAATAAAAAAGTTGTCTCAGTCAGATGGTGATGACTATAATTCACCATTGGATGAATACCTATAAGAAATATATTCATCCCAAACTAAATGATAGATGAAAGTAAGGTATATAATAAATATGCAAAAGATGTTGTAGAAGGTCGTATTGCATCATGTGAAGCCATTAAATTAGCTTGTAAGAGATATATATCGTGGTTTGATAGAGAGGATATATATTTCGACACAGAAGATGTTGACAGTAAGATAAGGTTCATCAGCCTTATGAAACACTCAACAGGTCAACATAACGGCAAACCTTTTATCTTATTACCTTGGCAAAGTTGGTGTGTTGCTCATATCTTCGGTTTCAAGTATAAAGAAACTGGACTTAGAGTGATAAACAACGTATTTATTATGATTAGTCGTAAAGCTGGAAAAACGGCATTTGCGGCTGCTCTTGGTTTGTGTTGTGCCATTGCTGACCACGAAAATAATGCTGAAATAGAGTTGGTTGCCAATTCACGACAACAGGCTAGTATATGTTTCCAAATGTGTTATAACTTCGCTGAGTCACTCGATCCGAAAAGAAAGACGATTAGACGAAAACGCTCAGTCATTGAAATACCTAAAACAAAGTCATCAATTCAGGTCTTATCATCTGATGCAATGGGTAACGATGGATATAACTCCAGTTGTTTCATACTTGACGAAATGCATGCTGCAAAGGACTGGTCATTATACAACGTAATGAAGTCATCACAGGGTATGAGACAACAACCATTGGCCATTGTAATTACCACTGCAGGCTTTCTTCTTGATGGTTATCCTTGTTATGAATATCGAACAACTTGTTTAGAGATATTGAAAGGACTTAAAGACGATGATAGTCAGTTCGCAGCAATATATGAACTGGATGAACATGATGATTGGCAAGATGAGAAGAATTGGATAAAATGTGCTCCATCATTAGGTCAAACAGTAACAATAAAATACCTTAAAGACCAAGTAAAATCAGCCATAAATACACCAGCCCAGGAAGTAGGTGTAAAAACAAAGAACTTCAATATGTTCTGTCAATCTAAGAATGTTTGGATTCCTGATAGTTATATATTGAACTCATCTGATAATGTGGTATTAGATGACTTTAAGGATGAAGAAAGTTTTTTGGGTGTGGACTTATCTGCCGTTTCTGACTTGACTTCCACAACCATTATGTTTCCACCAAATCCTGAACGTAAAAAATGGCCAGACAAGTTCGTATTTAAAACATACGTCTATTTACCAGAATCGGCATTGTATGAGAGTATGAATGCTGAACAATATAAAGTATGGAAGAACAATAAGAGTTTGACCGTTACATCTGGTAATGTTGTGGATTATGACTTCATATTAAGAGACCAACTTCAACTATACAAACAAACATATATAGTGAACGTGGCATATGACGCATGGAACGCTACACAATGGGCGATTAATGCAACAGATGAAGGTTTGCCACTTGTTCCTTATTCACAGGCGGTCGGTAATTTCAACAGACCAACTAAATTCCTTGAAATGCTAATACGACAAGGCAAAGTAGTCATAGATAATAATCCAGTTGTAAGATGGTGTTTCGGTAATGTTTCATTGAAGTTTGATGCTAATGACAACTGCAAACCAATGAAGTCAAACAATGACCGAAGTAGAAAGATTGACCCGGTTATTTCTATGATACAATCGTTAGGTGGTTATTTGGATAAACATAACTATTCTGATGGTGAAGTTCTTAGTGTTAATCTCTAGTAGATTACCACATATTAATCATTTTGGGGAATAAATGTTATTATTAAATATAAACGCTAACTAATACAATGAAAATATCAGACATATTCAAAAGAAATAATAATGCCCAAACAATACAGCAAGCGGAAGGTAGTGGAGCATCATCTGTTATATTCGGACAGTTTCTCTTAGACTCATCTGCTACTAGTTTATCTGCATTTTTTGGTGCCCGTGAAATCATATCTAACTCATTAGCACAACTTCCAATCAATGTTAAGTACAATAATGAGATAGTAAGTAACCACATCGTCAATAAACTTTTCAAAACTAACCTTTTATCAAAGTTCAACCTTATGAAAGCCTTGATACAGGATGTTATTGACTGGGGTGATGCATTATGCTATATTGAACGTTCAAGTAATGACGGAACACCAATAAACTTAATTTATTGCCCTAGAGGTTCATACTCTATTGACTATAATGAGCAAACACACAGATTAAGATATAAAATAAACTATCTTCAAAAATTTGTAGAGCCAAAAGATGTACTTCACTTGTATAAAAACAATCAATCAAATGGCATACAAGGTCGTAGTTTAACTGGTTTCGCAAATTCTATATTGGGTATAGCAAAGGCAACTGATAAGGCAGCTAGTAATTATTATAGTTCAGGTTGTGCCATTTCAGGTGCGTTGACTATTAAGGGTTCACGTAGAGATTCAAAAGAAAAGGCAAGACAGGCATTTGCAGACGTTCACAGTGGTAATAACTCATCAGGACTTGTAATTCTTGATGATGATATGGAATACAAACCAATAGCGAACAGTGCAAATGAGTCACAAATGTTAGAAACTCGTCTTTTCAATGTGACTGAAATTGCCAGATTCTTCAACATCAACCCGGTTCTTTTAGGTGACCTTTCAAAATCAAGTTACAACACTATTGAAGCTGCAAATATAGAGTTCGTAACACACACATTATTACCATACATATCAATGGTAGAATGTGAGTTTAACAGAAAACTTATTGGTCCTACTGAGGAAGGTTTCACAATCGATTTGGACGAAACATATTTAATCAGAGGTGACCAAAATTCAATCGCTACATATTACAAAACATTAGTGGAAGCTGGCATTATAACAAGAAATGAAGCGCGTAGAGGTTTAGGTCTTAATCCACTTCAAGGTCTTGATGAAATCATTATCCCATACACTAATGTTGATAATAATACCTTAACAGGAAAAGACAAAAATACTGAGGAAAATGAGGATGGACAAGATAATTAGAAACATCGGTAATGTTGAACTCAGAGCATTAGAATCACCTGAGTCACGTACAATCACTGGTTATGCAGTTGTGTTTGATACAGAGTCACAAGATTTAGGCTTTATTGAGACAATCAAACGTGGTGCTATAACACAAGAATTAGTTGACTCATGTGATGTATTTGCAAAGTTCAATCATGACGATAACAAAATTTTAGCACGTTCAAATCAAGGCAAAGGTTCTCTTAGATTAACAGTAGATGAGAAAGGCCTTAAATATGAATTTGAAGCTCCAAACACTGATTTAGGTAATACATTACTTGAAAATATCAGACGTGGTGAGATATATCAATCAAGTTTCGCATTTGCTATATCTCAGGATGATACTACTGCTCAAAAGTGGGAGAAACGTGATGGTAAACTTTATCGAACAATCAACAAAATTGCTTATTTGTTCGATGTTTCACCTGTATGGCAACCTGCATACTTAGCAACATCGGTAGATAAAAGAAGTATGGATGAGGTTGAAAAAATCAATGAACGTGAAGCGAAATATGATAAGATGATAAATGATTTGAAGGCGAATTTAATCTAATCACCATACTATTTAACATTCGCTCGAAAAATTATTATTATTAAATAAAGATACGATGCTATAAATATGCTGAGTATCATCAAATAAACCAAGAAAAACACATGACTTTAACTGAAATAAAAGAAAAACAAACTCAACTTATAAATCGCTGTCAGGAGATTGTTGATACTTGTAAGGGTGAAGTTCGTGAAATGACAGAAGATGAAAAGAAAGAATTTGATTCTATCAAAGAGGAATTAGAACAACTCAAAGAAGAAGTCAAATCACTTGAAGATTCTGAAAACAAAGACGAAAATAAAGAGGAAGAAGAAGAAAATAAGAAGGAAGACGAACAACCTGAAGGTGAACAACCTGAAAACGAAAATAAGGAAGACGAAAACAAAGACAAATCTGATTCTGATGAGGAAGCAGATCCTGAAAAAGAAGATAAAAATAACCGTAATATTACAATGGAACAAAAATTTAATTTAATGAAAGAGTTACGTAACTCTCTTGAAACTGGTAAATCATTTAACCTTAACGAAGTACGTGCTTACACTGTTAACGCAGAAGGTGAAGACGTAGTTCAAACTGACATCTTTGATATTTGGGGCCCACTCCGTGCTAAGAACGTACTTGTAGCTGCTGGTGCTCAATATATCAGTGGTATTAAGAACAATGTTCAAATCCCACTTATGGGTAAGGTATCTTGTTCTTTCGAAGGAGAAACAGACGCGGCTAACGATGGTTCTGGCGTATTCACTAAGAAGACATTATCTCCAAAACGTATCACAGCTAAATATCCTATTTCACTTCAACTTTTAGCACAAGACTCTGTTGGTGTTGAAGCTAAAATCCGTGAAGATATTATCGCTGCTGTAAACGCTAAACTTGAAGAAGTTCTTTTAGGTGCTGGTGCTGGTTCTGCTACTATCCCAGCTGGTCTTTTCAATGGTGTTACTCCAACTCAAATTACAGACTTCAAAGGTATCACTTCTCTTGAAGCAACTGTTGAAACAAACAACGTATATGGTGATATGAAGTACATCGTATCTCCTGCTGCAAAAGGTGACTTACGTGCAATGGCTAAATCAACAAAGTCTACACAACTTGTTATGGAAAATGGTACTATCGATGGTACAGAAGTATTAGCTACTTCTCACGTTAGTGGTAAGAACCTTATTTATGGTGACTTCTCTAACGTAGTTATCGCTGCATGGGATAACGTACAAATCGATGTAGTTCGTGACGTACAATCAGTTGGTAACGGTCAAGTTACTATCGTTGTAAACGCTTTTGTTGATGGTGCTCTTATCCGTCCAGAAGGTCTTGCATTCGGTACAACTGCTACTGAATAATACACGCTATAAAAATATTTATTATCAATGTGTTAGTAAATTTAGACATACTTAAAAAACACTTAAACATCGATGCAGACTTTGAAGAAGATGATGAATATATCACACTTCTTGAAGGTGTTGCAGAAGATTTGGTTCAGAAGCATATTGATAAGAAATTAGATACAATAATTGATGAAGAAGGTGAGCTTCCAAAGCCCCTTCTTCATGCAATACTTCTATTTGTCGGCAATATGTATGACAATCGTGAATCAGTGTCATACGCTACTCCAAGAGAAGTTCCGCAATCATTGACATACATACTCAATATGTATCGTGATTACAACAACGCAAATATATAATTATGGGATATGAGAGCTGGACTTTTAAAGGAACGAATAGAAATAAAAACAGCCATACTTACAAGAAATGAGTATGGTGAACAAACAACTGAATGGCAAACAAAATACACAACTAGAGCAAGGTTAATTCATACAAATGGTGGTCGTGTTGAGTATAATGATGAAGTTTTCTACGCTCAGACAAAAACCTTTGAAATACGTGATTATGTTCCTGTTGATGATTTTGACAGAATAGTTTGGAACAACAAAGAATACAGAATCTTAGATATAGAACCAGACGAAAAACAGATGAAAAAAATAATACGAGTGGAATTAGTAAATGATTAACACACTAGAAATTGGCAAATATATAAACTACGCATTAACTAACAGCCAAGAAATACAAGAAACACAGGCAAAACTTTATCCATTGATTGCCGATAATGACGCCAAATTTCCATTTATTATTTATAAGCGCACTAACCTGGCATCAAATATCTGTAAGGATGGCAATTTCGAAGATACTGTAACTATTGAAATCAAGATAGTTTCAGATAAATATTCGGTTGGTGTCCAATTAGCTAACATCATACGCTCGCTTCTTCAAAGACCTTATATGTGTTTCGAAGACATGGAGATAAACGATGTAACTATCAATATGGCTTCTGAGGACTTTCTAGAAAATGCATTTATCCAAACAATGCAGTTCAACTTAAAAATAAATAATCTTTAAAAAATACTATGGCAAACAAAATAATTAAAGGTAGAGACCTTATGCTTTTCAACTCTGATGGTCACTCATATGCATATGCAACAAACCACACATTAACAATAACTGCAGAAACAGCCGATATTTCAAGTAAAGACCACGGTATTTGGGGTGCTTCTGAAATTTCAAGATACACTTGGGAAATTACTTCTGAAAACCTTTACACTTCTGCTGAATACGACTCAATGTTTGATGCAATGCTTACTGGTGAAGCCATCAAAGTAAGATTCGGTTTGAAAACTGAACAACTTGACAAATCAAAGAATGTTGCTGATGGAGATTTAGCTCTTCCATACTGGACTTCACAAAACACATTCTATGAAGGTTTTGTTATTATAACTTCACTTGTAGCCAACGCAAACAACGGTGAAAATGCAACTTATTCAGTTACTCTTACAGGTACCGGTTCAATTAAGAAAACTGCTATTAACGGTGAACCAGAAGAAGAACAAAACGACGGAGAATAAGTATTCAATTCAACATATAATGAGGGTGTAATTTTGTGAATAAGTTGCACCCTCAATTACTAAAAATATCAGAATATAACCATGAAAATCACAATAAAAGACAAAGAAATAGAATTAAAATATACTATGCGTAGTATGCTCATGTATGAGAATATTACGGAGAAGACCTTTTCACCTAGCACAATGACAGATATAATCACTTATATGTATTGTGTGGTACTTTCATCAGCAAAAGATTATTCTATTTCTTATGACGAATTTATAGATTATCTAGATGAAAACGTAGACGTTGTGAATGAGTTCTCACAATGGCTAATAGATGTTGTCGCTGTACATAATGGATTAAAAAAAAATTAAAACAGAATGACAGTTCAGGTGAAATACCTAAGCTGCTAACTCACTATGTATTTAGGGTTCTGGTATTCGAATTTAAGTTGATAGATGTACCTTACTTCATGGATGAGTGTACTTATTGGGAGATAAATGACCTTATTGATTATTTACCACATCTAGATAGAAATTTATGGGAGTCACAGAGATTGGTTTCATACGTTACTGCACAAGTAAACTCACGTAGAAAACTAACTCAACAAGATATATGTAAATTCCCTTGGGAAGAAAAGGATATTGAGGACTTTGTTAGAGAAGAATCAGATACACACATATCAAATGAAGATATAGAACGATTAAAGAAATTAGCACAACAATGGGAGCATCAAAACTAATATACGATTCAAACGATTTAACTCACTATTCAGATGAAATGATACATCGAATTGATAGAGCGATTTTAGCTGCGGCATTTCACATTAGAGATGCCATGCGACAAGCGTTCATTTCAAGTTCTTCAATATATAAATCACATACAGGAGATTTAGCCAAATTAGCAGAAGGTATTTCAGTTGGTAAATTAAACGACTCAAAGGTAAAAATCCACTCATTAGGTACAAGAGACAATTACGACACGTATAAAACAAGGTTCTTTGTAGGTGGTACAATTCCACGTACACAAACTAAACGTAATGGTAAAAACATAAAACCCTACACAAAAGGATATATTAAACCTAATAATGCAGTTGATACAGGTATGACAAATGCAGAATCAACATTGAACACGTTCATCAAAAACGTATTAGAAAAATAACGAAATTACTATATGGCAAATTTAACGGCTGTAATTGGAGCTGATACAAGCAAGTTCGTAGAAGAAGTGAAATCTGCGAAGTACATGCTTAATAAATTTATAAATGGCACTAAACAACAAAGTGCTGAAATAAAGAAAAACACACAGGTAACGAGTGAACAAGTTGCTAGTTATCAGCGTGTTATTAAATCATTGGAAAAGGTTGCGTCTGGTACGATGAATGCCAAACAACAACAATCAGCATTGACCAGCCAGATTAAAGAACTTAAAATACAATGGGCAAACTTATCGGAAGAAGCGAAGAATGGTGATTTTGGTAAGTCATTATCTAGTACCTTAATCACTGCACAAGATAAACTCAAAACTCTTACAACTCAAATTAGTCAAACCAATCAGGAGATGACTAATTTGAATAATAAAACTACATCATTTGGTGGTAATATAAAGAATCTGAGTGGCATTAGTAGTATCTTCAAAAACTTATCGGTAAACGTTTCTGGCGCTGCCGGTGCAATGAACACACTCGGTATGCAAGGTGGTCAAGCATTAGGTACAGTTGCATCTAAAACTTCTATGTTAGCCAGCATTGGACCAGTTCTCGCTAACCCATATGTTTTAGCTGGAGCTGCAATAGTTGGTGCTGGTACTGCATTATATTCATACAATAAGAACTTCGAACACACATTACGTATAACAAGTGAGTTTACTGGTTTGACTGGTGATGCATTAGTTAGTTTACGTAATGGTATCAAATCGGTTGCAGACGTATGGGATAAAGATTATAAGGAAGTATTGCAGGCAGTAGACAAGTTGATGGTATTATATGGTATCGATGGAGAAACTGCACTTCAAATCATACGTGATGGTTTTGTTGCTGGTGCTGATGATGCTGGTAATATGTTATCACTCATTCAACAATATGCAGGTTCATTCAAAGATGCTGGTATAGAAGCAAGTGAATTAGTTGCACTTATAGCCAATACACGAAGTGGTATATTCGATGAAAACGGTATGCAAGCTATACAAATGGCTGCTAAAAATATCCGTTTGATGAAAGATACAACTTCTGAGTCATTGAAGGCCATTGGTGTTGATGCTGATGCCATGACTAAGAAACTTGCAGATGGTTCTATGACCACAATGCAGGCTATACAGGAAATCGCTAACAAGTTAAAAGAATTACCACCACAATCACAGGAAGTTGGTCAAGTATTACAAGACGTATTTGGTAGACAAGGTGCAAGTGCTGGTTATGATTTAATCACTGCCTTATCTGATGTAGAAACGAATTTAGATGTTGTAAAAGGTAAAACAGGTGATTATGGTAAGTCACTTAATGACTTAGCTGACGCAGACAGACGTCTTGAAGCTGCTATGGCTGAAATGTTTGGCATTGCGGGTGCTGGTTGGGAGACAATGGGTACAAAGGCAAAAACATACTTCTATGAAGCACTTGCATGGTGTATAGAAGGAGTAAACGAACTTAAGGGAAGTACAGAATTATGGTGTGCATATTCACAAGCAGCAATCAACCAAATATCATACTCATTAAATGAATTAGCTGCTGCATGGGAATCATTAGCAAATCTTGATTTTGATGGCGTTAAAAAACATTTAGAAGATGCATTTAAGACAGATAAATTTGAAAGTGATATAGATAGTTTTTATGATGAATTTGAGAAGAAACATAAAGCAACCACCAATGTAATTAAAAAGAATCCATTAAATCCACAAGGCGATAATCCCAAACGTAAAAAGAAAAAAGATAAAGATGGTAAAGGTGGTGGTTCATCAACTTCATCAGAAGTGAAATATGACAAAGGTTCACTTGGTTATATTGAAAAACAAATCTCAGATAAACAAGCAAAGTTAAAACTTGCCGTAAATGATGAAGATAGAAAACGTATACAAAAAGAAATAGATGAACTTACTGAACAAAAGAAAGCCATTGAACTATCATTAAAACCACAAATACCAGAAGGTTCTCTTAGTTATCTTGAAAAACAAATTTCAGATAAACAAGCAGAGTTAAAACTTGCTGTTAATGATGCCGATAGAAAACGTATTCAAAAGGAAATAGATGAACTTACTGGCAAAAAGAATGATATAGAACTTGTATTAAAACCTGTTGTTCAAGATAAGGATATTGATAAAGTAAAAGAGAAGATAAGTGAACATGAGACAGAACAACAATATGGTTTAAGTAGAGAACCACGTAACAAAGTTGAAGAAGCACAAAACATAGCTGCAAACTTAGAAAATGAATTAAACTTTCAAAATCAAATAATTAAATCATTACAGGAACAGTATCAACTCATACAGGAAAAGGCTAAATTAGGTGGCGAATTAACTGACAATGAGAAAGAACTTAGTGATATATATGAAGATGCAAAGGATAAGGTAGAAGAACTATCTGATGCATATAAAGATGCCGCTAAGAATGCCCAACAACTTACTGACAAAGCTGACCTTAAATCTAAGTCGATGAAGACCGTAAAAGAAGGTATTGGTGGTTTAGAAAATCTTCAAGGTTCAATCGAAGGTACTGTTGACCAATGGCAAAATCTCTCAGAAAACTGGGATGATATGAGTAGTTTTGAAAAGGTGAACTCCGTATTTAGTGCAACTATCGGTACTATTCAAAACGTAATAACTGCTATTGAATCCATACAATCAGTTATGCAAATGTTTAGTGCAATCAGTAATGCCACAACTCAACAAAAAATAGCAAATGACCAAGCAGAAACACAATCAGAAGTTGGTAAGTTGGGTGTAAAAGAAGCAAGTGCTATTGCTGGTGCTACTGAATCAGGTTCATCATTACCTTTCCCTGCTAACATTGCCGCTATTGCTGCTGGTATCGCAGCCGTAGTTGCTGGTTTCACAATGGTATTTAGTTGTTTCGCAGAAGGTGGTATCGTAGGTAGTGGTTCTAAAATTGGTGACTATAATTTGGTGAGGGTGAATGGATCTGAAATGATATTAAACGGTACTCAACAAAAACATCTATTTAGTTTGTTAAATGGTGAACTCGGTATGACACAATCAGGTAGAGCAAGAAAACAAGATGTGAAGTTTGTTATAAAAGGTAAGTCACTTGAAGGAACACTCAAAAACTACAATAGAGTAAAAAGTAGAATCTAACTTAAAGTGGTTTGATTATATATATTCTGATAGACCTTTCGCTATTTCAGTTATAGCGAAGGGTCTTTTGTTTATTATTAAATAAGAAGACAAATATATATATAAACTACATGTTATACAAAGGAAGATTTAAGAATATAAATGAAGAAACAATACAAGTTCAAATAATCACCCAAAATGACGAAACAGAAGAAACAAGTTTAACCTTTGTGGATGAATCTCCAGTTATCATATCACAAAGTTCAGATGGCTTATTTTCTCCAATAAAATCTAGAAGTTGTGAAATTACGATTGTTACTCTTGCACCATATTTTGATATGTATAGTGGTTCATCACATGGTACAAAAGTAATAGTACACAATTTGACAACTGGTGAATGTTTATTCTTTGGTTATTTAACACCTTGTGAATATAATCAACCATATACTTATTTAAACGAACTATCATTAGAAGCGGTAGACGCATTATCAACATTACAAGATTTTAAATATGGTTTTCAAAATGGAGAATCACCTGAGTTAGTAAGTGTTGCAAGTGTTTTGGAATATAGTTTGAAAACTGTCGCTGGCTATCCGGGTAAGATATATGTTCCAAAAGTTGCTATGCAAATGAATAAAGGTAAGACGGATGGTTTTTATCCTACACAATATGAATTTATTGCAGAAGACTTATTTATGGGTGAGGATGAGGATGATGTAATGAGTTATTATGAAGTATTGGAAGAAATATGTAAATACTTCTGTTTAACTGCTGTTCCATATGGTGAAGACGTATATTTATTAGACTATGAAAGTATAGCTAAATACGATGTTGAACATGAGTGGTTATCAGCCAGTGATGAATTAGAATTTATAAACATACTAGATGGTACACATAACATGGTTAGTGTGCCTGAGTCAATCACAATGGAAGATTACGCTGGCGAAGACCACGATATTGAATTAGATGAAGTTTATAATAAAGTAAAAGCCGAAGCGGAAACGAAAGAAGTAGAAGATGACGAATTAGTATACGAACCAATGGATGTTGCTGGCCGTTCAACTTATTACAAAACTGAAGAATGGCATACAGTTGGGAAGAATGGTAAGATATATCAAGCACTTACTCGTTTATTTGAGTTTAAAAATAACAAAGCCGAAAATGCATTTGGTCGCTGGCAAACTCATAATAATACAAATACACTATATGGTGGTTCTAGTTTAGGTTGGGTTGTAGGTCCATCATTTATAAACCAGCATGAATCAATAGCAGAATCACGCGCTGAATTTCCTTGGCCTACTGGTGGTCAATTAAACCAAATCGCAGGACAAACTTGTTTGCCAGCACAACTTTTCGTGTATGAAATGACAAAAGCTATCCCTGCTAAAATAGACTGGGATGATATGTTGATATTTTTCCCACAACTTCAATGGTTGAGAGAATTTTATACTAACCGTTGGACTTTAACAGAGAACTGGGGTACAATGTATGATTATTGGTGGAATTTTTATACTAATGCATGTTGTCGTTATCCTGTATTGACATATGAAAGTAAACGTGATATTCAATTTTCACCAGCCAATGGAGATAGTAGAAACTATCTTTGTTTTAAAGGTGATATGCTTCTTCAACAAAATTGTACATTAGATAATTTTACATATAATATTTGGATGCACGAACAAAATACCCACAACTATAGTGGTTGGTTGTTCCCAATCAAAGAAGCGGGTGGAAATAATTCATACCCAATTTATCAACGCGCCCCAGGGCAAACTGATTATAATAAAGGATGGCCACAATTAAAGATGAAATTACAAATAGGTGATAAATATTGGAATGGTAACAGTTGGGTTAATACAGAATGTACGTTTTGGATAAAATATCATAAAGAAAACGTTACTTCTGAAAATGAATCAATCGTTTATAATGACTGGATGAAGCCAGTAACAAACCACACCTATCTATCAAACATCAATGAAGAAGCGTTTGTTATTCCAATTAGTTATGAAGATGGCTTGCATGGTATTCTTAAATTTGATATATATATGCCATTTGTTCATTATACAGAGGGTATGTTTGTTACTTATAACTGGCCATCAGAAGGACAAAATTATCCATGGAAAGGTACTGATATAATAGCCGGTGAAGTTGCTCCAGCTCCTATTGACTATTTCAACTACAAACTTACACCACCAGCCATATTCATGAAAGATTTGTCATTGGAATTAGTATCTGCACCTGTTGGAAATCCTTGGTATAATTTTAAAGATTTAGAAGATGATGATGATATTATATACACAAACGAAATTGACTCAAACAATGTAATAGAGTCAAGTGATTTATCATTTAAGATAAACACATATAACAAGAAACAACCAATCTCACAATCATACATATTAGAACCACTCAGTTTCCAATCAGATGAACGCTATTATATTGCATCTACTAATTTTTCACAAAATCAAAATCCAAAACAATTCAAAGATGCATATAACAACAACAAATATGCCTATGAAATCTATATAAATGAGTTTGATACAGAATACTATGATTATTATGCTGAATGGTATAATACTCAATATCCATTGTTTATATTTAGTGGTGGTTATGATGCATTTGTTAGAGTTGGTGATGGTGAAATTATACGTGGTTATCTAAAAAGATATGAAGACACTACAAGTGGTCAATATGTTACTGTTTTGCGTATTGGAGAGTGGTATACAAATCAAGCTGACGCATTAAATGACTCTACTGCAACAGCATTTTATGCCGCTGCCGTTGAAGCTGGACAAATAGAATTTATAACTGAGAGATATGGTGATTATTTAACTCCACCACCAGATGATATATATCCAGCAACAATGAAATATGAAACTGGTACCATCGATATTACTAAGGTAGACAAAGTTGTATATCACTCAGAAGGATTCTATCGTCCACATACAAACGAAGTGAAAGTAGAAGAACTTAATATCATAGACAGATATGTAGAACACCATACTAATCCAAAGAAGATATATAACTGCATAGTTCATGGTTATTATGAACCTTGGAAATGTGTAAGTGTTAATGCCATTAATAATTTAAATATGGTGGTAGATGAACAAGAGTATGATGTTAAGGCGAATACCAATGAGCTAAAACTCATCGAATACTAATCTAATACTACAATTTTATAATTATGACTTCTGCTGATATATCAATATATTGGCAGGAGTTATAATACCCTTTCATGATTGTAACAAAACACAATCAAAAATTTTATTATTAAATAACAACAGATATATAATTAAGTGTCTGGTTGCTAGGCCAGTGAAACTTGTATCGTTGTTGCTTTAATAGTATCGAACTACTGTTAAAGTGGTATCATAAACTAATCGATTATTTTAATTATGAGCATACAAATAGAACAATTAGAAGTAAGAGTAAATGAGATTTATTCAAGATTATCACAACTTGTCGAATCTCTACAAATTAGTGTGGCTTCTTTAAGTAATGATATTGGAACACTAAGAATAAATATAACCAACTTAAGCGAAGGTTATAATACACACAAGAATTCTGTAAATCAACGCTTAAATAACCTTAGTAACCAATATGACAATATTAGTTCAGGGCTTCAATCTAATGTAAACAGAATGAAACGACTTGAAGACAAATATCGAGAAGATTTATCTATCGTTGAATATGGTTTAGAGAGTGTTCAAAATAACGTCACTAATCAGATAAACAGAATGGGAATGCAACTTGGTGACATGGAAACATTCCTTAATACATTAGAGACCAGAATTGCCACAAACGAAAACAACATTAGACGTATAGATGGTTCTTATGACAACAGATTTGATGGCATCGATAATAATATTGAAAGATTATCATCAAACATCACTTCTGTTGGTGAATCAGCTAGTAGCAGAATTAACACTATCGCAAACAAAGTAGACTCATTGGAAGATAAGATAGATGAGAACTACGACATAACAACACAAATGATAGAGGATAAGGAAACACAAATATTAAGTAAACATACAGAAGACTATACTGACTTATCTAATATCATTTCTAATCATAAAACCGAAGCCAATAATAATATCAACGCTTTGGATAACAAGATTGATGGAATACAGATTGAATGTAATAATACTATCGAAGGCCGTATTTCAGATATTAATAACCGAGTAACACAAACCATTGCAGAGAACAAAACCCAATTAGAAAACAGGATCGTAAACTGCAATAGTAAAATAAATATTGTGAAGGATGCAGTTGATGGTATTCAGGTGAAAGATTATGGTAACGACATTACACGATTAGAGGATAGATTACTTGATTTATTCAGAGATTTTACTGAGTTCAAATCTAAAATCAAAAACACCGATTTACCAGATATTACAACTCAACTCAACAATATCTATAACATAATAAATACAAAATAAACGATATGGCTACAAATTTAAATTATGATGTTCTTGAAGTCAGAATAGATGACTTAGAACAAACAGTAGACAGATATACCACTAATGTAAATGAATACAAAAATCAAACCAATTCAGCACTTAGTGATATAAACTCAGATATAACAGACCTTCAAGAAGAAGATGACGAACTACACCAAGAAATACACTACCTTGCTGATGCCATTAATGCGAATGAGACAAGAATATCACAACTGGAAATTACAGCAACAGAAGATATTCCAACCATTCATAACAACATCAATAATCTAAGTAATATAGTTGGTTCATTAGAAGAAGAACTCCATGATGAAATTCACAGAGTGGCAGCAAAGGTTGATGATATGGACGGCAAGATAGATGATATGTCTTTAGTAGGTAAAATAAATGAAATATTAGAAAAACTATTAGGAGTATAATATGGCAAAGAGAGAAATAGAATATAATTTAAACTCATTAGTAGAACTTCAAAATACAATACTTCAAATCATTAAAAACAGAGGTGATGTAGAAGTTCCGATTGATGCCTGTCTTGGTTCTGTTCCTGAACTTATTAATAATCTCAGTAATAAGAGTTATGTTTCAAATCAAGTACAGACAGATATTGCTAAATGT
>Ga0256404_1004778_pt1 | contig 24957 bp, 24 predicted proteins | sample RumenRJG_01DNA_FD_185990 | JGI IMG/M metagenome (GOLD analysis project Ga0256404, IMG submission 185990) | Bovine rumen microbial communities from Lethbridge, Alberta, Canada - RJG_01 | ecosystem: Host-associated > Mammals > Digestive system > Stomach > Rumen | place: Canada: Alberta | collected... | reverse complement strand
TTTTTCATACCTTAATTATACATGCAAGCATGTATTTAATCAACATGGATTTCAACTTTCTTGAACTTCTTTAACATCAGGCCGCCGAAAAAGGAGCCATAACAGTCATTCAACTGTTACAGCCCCTATTTTTATGTTCCGGGCGGGAGGCTCACGGTAGGGGCGAAGTCTTCTGCATAGCGTCATCTGATCCGCAGGCAGACCGACCTTCTTCAGTCAGATTCGATTCAACACCGGCCGCAGGCATTTAACTATCATTCGCTTATCTTTTGCGTGCATACCTTCGTGGGAGTAATCAGTGCTGCATGCATTACTTCTGAAGTTGAATCTTTGAAATCTGACCCTGAATAAAGCTATAAGCCTATTGCTTAATCCATGTTCAGAAAGATGAGAGTGTTGTCCAGATCGATGGCAATGAGCCGGTTGATCCGGCGGGACAGGATCCTTGATGACTTCAAATTTCATCTGTTCATTCATGCGTCGTTTCACGTTTTGCTGTAGTATGCGCACTGCCGACAGCTTCTCAGAAGGAAACCTTCCGTCATGCTTTCAAATATTTTTATTGACATCGCACCGGTGAAAATGGATAATTTGACACGTGTTCCTGCGGTAAGTCGTCCTGAGTTCTGAGTTACAGATCCTGGAAGATGAGGCGGAACAGGTGGACTATGAAAAGACTGGACATCGTGTTATTCACAATGGAATGCGGTTACGCAGCAGAATACCTGATGACAGAGGTGGAAACTATCCGGATGAGATAGCAGGGTGCCGTTGCTTGCGACGGCACTTTTCTCTTTCACCCGCGGTTCTAGGCGGGCGGGAATCAAGATCAGAAAGGAACACGAAAACGATGGCAAAACATGCAACTGCACCAACACCGCATATCAGCGCAAAAGTCGGTGATATTGCGGAAACAATTCTTCTTCCGGGCGATCCGCTGCGGGCGAAGTTTATTGCGGAGCATTATCTGGAGGATGCGGTTCAGTTCAATTCTGTCCGCAATATGTTCGGCTATACAGGTACGTATCAGGGAAAACGTGTATCGGTTATGGGAACCGGCATGGGCTGCCCGTCGATGGGCATTTACAGCTGGGAGCTGATCCATGTGTATGGCTGCAAGAATCTGATCCGGATCGGTACGGCCGGCACCTGGCAGCCGTATGTGCATGTTCGCGATGTCGTCTTTGCGCAGGGCTCCTGCACAACGAGCAACTATCCTGCGCTGCAGGGACTTCCGGGAACATTTGCGCCAATCTGCAGCTTTGAACTGCTGGAAAAAGCGGTCGCTAAGGCAAAGGAAATGGGACTGCACTATCACGTTGGCAATGTTCTTTCATCCGATGTGTTCTATGGCGAAGAACTTCCGCATGCAAAAACGTTCCGTGATATGGGCGTGCTTGCGGTCGAGATGGAATCGGCGGCGCTCTATACCAATGCGGCAGCCGGCGGGGCAAAGGCATTGTGCATTCTGACAATCTCGGATGGTCCGGATGAAGTGACGACGTCTCAGGAGCGGGAAACATCATTTAGGCAGATGATGGAAATTGCTCTGTCACTGGCCTAAGACAAAGCGGTGATATTGCTGTACAGATTCTGGTTTCACTCCTTCACGCGCTGAAGGGTAAACATATCAAGGGAGGATATATGAAAAAGCTGGTTTCGATTGTAATGACGATTTCCATGGCAATGTCTCTCGCTGCCTGCGGAGCAAGTTCTTCTTCTGCAGACACTACTGCCTCTACTGCGGCAGCGGATGCAGGTACGGATTCCAACAAGGGAAAGGTAGCGTTTCTGGTAGGTGCGCTCGGTGATAAATCCTTCTCGGATTCCGGCGAAGCCGGCATGCAGATTCTGAAGAGCGAAGGTTGGGATGAGCACACCTTTGAGCTGGGTGATGCGTCCAAGGCGGACAAGTATGAAGATGAGATTCTTGATGTCATTGATCAGGGCTATGAGTACATCATCGGCTATTCGACCTATATGGAGATTATGGCGAATCTGGCCAAGGAATATCCGGATGTGAAGTTCATCGGCTTCGATGCCAACTGGACTGATGATCAGCTGCCGGACAATATGACCTGCATCTTCTATGCACAGAACGAAGGTTCCTATCTCGTTGGCATGCTGGCAGCAGGCATGACCAAGACCGGAACCATTGCGGTCGATGTTGGTGTTGAGAGCCCGGTCATCAATGACTTCGTTACCGGCTTTGTAAACGGCGTCATCGATTACAATGCGGCAAACGGAACGGATGTGAAGGTTGTTAAGGCGGCGGTTGATTCCTGGAGCGATCCGGCCAAGATGAAGGAAATTGTTCTCGATCAGGCCCGCAACAACAATGCGGATGTCTTCTATCAGGTTGCCGGCGGTTCGGGTGATGGTCTGTTCGAAGCATGCACGGAGCTGAATGATGTCTGGGCAATCGGCGTTGATTCGGATCAGTATGCTCTGTACAAGGACAGCGAGAACCCGGAGAAGGCAGATGTTATCCTCACTTCGATGCTGAAGGAAGTCGGTAACTCTCTTGTCTCCATCATGCATTCCATTGAGTCCGGTGATGATTCGATGTGGGGTCATACGACACGCCTCGGCCTTGCGCAGGATTCGGTCGGCATTGCAGATAATGATTACTACGAAGCAAATACACCGGATGAGCTGAAAGCTCAGATCGCTGAAGCGTCGGAGAAGATCAAGAGCGGCGAACTGAAGGTGAAGAGCTATTACGACTTCGCTGATGATACGGAATACAACGCTTACGTTGAAAGCGTAAAGTAATTCGCTGTCAAAAGGATTTGAATTGAAAAGGCGGGAAACCATGCATGTCTCCCGCCTTTTCTGTGTAAGCAGTGCGGGGAAGGAAGCGATGATTTTCTGAACGGCACCATTGCGCCTGTGAATCGTGCGTTAAGCATTGTGAAAAAGCTTCGGAAGAATAAAAAAGCACCGCTTTTCGGGCGGCACGTGAAGATTTGCAGGCATGTCAGAGGGCGAGCAGGAAGAACAGATAATGGCAGAGACTGCCCGCCAGAACGAAGAGGTGGAACAGTTCATGGTTGCCAAAGCCGGTTTCAGCTTCACGGGCGAAGATCGGCTTCTTTGCGGCATAGATGAAGCCGCCGATGGTATAAAAGATTCCGCCAAGCACTAGAAGAAGCAGCTTTGAGCCGAGACTCTGTATCAGGGCCGGCAGAATGAAAATGCACAGCCATCCCATCGTGATGTACAGAACACTCGATACCCAGCGCGGGCAGGTGACGAAGAACAGTTTGAACAAGATGCCGGCGGCGGCAACCATCCAGATCAGCGCAAGCATCCATCTGGAAGGATAGAACAGCGTCAGAATCGGCGTATAGGAGCCGGCGATCAGAATGAAGATAGAGCAGTGATCGATGCGCTTGAGCACCATATTTGCCCTGTAGGAAAGATTGAAGGCATGATAGGAAGCGCTGGCGCCATAGAGCAGAATCATTGATGTCATGAAGATGGCAAGACTGATCAGTTCAGGCCTTGCCAGCGGGACCATGGCACCTTTGACCAGAAGGATCGGTGTCGCGATGATGGCGGCCAGAAAACCTGCAAAATGGGAGAGAGCGCTCCATTTGTCCTTGACGATAAAGATACCATGCTCCATTTCCGGTGAATAAACTGTCATAGCTACCTCCTGAACGGTTATTTAATAACTGATTACAGGATTATAATAACGGTTAACTAATAACTTGTAAATAGATAATTGATACTTGAAATAAAGTTTTCTTCAATTTATGATTTTGATATGACAGAAATGATGAAAGTGGAACTTCCTGAGTATCGCGAAATTCCGGATGTCGGTCTGTATCTGGATCAGGCTGTGAAGTACATCAATGGGATTCTGGAGCCGTATCCGGATCTGCAGGTGACCGGATCGATGTTATCAAACTATGTGAAGCTGAAGATTGTGCCGCGCGGCAGTCACAAGATGTACAGCCGTGATCAGATCGTGATGTTCCTGTTTGTGGCACTGGCGAAGCCGGTGCTTTCGATGGAGCAGATCCGGATGACATTTGAGCTGCTGGAAAAAAACAGTCCGGCTGACTGGTACCGGTGGTTCTCTGATTTTCTGGCAGGGAAAACAGTTGATGAAAAGAGCTCCGCCTGCGAAGAAAAGATTCTTCTGCAGAAGATCGTGACCGGAGTTCTGCAGAAGCTGGAGCTGGATCAGTACTTTGCGGAAGTGAAAAACCGCAGTGAAACGACGGAAGAAGAAACGAAGGCTGCCTGAGTCCATTTGATGTGATCTGTCCTATAAATGAAGAAACCGGAAAGAGAAGGCAGAGGGCAGGCATGGAACTGAAGGACTTCAGTGAAAAGGAACAGCAGGAGATTCGGAAGGGACTCTCCACAGCAGAGATTACAGACAGGGAGGCGGCGGACAAGATTCTTGCCCTCGTGCCGGAAGGATGGATCCAGAAGATTCCGTTCTTTGTACGCAGGCATGCGACGACAAAGACGATCGAAAGGATTGCAGAGCAGTATCCGGAATTATATGCCGTCGCAAAGAAACCGGGTGAGCTTCCGGAAAAAGAACGTGAAGAGCTGCGCCGGATCATCACGGACATCTTCCAGGAGAAGATGAAGAAGCACAACATCAAATAGGAAACGAAAAAACAGCGTCATGGGCAGTAGGCTCATGGCGCTGTTTTAGTAATGATGTTATTCGGCGCGTTGCTTCTCCTGGTGCGTGGCACGGGTGCGGTGGGCACTCTTGGCCTGAATCTCGGCAATCGCTGCCTTCTGGTTCAGAATGACCGGAATAACGATCGGGTTGCGGTTGGTCTTCTCGAAGAGATACGGTTCGAGAGCGCTGCGGATGCAGTTCTTCAGTTCACCGAATGTCGTGCGCTGCTGCATCTTTTTCTTCAGAGCATCGTAGACGATCATTTCTGCTTCCTTGAGCAGGGTCTGACTGTCCTTGATGTAGACGAAGCCGCGGCTCACGATCGATGGCCGGCACAGGATCTTGTTGTAACGGGAGTCGATGGTCACGATGACGGCAACCAGACCGCTGTCCGCAAGGATCTGACGGTCCTTGATGACAGAAGTGGAGAGGCCGGAGGCGTCGTTACCTTCGACATAGATGGCATCGGTCTGAATCCGCTCATTGGCCTTGAAGGCCGTACCGTTGCGCAGTACGACGACATCACCGTTGGCACAGATGAGGCAGTGATCTGCCGGAATGCCGGTTTCCTGGGCTGTCTTGGCATGCTGGACGAGCATCTTGTATTCGCCATGGTTCGGCATGAAGTAAGCCGGCTTGATCAGATTGAGCATCAGCTTCTGCTCTTCCTGCGGCGCATGTCCCGTCGTATGGTAGCTGGTCAGCGGCGAATTGGTTACGACGTTGGCACCGACCTTGGTCAGCTGGTTGATGACAGCGGATACGGAGACACCATTGCCCGGAATCGGGTTGGAAGAGAACAGTACCGTATCGCCCGGAATAATGTGCAGATACTTGTGCGTACCGTTGGCAATCCGGCTGAGGGCTGCCATCGGCTCACCCTGGGAACCGGTGCAGACGATGCAGATGCGATTGGGCGGCAGCGTATTCAGATCGTTTCCGGAGATGAAATCCGAATCCTTGATCTTGATGAAGCCGACCTTGCGGCCGATCTCGAGAACGTTTTCCATCGAACGACCGAAGACCGCAACCTTGCGGTTGCAGGCGACCGCTGCCATCAGAATCTGGTTGAGACGGTTGACGTTGGATGCGAAGGTCGAGACGAGAAGTCTGCCCGGCGTGCGGCGTACCTGTTCCATGATCGCCTGGGCAACGCGGCGCTCGGAAATCGAGAAGCCCGGGACGGATGAGTTGGTGGAATCGCTCATGAGCAGCGTCACGCCGACCTGTCCGATATAGGCCATCTTCTGATAATCCGACTGCTGACCGATCGGGGTCAGATCGAACTTGAAGTCGCCGGTCTCAACGATGCGGCCGTTCGGCGTGTTGATCAGGACGCCGAGCGAATCCGGAATCGAGTGGACGGTATTGAAGAAGCCGATATGGAAATACTTCGTATCAATGCGCGAATCACCGTTGATTTCAATGATCTTGCATGATTTGGTGAGACGGTGCTCTTCCAGCTTCTTCTCAATCAGATATTTTGCAAAGCGCGGAGCATAGATTTCCTTCAGATGTACCTGCTGCAGGAAGAAGGGAATGGCGCCGATATGGTCTTCATGACCATGGGTGATGATCAGAGCCTTGATCTTGGACTGATTTTTTACCAGATAGGAATAATCCGGAATGACGTAGTCGATGCCGAGAAGATCATCTTCCGGAAACAGGACACCGCAGTCGATAATGACAATTTCATCATTATGCTCGATGCAGTACATGTTCTTGCCGACTTCGCCAAGGCCGCCGATCGCATAGACCAGCGTATCTGTATCATGATTTACATTTGCTTCGGTGAAATTTGTATCCGGGATCTGAACCACAGGACGGGCCGGACGCCTTCTGGTGCCTGCGGATGTTGCTTTTTTCTCCATTAGGGATACCTCTATTCTTTGAAAAACAGGCGAAAATAAGAAAATGATTCTGTCAAGCGAATTATAGCACGCGCTTACGGAACTGATTCAACTGCCTGCATTATATTTTCAATAAATTAAAACAGCTGTTTACAGATGAATTAAAGGACTAAGGCCCCGTCTACGTGCGGGGTAGGATTGTTCTTGTCGATGTGATCGTAGTAGAGCACACCTTTGAAGTGATCGAGCTCATGCTGAAGGACGATGGCGATGTAGCCGCGGGCCCGGATGGTGATTTCCTTGTTGGTCAAAAGGTCGAAACCCTTGACGGTGACACGGGCGCTGCGTACGACATAGCCCGGATGTTCCTCAGGAACAGACAGGCAGCCTTCACCGGATTCGAGATAGGCTTTCTGCATGCTGCTGGAAACGATCCGCGGATTGGCAAGCATGTACTGGTAGGTGACTTCGTTACCGTTTTTGTCCTCATCATGAACAATGACGGCGGTCAGCTGCTTGGGAATGCCCAGCTGGATGGCACTGATGCCTACAGCCGGCTGCAGATTTTCGCGCTTGGCTGTCTCTTCGTCCGTACTTTTGCGGACATAGTCAAACATCTCTCTGAGCAGGCTGGCATCCTCATCACTCAATGGAAGAGGAACGGGAAGGGACTGCTCACGGATTCTCGGGTCGTTATCTTTAATGATCGTATCATTATTAATTGTCATCGTTGTCTGCCTCGCAGTGTATTTTATGCATAACAGCAGTTAATGTCAAAACAATTGCCGCAGACAATGGGACAATGCTAAAATCGGGGCTATGACAGCAGCACGTGCTTCTACCATCAAGGCTTCCCGCCGGCATCGTCTCTTCTACCGGATGCCGCATTATGCGGATCCCTACATTCACTGGAGCCTGATCATTCTGGCCTTCTATGGCCTTCTCATGATTACCAGCGCATCGATGGGACTTGCCATCGGGCAGCCGGGCTACCTTGCCTTTGTCATTGCCAAGCAGGCAGTCTTCCTGATCGCCGGCTACTTTTCGATGACCTATCTGGCTAACCGGTTTTCGCTGAATTTTCTGAAGAGTCAGGATTTTCCAAAGCTTGCCGTCGGCATGGTGTTTGCGTTGCTTGCATGCCTCGCGTTTCCGGAAGTCAACGGCGCCAAGGCGTGGATCCGTGTCCCGGTATCATCTCTTGATATTTCCATTCAGCCTTCGGAATTTACCAAGACGCTTGTTCCGCTGGTCATTGCGGCATACTGCGGCGATGTAAGCCGGCATTATGAAAAGGGTAGAGATCTCTGGGGGCGGCCGTTTCTGTTTGTTATGCTGTTTGCCTTCATCATCTTCATCCTGCAGTCGGACTTTGGATCGATGGCGGTTGTTCTGAGCATTGCCATTGTCTGCTTTCTGATTCCGCAGAATCCGGCCATGCGGAAATTTCAGCGGGTGCTTGGGGTGTTGACACTGGTCGGCATTGCCGGAATCATCTACCTTCTGACACCGGCAGGCATTCAGCTCGTCGAGATGCTGCCGATTGCCGATTATCAGAAAAACCGCTTTATTTCTGCGTTCAACCCGTTTGCGGATCAGTATTATACGGGCTATCAGCTGATCAACGGCCTGATCAGCTTTGCTTCGGGCGGCTGGAGAGGTCTCGGTTTCGGCAACAGCGTGCGGAAATATACAAGTTTTCCGGCGGCGAACACGGATTTCATTCTGGCCATCGTCGTTGAAGAGATGGGCATGATCGGTTTCCTTTTGATTTTCATTCCCTATCTGATCATTCTCTGCCGCCTGTTTCACTATGCGTTGCATATGAAGAGTGAAAAGGGAAGGATCATTCTGATCGGGACGGCAATGTATCTGCTGATTCACTGCCTGTTCAATATCGGCGGCGTCACGGCCATGATTCCTCTGACCGGCGTTCCGCTGCTGATGATTTCCTCGGGGGGAAGTTCGACGCTTGCCTTCATGGTTTCCATCGGACTGGCACAGGCGGTCATTTCTCAGTACCGCAAGGGGCTGATCCAGTGAGAATCGTCAGCGGAAAATGGGGATCCCGGAAGATTGACGCACCGGAAGGAAGAAGTACGCGGCCGACGCTGGATAAAGTCAGGGAAGCAGTCTTTTCTTCGCTGGGCGGATTCTTTGATGGCGGCAATGTGCTGGATCTTTATGCAGGAAGCGGTGCGGTTGGCCTTGAGGCTTTGTCACGGGGAATGGATCACGGCTGGTTCGTTGATAAGAACCGGATGGCCGTTGCCTGCGTGCGTTCCAACATTGAACGGCTGAACGGGCAGCAGCAGTGTACAGTTCTTCCCATGCCAGCGCGCCATGCGCTGGATGTGCTGGCACAGCAGGGGGTATCCTTCGCTCTTGTCTATATGGATCCTCCCTATCAGCAGCAGGAAAACACGGAAATTCTTCATCTTCTTGTGGAGAAGAAACTGCTGGATGAAAACGGGATTGTTGTCATTGAGGCGGCGAAGGAAGATATCTATGAAGAACGATGCGATTCCCTTATCTTATATAAGAAGGCACTCTACGGCATTACCCAGGTTCTTTATTACCGTCAGGAGGAAATGAAATGAAGGCGTGCTATCCGGGGACATTTGACCCGATTACCAACGGACATCTGGATATCATCGAGCGGGCAAGCAAGGTGTTTGATTCGCTGGATGTTCTGATCATGGCCAACCCGGCCAAGAAATGCATCTTTTCCGAAGAAGAGCGCAAGGAACTGATCGAACAGAGCGTGGCAGCTCTGCCGGATGTTCATAATGTAAGGGTACATATCGGCAGCGGCCTGACGGTTGACTATGCGAAAAAACTGGGTGATCAGGTGATCGTCCGCGGCATCCGTGCCGTCAGTGACTATGAATATGAACTGATGCAGGCGACGGCCAACCAGATGCTCAATGATTCGATCGAGACTCTGTTCTTCATTGCGCGGCCGACCTATTCGTTTCTTTCGTCTTCGGTGGTGCGCGAGGTTGCGGCCAACGGCGGCAGTATCCGGGGCATGGTTCCGGGCCCGATCCGGGAAAGAGTGCTTGCCAAGCTGACGGGAAATCGTCGCTGAAATATTGAATATAATGGCTAAAAACGGCTTCGGAATGCGGTTTTCCGGAGCTTTTTATTTTTAGCACTTAGCTGTTGACAGTGCTAAACCACAGTGCTATAGTTTTAGCAGTCAGGAAGGCGGAATGCTAAGAGAGGTGAAGAAATGCTGACACCAAGACGCATTGAAATCTTTAAGGCAATTGTAGATGAATATATCCGCACCGCTGAACCTGTCGGCTCTTCCACATTGCGTCAGAAGTACAAGCTGCCGTATTCTTCGGCAACGATCCGCAATGATATGCAGGTTCTGGAGGAGATGGGGTATCTCGAAAAGACGCATACCTCTTCGGGCCGTATTCCCAGTACACAGGGCTACAAGTTCTACGTGGAAAATCTTCTTGAAGATTCCAACGTCGACAAGAAGATGCAGATGGCAATCCATGATGCCTTCGATGTTTCGAACATGAACGTTGAAGACGCGGTGCGCCACAGCTGCCAGATTCTGTCTGAAATGACAAACCTGACGACCGGGGCCATCGGACCGGATTCCAGTACGCAGCGTCTGGAACATGTAAAGATCTTTCCGATCGACGCGCGTAATGCTGTGGCGGTGTTCATTACGAATACGGGTCACACGGAGACCAAGAACTTCCGCTTCGATGAAGACATTCCGATGGAGGACATCGAAAGCTGCATGGATATATTCAACCAGCGGCTGAAAGATGTTCCGGTCACCGAACTGCCGGAAAAGATGGAAGAGATCAGGCCGGAACTGAGTCAGATCGTTCAGAAACATGATGTTCTGTTCATGGCGTTCGTTAAGGCATTTATCAAGTTTGCCAGTGAGAATGTGTATTTCTCGGGCAAGGACAAGATGCTCTACCAGCCGGAGTTCGAGGACATCAACAAGCTGAAGAAGCTGATGAGCGTTCTGGATGATCCAAGCTCCTGGCGCCAGCTGGGAACGGGTTCCACTTCTACGAGTGTCACGATCCCCAACGGTGCACAGCTGACCTGGGTCGATGATGTGGCGGTTGTCCGCAGCACCTTCCGGATCAACAAGGGAGAGACCGGACAGCTGATGGTTGTCGGGCCGAGCCGCATGAACTATGACCGCATTGTTGCAATGCTCGAATATGTATCACGGCTGATTGAAAAGATGTACAACAACGGAGGCAGTGAGAAGTAAATGGCAGAGGAAGAAAAGAAGACGGCGGCTGAAGCGGCCCAGCATATCAAGGAAAACGCGGAGCCTGCAGAAAAGGCTTCGGAACCGAAGGAAAAGGTCGAAGAGAAAAAAGAATCCAGGGAAGAAAAGAAGGAAGAGAAGAAGGAAAAGGCGCCCGAGGAACATAAGCCTGATCCCAGGGATGCAGAGATCAAGGCACTGCAGGCGCAGGTCAAGGATCTGAATGATCAGGTGGCAAAACTCAAGAATGCCTATGCGATGGCATATGCGGATACAGAAAATACGCGGAAGCGGCTGAACAATGAATTTGATCAGCATATGAAGTATCACATTCAGGAGTTTGCCAAGGAAGTTCTTCCGGTCATCGACAACTGTCAGCGGGCGCTGGCGGTGAAGCCGAAGGATACGGAAGATGAGAATTACCGCAAGGCATTTGAAATGGTGCTGAATTCACTTCTCAGCGCCCTCAAGAAAGAGGGTGTGGAGCCCATTGACTGCAAAGGAAAGGATTTTGATCCCAACTGGATGCAGGCAGTGATGAGCGAGCACGTCGACGGCGTTAAGACCGGCCAGGTGCTGGAAGTGTTTCAGGATGGATACAAATTGAAAGACCGGCTGCTGCGGGCGGCGATGGTCAAGGTCAGTGAGTGACCGGGAGGATAAATTATGAGCAAGATTATCGGTATCGATTTGGGAACGACCAACAGCTGCGTAGCTGTTATGGAAGGTTCGACTCCGAAGGTAATAACAAACCCCGAAGGCAACCGCACAACGCCGTCGGTCGTAGCGTTCAAGAACGGTGAGCGCATTGTCGGTGATGCGGCAAAGCGTCAGATGGTCACCAACAAGAATACGGTATATTCAATCAAGCGTAAGATGGGCACCAATGAGAAGGTGACGCTGGAAGGCAAGGAATATACGCCGCAGGAAATTTCGGCAATGATCCTGTCCTATCTGAAGGATTATGCAGAAGCCTATCTGGGTGAAAAGGTAACGGAAGCGGTCATTACGGTTCCGGCATACTTCAATGATGCACAGCGTCAGGCTACCAAGGATGCGGGCAAGATTGCCGGTCTCGATGTCAAGCGTATCATCAATGAGCCGACGGCTTCGGCACTGGCATTCGGCATTGACAAGGGGGCAAAGGAACAGAAGGTTCTGGTGTACGACCTTGGCGGCGGTACATTCGATGTTTCGATTCTTGATATTGCCGATGGTACGTTCGAAGTTCTTTCGACCGCAGGTGATACACATCTGGGCGGCGATGACTTCGATAACGTGATCATCGACTGGATGGCTGACAAGTTCAAGGCTGAGCACGGCATTGATCTGAAGGCTGATAACATGACTCTGCAGCGTCTGAAGGATGCGGCCGAGAAGGCGAAGAAGGATCTCTCCGGCATGGTTGAGGTTGAGATTTCGCTGCCGTTCATTGCGATGGCAAAGGATGGCTCCGGTGCGCTGAACCTGGATTACAAGCTGACGCGTGCGGAGTTCGATAAGATGACGAAGTTCCTCGTTGACCGTACGATGGGACCGGTGCGTCAGGCGCTCTCGGATGCGAAGCTGAGCCCGTCGGATCTGGATCAGGTACTTCTGGTCGGTGGTTCGACACGTATTCCGGCTGTTCAGGAAGCTGTCAAGAAGGAACTTGGCAAGGAACCGAACAAGTCGGTCAACCCGGATGAGTGCGTCGCCATTGGTGCCGCTATTCAGGGCGGTGTTCTGAACGGCTCCGTAAACAACGTGCTTCTGCTCGATGTTACGCCGCTGAGCCTTGGCATTGAGACGCTGGGCGGTGTGATGACGGTTCTGATTCCGCGTAACACGACGATTCCTACTTCCAAGAGCCAGGTATTCTCGACGGCACAGGATAATCAGCCGGCAGTTGACATTCATGTTCTGCAGGGTGAGCGTCCGATGGCTGCCGACAACAAGACGCTGGGCAACTTCCAGCTCGACGGCATTGCGCCGGCCCGCCGCGGTGTTCCGCAGATTGAGGTTACCTTCGATATTGATGCCAACGGCATCGTCAAGGTTTCCGCAAAGGATAAGGGCACAGGCAAGGAGCAGCACATCACGATCCAGAATTCTTCCGGTCTGAGCGATGAAGAGATCGACCGCATGGTCAAGGATGCGGAAGCCCATAAGGCCGAAGATGATCAGCGCAAGTCTGACATCGAGACCCGCAATAAGGCGGAGGCGTTCATCAACCAGGTTGATGAGGAGCTGAAGACTGATAATCCTAACGTCACCCAGGCACAGAAGGATGAAGTCAAGAAGCTGCGTGATGAGCTGCAGGAAGCTCTGAACAAGAACGATATGGCTACGCTGAAGTCCAGAATGGATGCCCTTGAAAAGGCAGCCAATGATATGGCGCAGCAGATGTATTCGCAGCAGCAGGCTAACGGCGGTGGTTCCGCATCTTCCTCCGGCTCTGCGGACAATTCCTCATCCAGCAATAACGATGATGTGATGGATGCGGATTTCAAGGAGAAGAAGTAATTACAATGACAGATCCCGGGGGCTGGTACTTCCGGGATTTGTTCTACGGATGAAAGGCGGGTATTGAGATGGCCGAAAAGAGAGATTATTACGAGGTTCTCGGTGTAGATAAAAATGCCAGTGAAGATGAGATCAAGAAGGCATACCGGACGCTGGCAAAGAAGTATCATCCCGATGTCAACCATGAACCCGGTGCCGAAGAAAAGTTCAAGGAAATCAATGAGGCATATGAGGTGCTCGGCGATCCTGAAAAGCGCAAGACCTATGATCAGTTCGGCTTTGCAGGCATGGATGGAGCCCAGGCCGGCAATGGTTTCGGCGGCTTCTCACAGGGCTTCACTTCGGGCAGCTTTGATGACCTGAATGATATTTTCTCTGACTTCTTCGGCGGCGGTTTCGGCGGCAGTACCCGCAGTTCCCGCAGGAGTGCAGACAACGGTCCCCATAAGGGTCAGGATGTGCAGATGCGCATGACGATCAGTTTCATGGACGCATGTTTCGGCACGACCAAGACCCTGGATCTGGATGTCGATGAGAAATGCACGGCCTGCGGCGGGACAGGTGCGGCCAGCCCTTCGGATATTGAAACATGCCCGACCTGCCATGGCTCCGGCTATGTGGTGACGCAGCAGCGGACGATGCTCGGCATTATGCAGAGTCAGTCGGTATGCCCGGACTGCCGCGGTAGCGGCAAGCGTATTCGCAGAGCCTGCCCGAAATGCGGCGGACGCGGATATACGCGTGAGCATGAGCAGGTAGAAGTCAGGATTCCGGCAGGGATTGATGACGGCCAGATGCTCAGGGTTGCCGGCAAGGGTTCCCATGGCACCAATGGCGGTGAAAACGGTGATCTTTACATCGTGATCCATGTGGAAGAAGATTCGAGATTCGTTCGTCAGGACAAGAACATCTATCTGAATGTTCCGGTGTCCGCCGTGGATGCGACGCTTGGTACGAACATTGATGTGCCGACGATCCATGGTGATGTGACGATGAAGATTCCGGCGGGTACGCAGGATGGGACGCAGCTCCGTCTGAAGGGACAGGGCGTTCCGGATCTGCATGATGGCCGTCCGGGCGATCAGTTCTGCACGATTCAGGTGCAGATCGACAAGAAGCTTTCGCCGCGTGAGAAGGAACTGTACCAGCAGCTCAAGGAACTGCAGGACAATCAGAAGAAGTCTCCGTGGGAAGCATTCAAGCAGAAGTTCTCCGGCCGCTGATTTACGGCAGTAACGAAGAACTGTGAAACACAAACAGGAATTCCTTCATGAAAGGAGGTTTTCAGTATGGATATTGAAAAAATGACAGAAGCGCTGCAGCAGATCATCATGTCTGCACTGCGCAAGGCACAGGAACATCACAATCCGGAACTGACGCCGGAACATGTGCTCTCTGCGATGCTGGAGGACGAAGGTCTCAATGGCATCTGGGAGCGGGTCGGTGCCGATAAGGATGCGATGCTCAGGATGGCCAATGAGGCCATCGAACGCCTTTCAACAACTACAGACGGCGGTCAGCCGGTACTTTCTTCGCAATTGAACCGCGGCTATCAGCAGGCGCTTGATTACATGAAGAAGGAAGGCGACACCTATATGTCGTCGGCTGCTCTTCTGATCGGCATTCTTCTGAGCAAGGCTCCGGTTGCAGAAGATCTGGAGCAGAAATTCAACTTCACGACCAAGGACGTCATGAAGGCGGAGGAAGAGCGCCGGGCCGGCATGAAGATGGATGATCAGGGCAACGAGGCACAGGAAGATGCTTTGAGCAAATACGGGCGTGATCTTGTCAAGGATGTCAAGGACGGAAAGATTGATCCGGTCATCGGACGTGATGAAGAGATCCGCCGTGTGATCGAGATCCTTTCCCGCAAGACCAAGAACAACCCGATTCTGATCGGTGAGCCGGGCGTTGGTAAGACGGCCATCGTCGAAGGCCTTGCATGGCGTATCTACAATGGCGATGTGCCGCTGGGACTCAAGAACAAGCGGCTGATCGAGCTTGATATCGGCTCTCTGATCGCCGGTGCAAAATACCGCGGCGAATTTGAGGAACGTCTGAAGGGTGTATTGAATCAGGTGAAGAAGGCCGATGGCAACATCATCCTCTTCATCGATGAAATCCATAACCTGGTCGGCGCGGGCAAGACAGAAGGCAGTATGGATGCGGCCAACCTTCTGAAGCCGATGCTTGCAAGAGGCGAACTCAAGTGCATCGGTGCAACGACCTATGATGAGTATCGCAAGTACATTGAAAAGGATCGTGCTCTGGAGCGCCGGTTCCAGCGGATTCAGGTATCTGAGCCGACCGTGGACGATACGATTGCCATTCTGCGCGGGCTGAAGGAGCGTTTTGAGAACCATCATCATGTGACGATCAAGGATGAGGCTCTGGTGCAGGCAGCCCGTCTGTCGGACCGCTACATTACGGACCGCTATCTGCCGGATAAGGCGATCGACCTGGTCGATGAGGCATGTGCTGCGACCCGTGTGGCGCTCGATTCCCTGCCGCAGGAACTGTATGACCTTGACCGCAAGGTGAAGACGCTCAAGATGGAGCAGGCTTCGCTGAAGGAAGAGACCGATGCCAAGGCTCTGCAGCGGAAAGCGGAGATTGAAAAGGAACTGGCCGATGTTAATGAGAAGTATGAAGCGGGCATGAGCCAGTGGAACAAGGAAAAGGCCGGTCTCAATTCGATTGCCCAGGCGCAGTCGGAGTTGGACAAGGCGCGCCGTGATCTCAATGAGGCAGAAAACAGAGCGGATTATGAGAAGGCAGGCGAGCTGAAGTACAAGACGATTCCGCAGCTGGAGAAGAAGATTGCCGAGGGCAACAAGTCCGGTGACAATGCGATGCTCAAGCAGACGGTAGATGCGGAGGCCATTGCGAAGGTCGTGTCGCGCTGGACGCACATTGAGGTGACCCGTCTGATGTCTACGGAGCGGGAGAAGATCCTGCATCTGCCGGAATATCTGAAGAAGCGTGTGATGGGCCAGGATGATGCGATTCAGCTTGTATGCGATGCCATCATGCGTTCGAAGGCCAACATTCAGGATACCAACCGTCCGATCGGTTCGTTCCTGTTCCTTGGTCCTACGGGTGTAGGCAAGACGGAAGTTGCCAAGGCGCTTGCGGAGCAGCTGTTTGACGATGAGAAGAACATCATTCGTATCGATATGAGCGAATACATGGAGAAGTTCAGTGTGTCGCGTCTGATCGGTGCTCCTCCTGGATACGTTGGCTACGATGAGGGTGGTCAGCTGACGGAAGCGGTACGCCGCAATCCGTATTCGATCGTTCTACTCGATGAGGTCGAGAAGGCGCATCCGGATGTGTTCAACATTCTGCTGCAGATTCTCGATGATGGCCGGGTGACGGATTCCAAGGGTGTGACCGTTGACTTCAAGAATACGATCATCATCATGACCAGCAACCTTGGTTCGCAATACGCGTTTGATCCGGACAAGGAAGAGCGTGAGCAGCACTATAAGGAAGCGGTTCAGAAGTTCTTCAAGCCTGAGTTTGTCAACCGTATTGATGAGATCATTGTCTTCAATGCGCTGAACAAGAACGTAATGCGTCAGATTGCGGATAAGTTCCTCAACCAGCTGCGCAGCCGTCTGAGCGACCGCGACATCAAGCTGGAAGTGACCGATGCGGCGATGAACCGGATCATCGAACTTGGTACGGATGTCGATTTTGGTGCCCGTCCGATGAAGCGTCATATTCAGCGTGAGATTGAGACAGAAGTCGCCAAGAGGATCCTCGAAGATCCGGACATCAATGGCAAGACGATTGTTGTTGATGCGGATGACAGCGGCTATCATGTGACAACGCGCAAATAATCTTTAACCGGAAGTGCTGTGGCAGGGAAATTTCCTGCCCGGGCTTCCGATCTTTTTTTCCCATATTTATATGATAAATTAAAGTTAACAAAGGAGCAGAGCCATGAATCCGATCGCTGTCATTGCCATCATCGTCATCTGCGTCGCAGCGTTCATCTACTTCCGCTCCGCCGGAAAGCATCTGGACCGGATGTCCAATAATTACGAAGATCCGGATGCGGCGGACAGGAAACAGAAGTAGATTGTGGACGCAGGAAGCGGGCAGCCTGTTAAGCGGCCCGCTTTTTCTGTATCCTGATGATCGAGACTTGTATAATGTTGAGAGATTACGGAGGCGATTATGTTAACAATTCAGGATCTTTATGATCTCAATCATACGGCCGCGAAGGATTATCTGATGCAGTTTACGTATCCATGGGAAGCACTGGACGGCATCAAGGATCTGATTCTCTCTCTGGGGGAACATCTTCCGGAAGATGAATATGACGAAGTTTCGGAACATGTCTGGGTCCATAAGACGGCCCATGTGTTTCCGAGTGCCTATCTTGGTGCGCCATGCATCATCGGGCCGCATACCGAGGTGCGCCACTGCGCTTTTGTGCGCGGCTCGGCCCTGGTCGGTGCGGATTGTGTCGTCGGCAATTCGTGCGAACTGAAGAACGTGATCATCTTCGACCACGTAGAAGTGCCGCATTACAACTATGTCGGTGATTCGATCCTCGGCTTCCACAGTCATATGGGCGCCGGCTCCATCACCAGCAATGTCAAGAGTGACCGCAAAAACATCGTTGTCCATAATGGCGGCGAAAACATCGAGACCGGCCGTCACAAGTTCGGCGCGATGCTCGGCGATTATGTGGAGGTTGGCTGCAATTCTGTGCTGAATCCGGGTACGGTGATCGGCCCTCATTCCCGCGTTTATCCGGTCAGCTGTGTGCGCGGCGTCATTCCGCCGAAGTCGATCTGGAAAAATGACGGGACAATCGTTCCGATTCAGGGAGAGTGATAACTATGATCAACGAAGGCTATGCGGCCATGAAGCAGCTGCAGCTGGATCATTGCGTGAAGTCTTTGAAGCGCCGCGGTTTCGGGGCGGAAGTGTTTGAAGATAAGTCTTCGGTTCTTTCGTGGCTGAAGGAGACTATCACGGTGGGATCAAGCATCGGTGTCGGCGGTTCCGTGACGCTGGAGGAAACGGGCGTCATTGCCTGGCTGACAGGTAATCCGGATTATCATTTTCTGGACCGCTATCATACAGATGATCGTGATCGTATCTTCCATGAGAGCCTTTCGGCGGATTACTATCTGATGAGCTCCAACGCGATTACGCTGGATGGTTCGCTTTATAATGTGGACGGCAATGGCAACCGCCTTGCGGCACTCATCTATGGTCCCAGGAAGGTATTTGTCATCGCGGGCTGGAACAAGATCGTGCGTGATGATGCCTCGGCCAAGGAGCGCGTTGAGATGCTTGCGGCCCCGGCCAATACGCAGCGTCTGCACAAGACGACGCCATGCACGAAGACGGGCTGGTGCATGCATTGCGACAGTGCTGACACCATCTGCAATGAAGAGGTGTTTACGCGCCGCCCGCGGCCGCTGGGAAGAATTACGGTGCTGTTAGTAAAGGAAGGTCTGGGATATTGATATGACAATGGCAACCAATATAACGCTGACTGCGATGTTCGGAGCATTGGGCATATGGATGCTCATGAATCTGCTCAGGACACGCAACAAGGTCAAATATAAGGACCGCATGTGGACGGGGACGCGGATTCTGTTTCTGATCTGCGGCATCCTGATTCTGACGACAATTTTTGCCTACAGCACCTGGCTCGACTATCTGCGTCTTGCCTTCATGCTGCTGAGCATCTTCTGCTATCTCTTCCTGCGTGATGGTGTTGGGGAAGAGGGGGTCTGCAGTACGGGCCGCCTTGTTCCCTGGGATCAGGTGCGCAGCTATGACTATGAAGAGGGCAGGAAAGATTTCAAAGCCTGGTTCACGGTCCGTGATACGGATCGCAAGGGACGTGCTTCCGATTTCAATATGAGTATCAGCTTTGACAAGAAGGATGAAGAAGAGGTCCGCAAATATCTGAATGAAAAGATCGGCCGCAAGTATACGCGCCGGCGCAAGTATTGATCAAGGAATGGATGGGAGAAAGAGTATGACAGAGATTCACGCAGTGCCGTATATTCCGGATGAGGATTATGACAATCCGGCGATGGTCACGGATTTCTATGAATTCTCCATGGCCAACTGCCTCTTCATGCATGGATTCAAGGACAAGATCATGGTATTTGACATGTTCTTCCGCGAAAACCCGGACAAGCAGGGATATTCCATCTCCTGCGGCCAGCATCAGCTGGTACGTTTTCTGTTGAATTATCATTTCACGGACCGCGACCTGACGTGGCTGCGGATGAAGGGAATGAGCCAGGAGTTCTGTGACTATCTGCGGGATTATAAGTGGAAGGGGGATATGTATTCCCTCAGGGAAGGAACAGTGTGCTATCCGCAGGTTCCGATGGTACGGATCGAGTGCGACATGGTCGGTGCCATTCTGATTGAGACCTATCTTCTGCAGACAATGAATTTCCATTCCCTGATTGCGACCAAGGCAACAAAGATATCGGGTCTTTCGACACACCGGGAGCGCAATGTCATGGAGTTCGGTACCCGTCGTGCCCAGGGTGAGTCGGCGGGCAATGAAGGCGCCTACGCTGCGGTTCTGGGAGGCTGTGTCGGTACGGCCAACTGCCTGGCGGAAATGAAATACGGTCCTTCGGTCAAGGCGGTCGGTACGATTGCGCATTCGTTCATCGAGTTCTATGGCGATGAGTTCGAGGCGTTCAAGGCCTATGCCGAGACGTATCCGGAAAATGTTGCGGTTCTGCTGGATACCTACAGCATCTTTGGGTCGGGTCTTCCGAATCTGATCAAGCTCGATGACTGGATGATTCAGAAGTATCCGAATGATCCTAACCGGCGTGTCAAGTCGGCGCGCATCGACTCGGGCGACCTTGCCCGCTGCTACAAGCGTCTGCGCAAGGCGCTTGACAAGGCAGGCAAGCCGTACATTAAGCTGGTGGCGAGCAATTCCCTCGATGAGAAGCTGATTGCCAACATGGAGCTGTATGAAAATGCGAAGTTTGACAGCTATGGTGTCGGTGAGCGTCTGATCACCTCCGCTACTTCGCCGGTGTTCGGCGGCGTGTACAAGCTGGTTGCGGTAAAGGAGGCGGATGGCTCCTATTCGCCGCGCATGAAGTGCTCGGATTCCGCCAGCAAGGCGATTATTCCGGGCAAGCTGATGGCTTGGCGTGTCTTCGATGAAGAAGGCAAGGGACAGTGTGACATCATTTCGCTCGACAGTGAGACGATTGAGGCGGGCAAGGAGATCCATGTCTATGATATGGATCCGGATGCCTATCACAAGGACCGTTACTTTACGCCGTATCTGGTAGAAAAGATTCTGGTTCCGCATATTGTGAACGGGGAACTTGCGATTGATCTGCCGACAATTGATGAGAAGAAGCTGTGGGTCCGTACGCAGCTGGAAGGCATGGTATGGGAGTCGGAGCTGCGTCCCGAGATGCCGCACCGCCACTATGTCGATCTGACGGAAGGTGTGCATAATCTGCGGGAGAAGCTGTATCAGGAGCTTCATGGAGGTGAACTGGCGTGAAAGCATTAATGTTCGGCGGCGCATTCAATCCTCCGACGAAGGCTCATATTGAGCTTGGTGATCTGGTGCGCAGGGCACTGGGCTATGACCGCGTTATCTATGTACCGACCAAGTCGGATTACATTGAGAATACGCAGAAGAAGAATTTCGCCTTCTCCAACGAAGAACGTCTGTCGATGCTGAGGGATGTTTCCGTCATGCGTCCATGGATGAGCGTCAGTGACTATGAACTGACGGCATCCCAGCAGCCGCGTACCTACCAGACGCTGCAGTATCTGAAAAAGACATATCACTGCGATGAGCTGAAGCTGCTGATGGGTACGGACAAGCTGGAGGAACTGGATCCGATGAAGGGAATCTGGATGTTCTCCGAGGAGATCTGCCGGGAATTCGGCATCGTTGTCATGGAGCGCAGCCGCGATGATGCGCGCCGCATCATTCAGCGCAATGCCTTCCTGATGAAGATGAACAAATGTTTTACCATTGTTAAGACGCCGGATACCTATGCCGATATTTCTTCGACACAGGTGCGTAAGCTGTTCTGTGAAATCCAGGATGATATGGCAAAGCTTGATGACATGATGCCGAGAGAACTGAACGGCCTGCGTAATGAAATCATGAAAAAGGTACAGTGACATGAGAAACCGCTGGATCAAAGTTTCAGCAGCTGTTCCATCCTTGAAACCGGGCGATCCTTCCTATAACACGGACCATATTCTGAAGATCATGAAGGCGCATCCGGATTGCGGCCTTCTGGTGTTTCCGGAGCTTTCCATTACGGGTTATACGTGTGCGGATCTGTTTCAGCAGAGTGTTCTGCTGGACGGGGCAATGGAAGGGCTGCTGCGCATAAAGGAAGCGAGCAGGGAGTTTCAGGGAACGGCCGCTGTCGGCATGCCGCTTCGTTTTGAAAACTGTCTCTACAATTGCGCAGTCTATGTTTCCAAAGGACAGATCGTCGGCATTGTTCCAAAGACCTATCTTCCGACCTATGGTGAATTCTATGAGGGGCGCTGGTTTACTTCTGGCAAGAGTGTCATCGGACGCAGCCTGGTCATTGACGGAGAAGAGGTTCCCTTCGGTGTCGATGTATTGATTGAAGACAGCGAAAGCGGCGTCCTGATCGGGACAGATATCTGCGAGGACCTCTGGGTTCCGGATGCGCCGAGTACGCATGCCGCAATTGCGGGTGCCAATGTTCTGGTCAATCTTTCAGCGAGCGATGAGGTCATCGGCAAGGAAGATTATCGTCGCAGCATTGTTCTGAATCAGAGTGCATCCTGCCTGGCTGCCTATCTGTATGTATCTTCCGGGACGGGAGAAAGTTCGACGGATCTCGTGTTCAGCGGCCATACGATGCTGGCGGAGAACGGACGGATGCTCAATGAGATGCTGTATCCGGAAGAGGATGCGGTGCTCAGCGGGCTGATTGATCTGGAGCTTCTGGAACATTGCCGTATCCACGAGACGACTTTTACCAATGAAGACGGGGCGTGGTATCGTCATTGTCCTGCCTCTGTTCCTGCGGTCAATGGCAAAGAGGAGATCACTGCTGAGGAAACGGTCGAAGCTCTGAAATCATCACCTCGCAGCTATCCTAGAATGCCGTTTGTGCCGAGTGATGACAGCGAGCTGCGCAAGCGCTGTGAAACGATTCTTCGCATCCAGGCCAACGGCCTTGCGACGCGTGTGAAGGCAACCGGTCTGAATACGCTTGTCATCGGTATTTCGGGCGGCCTTGATTCGACGCTGGCACTGATCGTTGCCCATGAGGCGCAGAAGATTGTTCCGTCGATCCGTATCCTCACGATTACGATGCCCAATGAAGGAAACACATCGTCGCAGACCTATGACAATGCGATGGAACTGATGCGGGCGATGCATTCCGAGATCCGTGAGATTCCGATCGGTGCTGCTGTTCGTCAGCACCTCACTGCCATCGGCCATTCGCTGGAATATCAGGGAGAAGGCGATACCGCCTATGAGAATGCCCAGGCACGGATGCGTACCTATATCCTGATGGATACGGCCAATATGGAAGGCGGATTGGTTGTTGGAACAGGTGATCTCAGTGAGCTTGCGCTGGGCTGGTGCACCTACAATGGCGACCATATGAGCATGTATGGTGTCAACGCTTCGGTGCCCAAGACGCTTGTACAGTACATCTGCCGCGCCTATGCATTGACATGCGGAGATGAGAGGCTGAAGAAGGTGCTGCTGGCAATCGTTGATACCCCGATTTCTCCAGAGCTTACCCCCAGCAATAACGGTGCAATTGCGCAGAAGACGGAAGACAAGATTGGAAAGTATGATCTGAACGACTTTTTCCTGTACTACACGCTTCGTTACGGCTTCCGTCCGGCCAAGACACTGGCCCTGGCAATGTATTCCTATCCGGAACTCTCGAAGGAACAGATTAAGGAGGCGTTAACCCGTTTCCTGAACCGTTTCTTCCATCAGCAGTTCAAGCGTTCCTGTCTGCCCGATGGTCCCAAGGTTGGTTCTGTCACACTTTCGCCAAGAGGTGACTGGCGCATGCCCAGCGATGCCAGCGTGAACCTCTGGCTCGAAGAGCTGAAAGAAAGCTGATAACAAAGCCTTTTTTCGCAGAAGACCGATCCGACCTCCGTTTCGCAGCTTGGCAAGCAGATCGCGGCGGCGATCATCGATGTTCCGATGCAGGACAATCGGCCGGTCCGGGGCAATGCGACGATCAAAACGATGCCTTACTCCGAAATGTATCCGAAGAATTGATTGCGGCCTGAACAAACTGCTAATATAGAAAAGCCGCCGTGGGCGGCTTTTGAAATATAAATATGAAATGGTATGAAGAACATTATGTGAACCGGCGCGACTGGGTGCTGGATCATTTGGAGTATCTTGCCCTGACTCCTGCGGAGCTGGAAATTGTGATGCTGATTGATTTCAGCAGCCAGTATCAGCTGCCGATTTCCATGGACAGTCTTTCGAGCAAGAGCGGCCTGACGATGGATGAGGTCAATGATGCTGTATCGTCGCTGGTGGCCCGGCGCTATCTGACGATCCGGGCTTCGGGAGGAAACGTTGCTTTCCGTCTGGATGGTCTGTTTTCGACGGATACGGCAAAGGAGAAGAACGTACTGGATGCGTCGCTGTTTGAGACGTTTGAAAGCGAGTTCCGGCGCACCCTCTCCCAGCAGGAGATGGAGAAAATCAGCGAATGGAGCCGTACCTATGACAAGAAGCTGATTCTGGAAGCGCTGCGTCAGGCTTCAATGTATCAGAAGCTGAATCTTCCCTATGTCGAAAAGATTCTGATCCGTCTGAGTGAGAAGGGGGCAGGTGCATGAAACCGGAGGAAATTCTTGCGCAGCTGGATCAGCTGTTTCCAGATGCGCGCTGTGAGCTGACTCACCGCAATGCATATGAGATGGCAGTTGCGGTCATTCTTTCGGCGCAAACGACCGATGCCTCGGTGAACCGGGTGACGCCGGCGCTGTTTGAAGCCTATCCAACCGTGCAGGATCTTGCGGCTGCGAAGCAGAGCGATGTAGAGAGGTATATTGCCACTTTGGGGCTTTACCGCAATAAGGCACGCTCGATCATCGGCTTTGCCAGGGACGTTGTGGAGCGTTACAACGGCGAGATTCCTTCCTCGATGGAAGATCTGACGTCGCTTCCCGGAGTCGGCCGCAAATGTGCCAATGTCATTCGCAGCGAATGCTTTGGAATCCCTTCGCTGGCCGTCGATACGCATGTGTCGAGAATTGCCAAGCGGCTGAAACTGGCGGCGGAGAAAGACGCTGTGGATACGATTGAGAGGAAGCTGTGCCGCAAGTTTCCGAAGGAAACCTGGATTTCTGTGCATCATCATATGATCTTCTTTGGAAGATATCTGTGTCATGCGCGCAATCCGGAATGCTGGCGCTGTCCGTTTGTTCAGGACTGCCGCGAGAAAAAGAAATACTTTGGCAAAACGGAAAAGGCCGGGGAACGGTCGTGATCACAGATCTGTGACCATGACCGTCTCCGGTCTTTTTTTAAAATAGGATTTTGGATATTTGTCAGCCCTGATCCGTGTTGTCCTGCGACCCGGCATCCGCCGAAGGAGAGGCAGAAGGGGAAGCGCTTGGCGAAGGAGTAGGCGCCGGTTCTGGCGTCGTGATCGTAATTT
>Ga0256404_1004777_pt1 | contig 24968 bp, 26 predicted proteins | sample RumenRJG_01DNA_FD_185990 | JGI IMG/M metagenome (GOLD analysis project Ga0256404, IMG submission 185990) | Bovine rumen microbial communities from Lethbridge, Alberta, Canada - RJG_01 | ecosystem: Host-associated > Mammals > Digestive system > Stomach > Rumen | place: Canada: Alberta | collected... | reverse complement strand
TGTTCAAAAAGCAGACCGGCCAGACCCCGCAGGAGTTCAGGGCTCAGGCGTAATGGTGGAATTAAATCGACAGAAATCTACTGTTGTGACAGCCAATGTTTAATGACGTTTAAATAATTGTCAGCATAGTTTAAGTGAGTTTAAATTCCGTGCCAGTTTGACTTTATCCCTGGCTTAAGCCAGCCCCTTAACAAGGGGCTTCAAACGTGCCAACAGTACAGCACCCGCAGTCAATGTCAAGGAGACAGACAAGAGCTATGTAATGGAACTTGCAGCTCCAGGCATCAAGAAAGAATATTGCCGCGTAGGCATCAACGACGAGGGCAACCTCACCATCGCCATTGAGGACAAACAGGAACACAAGCATGAGGACAAGCACCATCACTACCTGCGCCGCGAGTTCAGCTATTCAAACTACGAGCAGAACTACGTGTTGCCTGACGATGTGGTTTGCGACAAGATCTCTGCCAAAGTGGAGGACGGCATCCTGACCATCACGATGCCGAAGACCGAGCCGAAGCAGAAGGTCACCAAGGCCATCGAGGTCTCATAAACAAGAATTTCAAAACACTAATCAAAGCCCCGACCTGCAAATGCAAGCTGGGGCTTCTTTGGGATTGTATGTAGAATGGCTATGCCATGAAGTGCTTGATATAGCGGGCTGATGTTACTTTGGCATCGTAGATGACAGTCACTTCGCGGGTACGGGGATTCCACTTGGTGTCCATTACACCCTTCATGTGCTCAACCTTGGCAACTACCTTTTTATGAGAGTCGTGGCGACTCACCCTAAAGGAGCAGGTTTTCACGTCAGGACGATAAGCATGCTTGTGAGCATCGAAGTGAGAGGTTCTTTTGTCCACCTTGTCAAAGTGTGAAGCCTTCTTATCGTTAGTCACTACCACAACAGTTGTCTTCTTGTCGTGATTTGTATGCTTCTTATTACCGGCCATTGCTGGCATTGTTGTTGTGATGGCCATCATCATCATGGCTGCGATCACCTTATTCAGCCAATTAGTGCTCACTATTGTCTTCTTCATAATCTTCATTTTTTATAAGTTAAACTTCTGTTTCGTGAGAGGCTCTTATGTCCTTTTCACGGTGCAAAGTTAAGGCGAATCTATGGGATTTGAAAATGAAAATTCCTATTCTGCGATTCCAGAATCCCTAAACTTTCGTGGGGATTTTCCCTGAAAGAAACGATAGCTTCATAAACAATCCTAATATTTGGTGTAATGATACGAATAATAAAGGGAAAATGAGTACCTTTGCAATAAAAATGAAGTAATGAAGAATTTTGAAGAGTTGATTGGCGCAGATTATGAGAATACGATAAATAAGATTAAAAGACATTCCATTCTGGGAAATAACCAGGGAAGAAGAAACGATAGATATATGAACAAAGTACGAATCACAGCCATTCGCCAGACGGTCTATGAGGATTTGATGGCGAAATACGAGAACCCGATTGAGCATACCTGCGATGTCAGAGAGGGCCAGCAGTGGATTTCCATTGACGGCCGAAAGCCTGAAGGAATGTGTCCGTCTGCATGGGAATCCATGAGAGCGTTCGTGGAATCCCTTGCCCGAGGCGAGGGCAACTTCTACGACGGATGGATGAAGAACCAGATGAGTGCGATGATCAGCTGCAACGACGGTTTCCGTCCATTCAGTTTTTATATAGAAGTGATGAACGATTAGCTTACCAGAAGGCGATGCAACTCATTACTACAATTATCTGAAATGAACAAGCCAATGAGATGATGAAGATTGATACGACAAACATGTGTTGGCATGAAAGTCTGGCATCATAAGACAATGCACAAGAAGTTCAAATATGGCCTTCCGCTGATTTTGTTGTCCCAGATAGCACTTATTTATTTCATCTGCAACTTTTCGCATTGTTTTTACGTCTAACAAACAGAGAATCGTAAAAGATCGAATATGAAGATATTAGGTAACATCATTTGGTTAATCTTTGGCGGGCTGCATACTGCCATTGAGTATTTCATCGCCGGACTGGTACTGATGATAACCATCATCGGCATTCCGTTCGGTTTGCAAAGCATGAAACTAGGCATGCTGGCCATCTGGCCGTTCGGCTCGAAGGTGAAGTGGAAGGAGTCGCAGCCGGGCTGCTTGAGCATGTTCATGAATGTCCTGTGGTTCTTCGTTGGCGGCATCTGGATTTGTCTTACCCACATCTTTTACGGCCTGCTGCTTTGCATCACCATCATCGGCATCCCCTGGGGCAAGATGCACTTCCGCTTGGCAAAGCTGGCCTTGTCACCATTCGGTATGGAGGTTGTATAGCTGCTATTCTTGGCTTACATCGCGGTGTTGTTCCTATTTATTAAATAAAAAGGCCGCTGAATCATAATGATTCAGCGGCCAATTGAAATTATCTGAGTCGAGGTGACAGGACTCGAACCTGCGACAGCCTGGTCCCAAACCAGGAACGCTACCAACTGCGCTACACCTCGTTGCCTTGAAAAGCGGGTGCAAAGGTACAAAAAAACTCCGACACCCGCAAATATTTCGGCAATTATTTTACTTGATGATGCCTTGTTCGACGAAGATTTTCTTCAGTGCGACGACAGAACGGTCGACCTGCTCCTTCGTATGTGTGGCCATCAAGGCATAGCGCACGAGTGTGTCCTGCGGAGCACATGCGGGCGGAATGACTGGGTTGATGAACACACCGGCCTTGAATGCCAAAGAGGTGACGAGGAACGTCTTGTCGACGTCGCGTACGTAAAGAGGAATGATGGGGCTTTCGGTATCGCCAATTTCAAATCCTTCTTCGCGGAAACGCTGCAGGGCGTAGCGGGTGACGTCCCACAGGGCCTGGATGCGCTCGGGCTCCTTCTGGATGATGTGAAGGGCTTCCATTGCAGCAGCGGTTGCAGCAGGCGTGTTGGATGCCGAGAAGATATACGTGCGACAGGTGTGGCGCAAGAAGTTGATGGTGTCCCAGTCGGAAGCAATAAAACCACCGATAGAGGCCAGCGACTTTGAGAAAGTACCCATGATGAGATCAACCTCGTCGGTGAGTCCGAAATGGTCGCAAACACCGCGGCCCTGCTTGCCAAATACTCCGATGCCGTGTGCTTCGTCAACCATGATGGAGCAGTTGTACTTGTGCTTCAACTCGACAATCTCGGGGAGTTTGGCGAGGTCGCCCTCCATCGAGAATACGCCGTCAACAACGATGAGTTTGATGGCTTCGTATGGGAGCTTCTGGAGCACGCGCTCGAGATCTTCCATATCGTTATGCTTATAGTGCAGCTGCTTGGCAAACGAAAGACGGCGACCGTCCACTATACTTGCGTGGTCACGATCGTCGCAGATGATATAGTCGTCCTTGCCAACTACCATTGCTAAGACGCCCTGATTGACGGAGAATCCTGTTGAGAAACACAGACAGTCGTCTTTGCCGATAAACTCTGAGATTTCCTTCTCCAGCTGTACATGCAGGTCGAGGGTACCATTGAGGAAACGGCTTCCGGCACATCCAGAGCCGTACTTGTCGAGTGCAGCCTTAGCGGCATCGATGATACGCTGGTCACCCGTAAGACCTGTATAGGCGTTAGAGCCGAACATCAAGACCTTATGGCCACCCATCTCAACCTCAGTTCCCTGCTTGCCCTCAATGGCGCGGAAATAAGGATATACGTCAGCCTCCATAAACTTCTGGGGCTCACGATAAAGCTTGTATCTTTCTTGTAATTGTCCCATAAAAATAGGTGTAGCCGAAGCCACATATTTGTTTTCAGACTGCAAAGATACACATTTTTCTTTAAACTGCGCACAAAAAATCGGATAAAATGTCATTTTTACTTAATTTATTTCAAAATATGTTCTAAAATTCAACGTTTTTTTGTAATTTTGCATTCAAATGAGTACGAAAAAACGCATCATATTCATTGTCAATCCCATTTCGGGTACTGCCAGCAAGGAACACATTCCTGAGCAGATAGCTGAGGTGATGGACGCGGAGCGCTTCGACTGCGAGGTGCGCTTTACGGAATATCGCGGCCATGCTGCCGAGATAGCCCGTGAGGCAGCCAAAGACGGTGCCGATGTTGTCGTTGCCGTGGGTGGCGATGGGACGGTGAACGAGGTGGCGCGGTCGCTGGTGCATACCGATACGGCGCTGGGTATCATCCCTTGTGGCTCTGGCAACGGACTAGCGCGCCACTTGTGTATCCCTCTGAATGTCACGAAGGCACTAGAACTGATTAATACGTGTCAGATAGAGGCGTTTGACTATGGCGTCATCAACGGCCTGCCATTCTTCTGCACGTGCGGTATGGGCTTCGACGCGTTTATCTCGCTGAAATTTGCCGAGGCGGGCAAACGCGGACCAATCACGTATGTGGAAAACGTTTTGAAAGAGGGACTGAAATACAAGCCTGAGACGTATGAGATTGTAGATGACACGGGGACGAGCCGTTATAAGGCATTCCTCATTGCCTGTGCCAATGCGTCGCAATACGGCAACAATGCTTACATCGCTCCAGGGGCGACGATGAAGGATGGTGAGATGGACGTTATCATCATGGAACCGTTTACGGCGCTGGATGCTCCGCAGATTGCCGCCGACCTGTTTATGAAGACGCTGGGCAACAATTCGAAAATCAAGACGTTCCGTACGCGTAGCCTGCACATCCACCGCAAGGAACCAGGGGCTATTCATTACGATGGTGATCCCATTATGACCGATAGCGACATCGACGTGCGTATTGAACATCTGGGCATCAAGATTGTCGCTAATCCCGAGGTAAGTGAAGACGAGGCTCAGCCCAATCAGGTGTTGAATGCTTTCAGCGACTTCTTTAATAATATAAATAATGTACGTGAGGACATCACGCAGGATATTGAGAAGGGTGGACGCAAGATTCAGGCCATCAACAAGGTATTATTGAGGAAATTGAGGAACTAATTGCGGTTCAGGGTTCACGGTTAAAGGTTCATGGATATACAAATTTTGATTACGTCAATCATCCTTTTTGCGGCATTTGGCTATGCCGCTTGGCGGTTGTATGATGCCTTTCGCAAGGGTGGGGACCCGTGTAAGGATTGTGAATTGAAAAAAAACTGCAAAAAATTTGGTGGAGTCCAAGATAATTCGTACCTTTGCACCCGCAAATCGCAAAAATGCTGTGCTTGACCTAAGGTCAGCCACCTATGGTGCCTTGGATGAGTGGCTTAGTCAACGGTCTGCAAAACCGTCTACGGCGGTTCGAATCCGCCAGGCACCTCAGAAGAAAAGAAAAAGGGACTCAAAATGGAGTTCCTTTTTTCTTTTTGTTTTTGCCGCGTCGGGACTGCTGCCTGCGGGTTAGCCGATTTTTCGGGTCAGCCGCACTCTGTATGCGCCTTAGCGGATAAACAGCAGCTCGCGGTACTTTGGCAGCGTCCACAGACCATCCTCCACAATGAGTTCCAGCTTGTCAATCTCTGTGCGGATGGCCTCCATATGAGGACAAACCGTATCATGATAGGCAATAGCGCGCTGGTGGATGTTCTCGATGCGGTTGGCCACGCGACGTGCTTCCGTCAAGTCATCAACGAGCTGTTCGATTTTCTCTGTGCGCTCGGCAATTTCCTCGATGAGTTTCATGTTTCGCGACGACAGACGCTCGGCCTTGTCAGACGAGAAAACGTCTTTCATGCCTTGTACGTTCTTGATGAGCTGCGACTGATAGTGCGTCGATACGGGGATGATATGGTTCATGGCGAGGTCACCCAATACGCGGGCCTCAATCTGTACGGTCTTCACGTACATTTCCCATTTTACCTCGTTGCGAGCCTCTAGTTCCTTGCGATTCATGACTTTCGTACTCTCGAACATCTTGACGCTACTGTCGTCCAGATAATGCTCGAAGATGACGGGGCACGACTTCTCGACGTCCAGTCCGCGCTTGGCGGCCTCCTTCACCCAAGCCTCCGAGTATCCGTTGCCGTCGAAACGGATGGGTTTGCAGGTCTTGATGTCATCCTTCAATACTTCGAGGATGGCGGGAATCTTCTGCTCGCCGGCTTTGATTTTGGCATCCACGCGCTCCTTGAAACTTGTCATGGCTTCAGCCATTGCGGCATTCAGGGCAATCATGGCCGATGCGCAGTTGACGCTTGAACCAGGTGCACGGAACTCAAAACGGTTACCCGTAAAGGCAAAGGGCGATGTGCGGTTGCGGTCGGTATTGTCAACAATCAGGTCGGGAATCTGCGGGATATCAATCTGCATACCCTGCTTGCCCTTCAGGTTGAAAAGCTCGTTTTTATCCGACTGCTCAATATGGTCGAGCAACTCCGTCAGTTGGGTACCAAGGAACGACGAGATGATGGCGGGAGGTGCCTCGTTGCCACCCAATCGGTGGGCGTTCGTCGCACTCATGATGCTTGCCTTCAGTAGTCCGTTATGCTTGTAAACAGCCATCAGCGTCTCAACGATGAATGTCACGAAACGCAGGTTCTCCTCGGGCGTCTTGCCTGGGGCGTGCAGTAATACGCCGTTATCAGCACTGAGACTCCAGTTGTTATGCTTACCGCTGCCGTTGATGCCGGCAAAGGGTTTTTCGTGCAACAATACGCGGAAACCATGATTGCGAGCTACTTTCTTCATCAGCGACATGAGCAGCATGTTATGGTCAACGGCGAGGTTACACTCCTCGAAGATGGGTGCCAGCTCAAACTGGTTAGGTGCCACCTCGTTGTGGCGCGTCTTCACGGGAATGGCCAATTCCAGAGCCTGTATCTCCAAGTCTTTCATGAAGGCCTGCACACGATCGGGAATAGTGCCGAAATAGTGGTCGTCCATCTGCTGGTTCTTCGCACTCTCGTGGCCCATCAGCGTGCGACCAGTCATCAACAGGTCAGGACGTGCGGAATAGAGCCCTTCGTCAACAAGGAAGTATTCCTGTTCCCAACCCAGGTTCACCTGCACCTTCGTCACGTCGTCGTAGAAATACTTGCAGACGTCCTTGGCGGCTTTGCCCACGGCATGCAGGGCGCGCAACAGTGGAGCCTTGTAGTCCAGTGCTTCACCCGTATATGCGATAAATATGGTAGGGATACACAGCGTGTCATCAATGATAAACACAGGGGAAGTGGGGTCCCAGGCTGAGTAGCCGCGGGCTTCGAAAGTGTTGCGGATACCGCCGTTGGGGAACGACGACGCATCGGGTTCCTGCTGTACGAGCAGTTTACCGCTGAATGCCTCAATCATGCCGCCCTTACCGTCATGCTCTACAAAGGCGTCATGCTTCTCGGCTGTACCTTCTGTCAGAGGTTGGAACCAGTGTGTATAGTGTGTCACACCCATTTCCAGTGCCCACTGCTTCATACCTGCAGCCACCGAGTCGGCAATGCCTCTGTCCAGCGAGGCACCATTATCCATTACGTCAATCATCTTGTCGTAGATGTTCTTCGGCAGATATTTGTACATCTTTTTGCGGTCGAAAACGTACTTGCCAAAGAATTGCGAGGGGCGCTCTTTTGGCACCTTCACCTCGACAGGATGTTTCTTAAAAGCCTCTTCTACTACCTGAAATCTTAAATCGTTTGCCATTATTTCAATTTACTATTTGACAATTTACTCTTTATCAATGAAACGGCGCGTTAGGTCGTTATAATTCTCTATGCGTCGATCGCGGAGGAAAGGCCACCAGCGACGCACCTGCTCAGAGCGCTGCATGTCGACGTCAATGACGGTTTCCACTTCCTCGTTGGTGGGTGCTTCGTAAAGCAATTCACCCTGCGGTCCAGCTACGAACGACGTGCCCCAGAACGGCACACCATCCTCTTCACCCACGCGATTAACGGTGACGACAGGCAGTCCGTTGGCTACAGCATGTCCGCGCTGAACGGTTTGCCACGCCATGCGCTGTCGCTCTTGTTCGTCGTGCGTGTCGTTGGGATCGTATCCGATAGCGGTGGGATAGATAAGTATCTCCGCACCAGCCAGCGCCATGAGTCGTGCGGCTTCGGGATACCACTGATCCCAGCAAACCAATACGCCCAGACGCCCCACACTGGTATCGATAGGTTGGAATCCCATGTCGCCGGGCGTGAAGTAGAACTTCTCGTAGTAGCCGGGGTCGTCGGGGATGTGCATCTTGCGGTATTTGCCGGCAATGGAACCATCCTTTTCGAGTACTACCGCTGTGTTATGATACAGACCTGTGGCGCGACGTTCGAAGAGGGAAGTGACGATAACGACACCCAGTTCTTTAGCCAATACGCCATAGAACTCCGTCGAAGGGCCGGGAATGGGTTCTGCCTGATTGAACGTCTCGACGTTCTCTTCCTGACAGAAATACAGACCGTTGTGCAATTCCTGCAGCACTACGAGTTCAGCGCCCTTTGCCGCCAGACTTCTAATCTTTTCCGCCAGACGTCGTTTGTTGTCGTCGCGGTCGGCCGTATTGTGCTGTTGTATGATACCTATCTTCATTGTCCGTGCGGATTATTTCTTCATGTCGAAACCAAGACGGATGCCGTCGTAGTTCTTGCTCAGGTCACTCACCTTTTGCGCTGTTTCATTGCCGCTCATGGTTGCCAGCACCTGCAGCACAGTCAACAGTTTCTTCGACTCAAAGAGTAGGGCAATGCCGCCGTATTCGCGCTTGGCATAGCAGTTGACGCTAAGTAGCAGGCCTTGCATTGTGACCTTGGCAGTAGCCTCGTCGAACGACCACGTGCCACCCCAGCTCTTGCCGGCAATGGTAGCTTTGAAGGTCTTGTCCTCGTTGAATTGTACGACGGTATTCTGGCTCGTAATTCCAGCCTTCTGGAAATACGGTGCAGCTTCCTGTTCTATCTTCGTGGCAGCCACCTCACCGCCAGCCTTCGCCAACAGGTTTTCGCTGGTAAATGCCACACCCGGGCTATCGTAGCGCCATGTGCCGATAAGTCCCTTTTCGGTCACCTTGTCCATGCCGATAACGCTGGTGAAGATATTAGCGATCGTTCCGCCGCTGCCCATAGTCTGCAGCAGCGTTCCTGCACCACACGATGTCAAAACGGAGCCTGTCAGTGCCACTAAGCACAGCGACGCGAGGGTAATCTTCATCTTTCTCATATTCCTATTAATTGATAGTTAATTCTTCTTTGTCTGCCGCCTTCGTGATATGAATCGTCGCTCCGGGCTCGATGTTGCCATTGACGATGAGTTCCGAGATGCCGTCCTCAATGTATGTCTGGATGGCGCGCTTCAACGGGCGGGCACCGAACTGCACGTCGTAGCCCTTTTCGGCCACAAACTGCTTCGCCTCGTCCGAGAGTTCGATGGTGTAACCCATATCCCCGATACGCTGATACAGGCCTTTCAATTCGACGTCGATAATCTGTTTGATGGCTTCGAGATCCAGCTGGTCGAAAGTGATGATTTCATCCAGACGGTTCAGAAATTCCGGCGAGAACTGCTTCGACAATGCCTTCTGCACAATCTGGCGTGCGTGTTCCTTGTCCTTTTCGTCGAGCATCAATGTCGACGAGTTGGTGTTGAATCCCACGCCGCGACCGAATTCCTTCAGCTGGCGCGTACCGGCATTCGAGGTCATGATGATCACCGTATTACGGAAGTCCACGAAACGACCGTTGCCATCTGTCAGACGACCTTCGTCTAATACCTGCAGCAACAGGTTGAAGACGTTGCCGTGAGCCTTTTCGATCTCGTCAAGCAGCACGATGGAGTAGGGGTGACGACGCACGCGCTCCGTCAACTGTCCGCCCTCCTCGTAACCGACGTATCCCGGAGGCGCACCGATGAGTCGCGACACGTTGAACGATTCCGTATATTCGCTCATGTCTATACGAATCAGTGCGTCTGACGAACCGAACATAAACTCCGCCAGTTTCTTGGCGAGATATGTCTTGCCGACGCCTGTCGGACCAAGGAACAGAAAGGCTCCGATGGGGTGGTTGGGCTCTTTCAGGCCTACGCGGTTGCGCTGAATGGCACGAACCATCTTCTCTATTGCCTTGTCCTGCGCAATGACGTGCTGTTTCAGTTCCTGCGCCATGCCCTTCAGTCGGATGCCCTCTTCCTGCGCCATGCGCTGGACGGGGACGCCCGTCATCATCGATACCACACCGGCCACCTGTTCGGCCGTGACCTCCTGACGCACGTCCACCTCGCCGTTGAGCCACTTGTCGTTCAGTGCCTTCAGTTCGCTTTGCAGCACAGCCTCGCGGTCACGATAGCTTGCTGCCAACTCGTAATTCTGGTCGCCAACGGCGTCGTTCTTGTGCACACGAACCTCTTCGAGCTCCTTTTCCTTCTCGGTAATCTCGGGTGGAATGGTGGCATTCTGCAGATGTACGCGCGAACCCGTTTCGTCCATCGCATCTATTGCCTTGTCCGGCATGAAACGGTCACTGACGTAACGGGCTGTCAATTTGACACAAGCCTCCAGTGCATCGTCGGTGTAAGTCACGTGGTGATGATATTCGTAGCGACCCTTCACATTCTTCAGGATCTGCAACGTCTCCTCGTTGGTGGTGGGTTCCACCATCACCTTCTGGAAACGTCGCTCCAGCGCTCCGTCCTTTTCGATGGAGTTGCGGTATTCGTCCAACGTCGTGGCTCCGATACATTGTATGGTTCCGCGTGCCAATGCCGGCTTCAGGATGTTTGCAGCATCCATCGTACCAGCTGCCGAACCCGCACCAATCATGGTGTGTATCTCGTCGATAAATATAATGATATCAGGATTTTGCTCCAGTTCTTTGACGAGCATCTTCATGCGCTCTTCAAACTGTCCGCGATACTTCGTGCCAGCTACCACACCCGTCATATCCAGTGTTACCAAACGCTTGTTGAAGAGCATCGGCGAGCAGTGGTGTGTGGCAATCATCTGTGCCAGTCCTTCTACGATGGCACTCTTTCCAACTCCAGGTTCACCAATCAGAATCGGGTTGTTTTTCTTGCGACGACCAAGGATCTCGATGACGCGCTGGATCTCGTCCTGACGGCCCACGCAGGGGTCTAGGGCTCCTTGCAGTGCCAACTGTGTCAGGTCGGTACCGAAATTATCCAGTACGGGGGTTTTCGATTTCGTTTGCTTGGTTTGGGCGGTCGTCGTGCCTTTTCCTGCGGCCGAACCGCTGGACGCACTACTGTTGGTAGAAGCGCTTTCCTCCTCTTCGTAGTCCTCTTCGGGCAGTCCGATGCCGTCTTTCACGCTGAGCATGTTCAGCGTGTCGTTATAATTCATGTTGTTCATTTCCAAAATTTGTTTCGCACCATTGTTTGCTGCGTCGTGCAGGATAGCCAACAGCACGTGTTGCACATCTACGAATGCCGCACGTTGCAGTCGTGATTCGAGCACAGCCAGTTTCAGAATGTTGCTTGCGTTATCATTCAGCATCAATTGCTGTGTATAGTTTGGTCTCACGAAATCGTCCACTCTAACGCGCGATTCCAGTTCGCTCTTGATGCTTGGCACGTCGATGTTCATGCGTTGGAACAAGTCCGCCACGGGACCGTCCTTCATGCGCATCATGCCCAGCAATAGGTGTTCTGGGGCCACATTCTGGCTCGCCAACCTAGCGGCTTCTTCACGCGAATATGCGAGGATTTCAGATACCTTGGGTGAAAATTGATTTGTCATACACTTGTCCTTGCTACAAATTCCGTGCCAAAATCTTATGGTGCGTAATATTGGCAGGCAACTCTTCCATGTAGTGAGTCACCATGATCATTGTCTTATTGCGTCGCTGGCAGAACGTCTCAATGACGTCCCTCACCAGTTGACGATTCCAGAGGTCGAGTCCGTGCAGGGGCTCGTCGAGTATCAGCAGTTGCGGGTCTTTGACGAAGGCACGCGCCAGCAGCACCAGTCGCTGTTCGCCGCTCGACATCTGCAGGAACGGACGGTCGGCTAAGTGGCTGATGCCGAATACATTCATCCACCAACGGCATTTGTCGTAGTCGTCTGCGTTAGGTACTGCATACAGCCCCACAGAGTCCATCAGTCCGCTGGCTACGATGCGTATCGCCGGCAGGTTGCGCTTGTACGAGCGGTGCATCTCGGGCGATACATAGCCGATATGTTTCTTGATGTCCCAGATGCTCTCGCCCGAACCGCGCGAACGGTCGAACAACGTGATGTCGCAGGCATAGCTCTGCGGATTGTCGGCACAAATCAGCGACAGCAGCGTCGATTTGCCGCTGCCATTTTGTCCTGACAGTGCCCACCGCTCGCCGTTCATCACCGTCCAGTCGATATCCTTCAGGATGGTTCGCTCGCCGTAGCGGATGGTGACGTTTTTCATGTCCACCACGCGCTGGCAGTCGTAGTCGGTGTCGGTGTATGGAAGCGACAGAATCGCCTCCCGCTGTGTGTCAGAAAGGACGTGGGCGGGGGTAGGGTCCGCTGTTGAATCAGCAGGAAAGGTAGCGGGACCATCGGGAGTGGGGGTGATGACCTCATCGACGAAGTCCGGCAGGTCGTCGCTCTTGGCAATGACCAGCATGATATCCATGTCGCGCTCGTGAGCCAACAGTTGCAACAGCTCCTTCAGCTGGTCGCGTGTCTCGGCATCGAGACCGATAAACGGATTGTCCATGATGAGCAGTCGCGGATTGGCAAAGAGCGTCTTCGTCAATTGAAACTTCCTTAGTTCGCCGCTCGACAGCGTGATGATCAGCTTGTCCAGCAACGCGTCCATGTGGAACAGCGCATACAGGTGCTCTTTCATCCGGCGTCGCTCGTCGGTGTCTTCGCCCGCCAACAGATAGGCGCGCTCCAGCAGTTCGCCGGCGGTGGGCGTTTCGTGATCTATGTCGTGTTGGTTCCAGCGTAACTGCAGGTAATACTGGCTGTCGACGTTCGGACCGTATGAGTCGGAGAACGCAATATAGCGCACCTTGTCCGATGCCAGCGTCTTGCGCAGCTGGTCCACATAGGCGGTCTTGCCGCTGCCGTTTCGTCCTATAATCGCTGTAACCTTCATTTCTTTACCTTATCCTTGTTCTTGTTCACAAAATCCTTCCAGCCCTTGTAGTGCACCTGACTCTCCGGGCGGTTCATCTGCATGAAATGGCAGTATGCCGCACCCAGCGCGTCCGTCGCATCCATGAATTTCGTCAGCGCTTCCTTGTCGAACTTCAACAGTCGCTGCAACATGCCTGCCACCTGTTCCTTCGACGCGGCACCATTGCCCGTAATGGCCATCTTGATTTTCATCGGCGCATATTCGTGCACGGGCACCCCGTGGTGGATGGCTGCGGCGATGGCTGTTCCCTGGGCGCGACCGAGTTTCAGCGTCGTCTGCACGTTTTTCTGCAGAAACGGAGCTTCGATGGCCATCTCGTCGGGCAGATATCCGTCGATGATGCCGGTGACGCGCTCGAAGATATGCCCCAGTTTCAGATATCCGTCGCCGAATTTGCGCAGGTCTATCACGCCCATCGTCACCATTTCGGCCTTGTTGTCCATGACCTTGATGACGCCGTAGCCCATGATGTTCGTGCCGGGGTCTATGCCGAGTATTATCTTCTCCATGGGGTCTGCGTCATGGGGGTTAAGGGACGACGGAGACCGCCGGGCGACGACTGCGCACGCGGCTCCTGAATGGCGGGACTCTCGTTGCCGTAGCGGTCCATGGCCGTCACGGCGTAATACATGCGGGGCGAGCGTGTCGCCGTGCGCTGGACGTCCAGTTGTCGCCACAGATAGCGGGTGGCTATCAGGTTGGCGGGGTCGCTGGTATCTACGGGCGGCGTCGGTGACGCATAGATGTTATACATCAGATATGGACCGTCGCTGCGGTCGGCAGCACCTTTCCACGTGATGCGGTCGCCTAGTGCGGTGCGTGTCACGTCGAGCGTCGTCGGAGCCGTCGGGGCGAGGCTTTGTGCCCACGTCATCGGGGGAATGAGTGCGGGCTGGCGGTCAAACTGCCGGACGAAGTTATATACGCCCTTGACGTTGTCCAGCAGGAATTTCGCGCGGAAATAGCAGTGGCCGATGCCCATCTGCCGCGTCACGTTCATCTGTCGCTTCACCTCTGCCAACGGCCAGTTGCGCTCCTGCGGATGGAGCATGTAGATGCCCAGTCCGGAGACGATGGTGCGGCCGTAGCTCTGCTCCTGCCAGTCGATGGCGAAGGGGTAGAAGTTGTTGCCCTGGAAATACATCATCGGATACAGCTGGTCCATCAGTCCGTCGCGCAACCACCCCTGAGCGTCCTGTGCCACCTGTCGGCGGGCATTCCATCCGCGCGACGAGTAGCGGCTGAGGTCGTCGTACTTGCCGATGGGCGAACAACTCATCTTCACCCACGGCTTGTGGGCCTTCACCCGACGACTGATGGCGTGCACGATGCGGGTGATGTTCTCGGCCCGTTTCGGACCCTTCCACGTCTCAGGATAGCGGATGTAGTCCAGGTGGATGCCGTCGATGTCGTAGCGGCTCGTAATCTCCTCGCAGATGTTCGTCAGATAGTCTGCCGTGCCTGTCAGTTCGGGGTTCATATATCCCTCGTCGCCGATTTTCTTCACCAGCGACGGGTAGCGCTTTTTCAATTGTTGACAACCGTAGGTGGTCCATTTGCCGATGGGTATTGTCACCACCCATGCGTGCAGTTCCATGCCGCGGCGGTGACATTCGTCGATGGCGAATTGCAGGGCGTCGTAGCCTGGCGAGCGTCCCGGTTTGCCGCTCATACAGCCGTCCCACGGCTCTAACTGCGACGGATATATCGTCGTTGCCCTGACGCGTGTCTGTAGCAACACCGTGTTTACGCCAGCCCGTTTCAGCCGGTCCAACATGTTCGTCAACTGCCGTTTCTGCTCGGTAATTCCCATACCGTCGTGTGCATAGCTGCGTGGCCAGTCAATGCCACCGATGGTGGTCAGCCACACCGCCCTCACCTCATACTTCGGCTCGGCCTTGGCGCCTATTACGCCACATATTATTATAATTAAAATAATCAGTCTTTTCATATTTCCCTGCAAAGGTACGAATAAGCGAGCAAAGAACCAAAGGAAAACATGTTTTTCTTTGTTCTTTCGAGCGAGAGTACCTTCTCGCGCAGCGAAAAGGTAGTGCAAATTGAACGAAAAGGTACGAATAAGCGAGCAAAGAACCAAAGGAAAACATGTTTTTCTTTGTTCTTTCGAGCGAGAGTACCTTCTCGCGCAGCGAAAAGGTAGTGCAAATTGAGCGAAAAGGTAGTGCAAAATTTCGATTTAGCGAAGGGAATGAGAATAAATTTTCATTCCTGAGCGTGAGAAAGTTGATTAAATTGAGCAAAATACAAAGAATAAGCGAGCGGCAAAACCTTTAAATCTTGTCTGGAAACCTTTAAATCTTGTCTGAAAATGAAAAAAAAAATGCCTGAATTTTTTGCAGTTCAGGTGTTTTTTGTATTTTTGCCGCATAATTTTTTCTGTACTTGGATTATTCGTAAGATTTGTGAGATTCGTGTTCGTCTTTTACATCATCACGGCTTCGCCTGCTGCACCGAGAAGGGTAGCGATAATGTAACCGAGGACCTTGAGTACTGTTTTTACTGTTTTGTTCATAGCGTTGTGTGTTTTTAAAGGTGAATAAATAGGGTTATTTTCTCACTGCGAAGTTACAAAAAAATATCGAGAAAACCAAATGTTTTCCCGATTATTTTCAGTAAAAGTGATCAAGAGATGCCTGCCCCCTTTGTGTCACAAAATCGCTGCAGTCTTGATTCTTTTCTCTAAAGTGTCCTTAATGTATGCATTGATGGTTAATCCGGCTTGGCGGGCTAACATCGCTATCTGTCGATGAATGGATGGTGTCAGACGTACATTGAGGACTCCCGTATAACTCTTATCAGGCTCAATGCCTTCATCTTCGCAGTAAGCCAGATAATCGTCGACAGCCTCGTGAAAGGCTTCAGTGAGTTCTTTCACACTTTCACCCTCAAAGTTTACCAAACCATTGATGCCTTCAATCTTACCGAAGAACACCTGATCTTTCTCGCTATAGGCTACAGAGCCTAAATAGCCTTTATAAGTCATTGAATTCATAATCAATCCTCTTCTTTTATAAAACCTGCTTCTTTCAAATCATCAAATACCTGCTTCATGGCATATTCCTTTACGATATTGCCAGGATGAGGCTTATGGAGCATGATAGGGCGCTTGTTACCATTCTTGAATATCAGTCGAGATCCTGAGGTCTTCCCTTTATTGCTCTTTTCGTAACCATATCCTTCCAATAATTGTTGCATCTCATCGAAAGTGAAATCCGATGGCATCTTCAGGAAACGGTTCCTTAATTTTTCTTTTGTACCCATTTGTAACTGAAATTTGGGTGCAAATGTAACTATTTTCTAGTTACCATCCAAATTATTTTATAACTATTTTTATTATTTCCCCCACTTTTTTATCCTTCTTCCCCCTACGCAGGGGGATAAGAGAGGGTCTCGGACGAAAAAACGGAAGCCGCGATTGGACTTCCGTTTCCTGTTTTTTCTTTAAATCTCACAAGGGGACTGTCCCCGCGTGAGCCTTAGAACAGGTCTGAGTGAGTGCCCGTCTGTAGAAACAGCAGCGTCAGTTTCGTTTCGTTCTGCTGCCACGTCATCAGCCAGTCCGACTGTATGTGGCACTCCCATTGTCCGTCCATGTCGCCCGACAACTTGTGTGGACGGTACTGTGCGGGCAACGTGCCTGTAGCAGCAAGCAACGCCACAGCGTCCTGTATAAGTTGCATGTCCAGACCGCGCTTCTTGCAACGTTTCAGGTCTTTCTCGAAACGCTTGGTGTAGTCGATGCTATACATATCAGCCAAGTATTTGCTTAAACATGTCGTCCACGCTGTCGGCGTGATACACTCGGCCGTTCTTCACGTCGTCCATCGCTTCACGGTATCCTGCCGTCTTGGTGATATCATACTCCTTCGGCTTGGCATCCTTCTGTACCTTAACCGAAGCCACACCTACCAACATCTTACAGGCCTGCTTAACTTTTTGGACGAGGCTTTCGTCGGGAATATGTAATACTAATGTAGCCATAATTTTTGTTGTTTATTAATTTCACGCTGCAAATTTAGGAATTATTTTTCAGATTTGCAAATATTTGGCAGAAAAACACCTTCGGGCGGGCGAGTGTCAGGGGGCGAAGAAGAATGAGGAAAAGGACACGAAAAAACGGAAGCCGTGAGATGACTTCCGTTTTCCATTTTATTCTTTTAAAAAAGTGGATCATCTAGATTGCGTAGCCACACTCTGACCTCAGTCAGAGAACCGACCCCAATTTTTTCAAAATCCCTGCGATCACGATAATGTCGCAAGATATTCTGTTGCTGTCATCACGGGGAGCTTCGATGCCGTGAAATCCTTACCGTTACGTGTAATAATGACATCGGCCTTAGCTTTTAAAGCTGTATAATATTGTAGGGCATCTTCAAAGTCCTTGAATTGCGAGGCCAAGGAGTCATCAACCGTACGCTCGCTGGTCGTAGCGACACGGGAGAGTTGGCGAAAATTAGACAACAGATTGCGCACACCCTCGGAGCCATGCTTGCGCAGGAGAAAAGATGCAGTGGAATAAGTCATCGGCGAGACGATGAGTTGCACTTGCTTGTTGTAGGCCATCGTGAAAAGACGAACAGCGTCGTGGCAGAAAGGCTCACGGCGATCCAGCAGGTCGACAACAATATTGGTATCGAGAAATAGGCGTGTCATTTGTACTTCTCCTCCAAGTATTCATTGTAGGCTTTGCGAGCGTTCAAATCGTCGGCGGCCACGGGGGTTCCAGCCCCAAGCAGACTAAGCACTATGTCTGGGACTTCTTCTTTGGCGGCGGCCTTGTTGACAGTTCGGGCATGATGGCGCAGACGACGCACATAGTGCTGCACGTTCTCCAGCATCTCGACGCTCATCTGGTCGAGGTCTGCCACGATGGATGATCTGAGTTCAACGGTTGTCATGACAATTATTATTTGATTTCACGCTGCAAAGATAGTGCAAATTGAGTGAAATACAAAGAAAAAGTCGATTTTTTTCTTTTATTTCCGAAATGCAGCCTATCTTCACCATAGGTGAAAGATACGAATAAGTGAGCAAAATACCAAATTAATTTGAGTATTTTCGAACGGAAGATTGCATCGCCACACTCATACCTTTAGGTGTGAGAATCTTCTCGCTAAGCGAAAATTTAGGAATTATTTTTCAGATTTGCAAATATTTGGCAGAAAAACACCTTCGGGCCGGCGAGTGTCAGGGGGCGAAGAAGAATGAGGGAAATGGGCGCGGGACCGGACGAAGAAACGGAAGCCGCGATTGACGACTTCCGTTTCCTGTTTTATTCTTTAATTCTCACAGAGGTTTAATCGTCCTCTTTTACAATCTGAGTGAAATCCGACCAGTTCTCAACCTTGAAGGCTCGGATATCTCGAACTGAAGCCTTGAACCACGTTATCTTCTTTAAGGCGTAGATGGCAGCAAAGAGGTTAGCCATGTGCGAACATCTGACCTAAAGTGCTACGAAGAAACGACTCTGACCGAAGAATATTCGACCGAGTTTATCTTTAATTGAAATGACAAGTCCCATAAAGGGGTTGTGTTCCACGTCAATAACCTCTCCATCAATCCAGTCAGCCTGATCGGTAAGCTGTGGACTAACCTTCATTCTATCTCCAATCTTTGGCTCCATAGTCTCTATTTTTTCATTTCTGCCTGCAAATATACGAACTATTTTTGAAACTGCAAAATTTTCCGGCAAAAAACACCTTCGGGCGGACGGGAGGCAGCGCGAGGGAGAATGAGATAAATGGGCGCAGAGCCACACGAAGAAACGGAAGCCGCGATTGATGACTTCCGTTTCCTGGTTTTATTCTTCACCTCACGGAGAGACAGTTTCCATGATAAAACAGGAACCTGTGTTCCCTGCGTTTGCGCCAACCTTTGCAAAGATTCGATGAAAAAGGAGGGCCGTGCCGCCATGGCGGTAGCACCGCCCTCCTGTTGGCTTCTTATCGCACAGGGGGTCTGAACCGTCCCCCTGATTCCCGGTCACCACAAGACCCCCGGGAATAGGTAATTTCTATTCAGTCACCTGGCGAACGAGGCGGACACAGAACCCGTGGTTCCGAGTGTTGGTGAACGCGGGATCCAGATAGGTCGAATAGTAGTACACGAAGTCGTACGCGCTGTAATCGCTGACCTTGCCACTAGACGTAGCAGACCAGTAGGCGCCGAAAATGCCCGGATCGTGTACCGACGAGCCCATCCGGTAGCCTGCAGCCGGCAGGAACACACAGCCAGCAGACTCCATCTTAGTCCAATCTGCAGAACTGTAGTTGTTGCCATTGCCAGTGTCGCCTCCTGCATTGACACCTGTCGGAGCAGTTACGCCGTCGGGGTGAGTATAGGTGTCGGGGAAGAGAATAACGCCCCATACACCGTTTACCTTAGCCTTGGCATAGCGGCCGTTCGATGTGCCGCCCACGGTAGATGCACTGCGGGTGTTGAACAGATATATCGACTCGGCATTGGACAGTGTGAACCAGCCTGTGCCGAGAGCTGTCTGCAGGTCGCTGTTGCTGCCCCAATCCACGAAGCTGCCGGAATAAGTGCTTTTGTCTGTAGAAGTATTCATACCGTATGTGGTTGCAGATGTGCTCCAGCCGAAGTGGTCCCATGCGTCTGCGCTGTAGCTTGTGTAATAGTCATATTGGTTGTTGAAGAAACTCCAAGTACCCGATGCGTAGCGCAGGTTACCCTTAGAGAATTTCACCTTCTTCGAGCCGCTTACGCTGAACACGCCAGAGAGCAAATCGGGAAGAGCGTTCCTCGTGATGTTATAAATCTTGCCGGCGGCGAACGTTGTGCTGCTGGGAAGGGTGAAATTATGAGTACCCACGGTCAGGTTGTCATCCATATCTTTTATATTTGCACCAGCGGGTACAGCGGGTACGCCGATGGCAAATGTGGCAACGCCCGAAGCATTGGGAGTCACGCTTCCTGTTACAGGATACTCTGTCCCACCATAGTCTATAGATAATGTCACGTCCTGAGCACCAGCCTCCAAGCCGGAGATGGTGAAGTTGAGAATGGCATACGTGGGCGCCAGAGCAAAACCACTGCTGTAAGTAGATGCTTTCTCCCAACTTAACTGCTCTACGCCTGTTTTCTTTGCAGTCTCTGAGGCAACAAAAGCTTTCTGCATACTCCATGCTACTACATCGTCATATAAATCATCGGAACCATTGTTGTAAATAGATAAAAAGTTATAGCTCTCATAGCCATTAGGCAGCAGGGTAGCATTAACAATGCCAGATGCAGAAGCAGCCGTGAAAAGGTCAATCGCAGTGCCAGGATACGGTTTCTGGGTATAAATGGTGCCGCTGAATGTTCCGCCAGACTGCCATGTCAGCGTGCCGGCAAAACGGTTAGCTTCTGCTTCTATATGGACTCCCTCCACAAACAGCTTGTCGCCTGTGCTGAATTCAAGCTTTCTGGTAGATTCGTTATACGAAGCGCGGGTGGCGCCGTCCCCACGGGTAACATTCACGGTCACGGGCAGTGCGTAGCCCTTATTTATCGTGTTCTCAGTATTCGCGGTGTTGTTGACTAAATCGTCCTCGTTGCTGCAAGCGGTGGTCAGCATCATGGCGGGCATCAGCATGGCAAATGCCAGCGTCTTGAAGATAATCTTTGTATTCATTGTTCTTCTTTTTTTAATTGTTAATACTCGGAATGCGGCGAGGCATCAGATGTCCTGTTCTGTCCACTCGCCATCCATTGTCGCACTCACGTCTCCGCTGTTCACGCTACCAGCCAGCAGCGTCGGCTGTTGTTTCAACACTACCACCTCGACGGATGGCTTCTCATACTGTTTTTTCTTCATGTTTGTTTTGTTTAAAATATTAGTAATATAATGAATTGTGTTTAGTTTTCGCAACATTCAAGTTGCAAAGGTACGAATAATTTTGTTAAAGCGTGTTACCCCCCCCTAAATAATGTTAAAAAGAAGAAAATAGTTTCAGACGAAAAGATTTGTCATAACTCCTTAACTCCATAACTCCTTAACTCCAAAAGAGTTGAGCGAATGCGAAACTTAAAGTAGTTATAAAATAGGAGTGCCCCTCGCGGGGCAGAAATCCAACAAATCTAACAAATAATATAAAGAGATTTTGAACGATTTTGAATGATTTGAAAGATTTCTCTGCGAAGCAGACTAAAAATAAGAGTGCCCTGTCGGGCAGAAATCTGACAAATCTGCCAAATCTGACAAATAATATAAAGAGATTTTGAACGATTTTGAATGATTTGAAAGATTTCTCGCCGGAGGCGACTAAAATAAAAAAAAGAACAGCAATATGAAAAAGCAATATACGAAACCCGCAATGATGGTTTACTGCCTGAAGGCGCAGCCCCAGCTGCTGGCAGGCTCACCGCAGTCACAACTGCCGAAGGACGACCTCGAGACCATCGAACAGTGGTAAAAGAAAAATGAGGTAATAACCTGCCATTATTTCGCGATAATGGCAGGTTATTTGCGCTAAATGGCAGGTTATGGTATGGCGAGGGGGGAGATGGGGGAGATGATTCCTTAGGGGTTTGAAAAAAAATCCCTAAATACCCTGTAGAAATGTGCAAGGGAATTAGGGATTTATTTTTAGTATTATATAGAAATCATCTCCCCCATCTCCCCCCTTTTTGGGGATTTAGAACACTTCGGGCACAAATTCCTTGGCATCTTCCTTGTTTTCGCGGTTATGAAGATCAGGGTCAACCTTGGTTACCAGATATTTAATGACGCCCCTAATCTTCTTTGTTTCGAACCCAAGACGCTTCATGCACCTCCCAATCGAAATGGCATTGTACTCCCGACCTCGGAATCCGCGGAAGCTGAGCTCGCGCATGATGTCGCCGGCTGAGAGGGACTCTGCGTTGTCGAGGGTGTCGGGCAGTTTGAGGAAGGTGAGTATGGCTTCCTCGCAGTCGTTGGGTTCCTCGAAGCGGCGGTTGTGGTCGGTGATGAGCTGGCTCTCGTCGTGGGTGGGCTTGGGCTGGAAGCCGTGGTCGAGCAGGTAGAGTGCCTGGGCGTAGGCTCCCTCGTAGGGCAGGAAACAGGCGCGGCTGACGTCGGAGCCTGACTTGTCGGGGTCGATGCCGTGGTGGAAACACAGGTGGTTGCGCAGGGCGTTGTACTGCTCCTGATAGGTCAGCCCGTCGGTCCACGAAGGCAGGGTGACCACCCATTTTACGCCGAGGCCCTTGGGCGATATGAAGCTTTCATGGTTCGATTATTGTTTCATCTTTCTTGTCTTTTCGTTTGTTGATTCGTGGCTTCATATAATACACATGACCCATGAGGTCAGCATCGAGAGAGGACTGGCGGACCAGGTCGAACATGATGTTGTTGTTCTCGTAGTCGTAAGCCAGCGCATCGAACAACTGTCGGGTAGGCACATAATAGTAGCCACTCGAAAGTTTTATGGGAAAGGCGTCCTCGCAATCCTCATTAATAATAATAAGGTATAGAGCGTCCTTTTCGTCGTCTTTCGCAAACTTTGCAAACTTTCCGGACGCCAAATCCAGTGCATTGGCCGTCTCTTCGGTAAAACCAAGCCTGCCGGAGGCCTGGATAGTTGCTTTCAGTTTTGTTGCGAATTGCTTCGCGCTTAAAATCGTTATTGCCATATGCTTTTTATTTTGCCTGCAAAGGTAATAAATATTTGTATAACTCCCAAATATATTCCCAGAAAATCTTTAATTACGGGCTGTTTTAATAAAAATTAATAGATACAGCCAGTTTCAACGTGCCACAAAGAGACAAGAAAGAAAAAGAAAAGGAAATGAAAAGAAAATAAAATAATAGAAATCTGCTTTATACCAATAAACCAAAAACCATCGTCGAAATCTTTTCGTCTGAAACTATTTTCTTCTGTTTAATATTATTTAACAGGGGGCTAACACGCTTTGACAAAATTATTTGTACTTTTGCAATTTGAATTTGTGAAAACTAAACACAATTCATTATATTACTAATATTTTAAACAAAACAAACATGAAGAAAAAACAGTATGAGAAGCCATCCGTCGAGGTGGTAGTGTTGAACCAAAAGCCCACGCTGCTGGCTGGTAGCGTGAACGGTGACGTGAATGCGACAATGGAGGACACGTGGACAGAACTGGACATCTGATGCCTCGCCGCATTCCGAGTATTAACAACAAAACAGAAGAAAAGCAATGAAAACAAAAAATATCTTCAAAACGCTGGCATTTGCTATGCTGATGCCCGCCATGCTGCTGACCACTGCTTGCAGCAGCGAGGACGACGCCCTCAACAACACCGCGAACTCTCAGCCCGTTGCCAATAAGGGCTACGCCCTCCCCGTCACCGTGAATGTAACCCGTGAGGGAGATAAAGGCTCTAACCGCGCTTCGTATACCGACAACGGCGATAAGACTGGTTCACTCGCTTTCAGCGCTGGCGACCAGCTGTTCGTGGCGGGTTCTGACAGCAAGGCTGGAGACTTCGCCGGCTTGCTGACATGGCAGTCGGAAGGAACGTTCAGCGGCACTATTATGACTGAAAATGAGTACGACGGCACAGCGGAAGAACTGCTTTCCTCTGCCACTGATGGCGCAGAAGCCTTACTGATTCCTGCTGGATATAAAAGCTATGAATACCTTGAACTGGATGACGAAATCACCTCAGACGCTGGATATTACTGCAATAAAGACAATGCCTTTGCCCTCACGAAGGCTGCTGCCGTGGAGCAGTTCAGCTTCGAGCTTGCAGAAACATATTCATCCGGCTTTACACTGAGTCCCCAAAATGCCATCGTCAGCTTCACCATCAGCGGGCTGACGGCAAACAAAGAAGTCGCAGTAAGTTTTAATCCAATTGATTATGTAGTAATCAGTAAAAATGTCACAACCAGTGCTGAAGGCGTTGCAACCTTTGCCATAGGCCTGGATGCTGACGTACAATTAGGAGGTACCCTGACGGTGGACGGCAACAACATCGCGATGCCAACGAAGACGACCGAGGCAGGCCACATCTACAACATCAGCAGGAGCGCGGCACCGGCTACCGACCTCAGTACTATTTCAAGCGACTACGAGGTGAAGAATGGTGAAGTATTGACGGGTACGCTGGGCAGCAATGTGAAAATCAGTATTGCCGACGGCGCTACCGTCACGCTGAAGGACGTGGACATCAATGGCAGCGGAACATGGAAAAGTGGTGAGTACGCCGGCATCACCTGCGCGGGCAACGCCACCATCATCCTCGAAGGTACGAACTCGGTGAAGGGCTTCGATGAAGACTATCCCGGCATCTTCGCCGCCGAGGGCAAGACGCTCACTATCCAGGGCACCGGCTCGCTCAATGTCAGCAGCAATGGCATTGGTGCTGCCGGCATCGGTGGAGGCGAAGATGGTGCCTGCGGCAACATCGTCATCAGCGGTGGCACCATCACGGCCACGGGCGGCGAGGGTGCTGCCGGCATCGGTAGTGGTCAATCATATGATGGCAACGCCTCCTGTGGCAACATTACTATCAGCGGTGGCACCATCACGGCCACGGGCGGCGATGATGCTGCCGGCATCGGCAGTGGCAGTGGCAACACCACCTCTGGTGTCAACAGACCTTCCACCTGCGGCACCATCACCATCACCAGCGGCGTGACCCAAGTGACTGCCACGAAGGGCAGTGGTGCTACCAACAGCATCGGTAGTGGCAAAAAAAGCACCTGCGGCACGGTGACCATCGGCGGCACGGAGTATTGGGACGGCTCTGATTATAAAAATGATGGTGACACCTATCTCACGACAAGTCCGCTTACCTATCCTGCTGCGCCTTAAAGGGTAGATCACGGGACGGTTCTCTTCTATGTTGCAAACCAAATAATTGGTTCATCTTTTAGCATTGTTTAATCGTTTTATTATCGTTTTTACTTTATTTTACACATATACAGCCAAGAAATCCCCCTCCAGACACGTTCTTGATGCGTC
>Ga0256404_1004776_pt1 | contig 24972 bp, 17 predicted proteins | sample RumenRJG_01DNA_FD_185990 | JGI IMG/M metagenome (GOLD analysis project Ga0256404, IMG submission 185990) | Bovine rumen microbial communities from Lethbridge, Alberta, Canada - RJG_01 | ecosystem: Host-associated > Mammals > Digestive system > Stomach > Rumen | place: Canada: Alberta | collected... | reverse complement strand
GACAACGAGCAATTCCGCCATTGCTCTTCGTAGTTCCTTCCCTGCCAAGTTGATATGATTTTCGACAGTTTTCTTCGAGACATTCATCTGCTCTGCAATCCGATCATTTGGAATTCCGATTATTCTGCTCATCAAGAATATGCTGCGACGCTTCAGAGGCATATTCGATATCACTCTTCCCACGATCTTTAGTTTCTGCTTAGCAGAGATAGCATCTTCCAAGATTCTGTCATCTTCAATATCTGCCATTCCATGGACTTCCCTCGCCGCGGAACGGAGATAATTCAGAGCAACATTCTTCGACATCCTGTACAGGTAAGAATTCAAGGAACGCACTTCAGGGAGGATGTGCCTCATCGTCCAGACTTTGACGAATATTTCCTGGGTAAGGTCCTCGCAGACGATAGGATCACGCAGGAAGCCTGTCAGGAAAGACTTCGTCTTCCCATAGTACTCATAGTACAGGTCTTGAAATGCACTCATGTCCCCCTCGGACACTCTCTTCAAGATATTTTCTTCTTCCAGCATGCACTTACCGTTATCCATAAGCATTGCAAAGATATTAAATACCCAGGATAAACAGCCGGACAAAATGTTAAGAAATGATAACAATTTTAAAACATGACGTCGACGTAAATCGGGAGGTGATCGGAGGCTTTCGTGACGTCTCCTTTACGGAATGTCGCAAGGGTGTGGGCTGAAACCTTGCGAACATGGGCTGAACGCTTATAATGGAATATGTAGTCGATGCATTCGCTTGGCTCGGTAGAGGAGAAGCTTAACTCCCCAGATGATAGCATATTCCAATCTTTCAGCAATGCAGCTATGACTTTCGAATCGGTCTTTGCGTTCATGTCGCCACAAAGAAACACTGGTTTCTGAGAATCCTTGAAATGTGCTGACATCCATTCGTTAATAACTTTAACTTGGCCAATGGCAGCACCCTCATTGGCATAGTCAAGATGAACTGCTCCGATGACATATTCATCTGTCTCGACGACGGCAACGGAACGTGGCTCTGAGCCAGCACCCTTTGGCAGCGCTATGACATATTCATTGAGTATCTTGCATTTCTTAGGCAGGATGACTCCGTTGCCATAGGAGCCTCCGGCGTAAGGCATGGCGCGGCCGAAAAACCACTGCCAGCCCATCTTTCCCGCAAGAACGGCAGTCTGGTTTATCTCATGCCTGTTATTGCAACTATCTAGCTCGTTGAGCGTCACCACGTCAGCCCTAGCTTCTTTCATCATGTCGGCAATCATCGGGATGCTGCTGTCCATGAATTTTCCAAACGCCCCGACATTGTAGGAGACTATCCTGAAAGCGCCTGAGTCCTTCTCATGCGCTGTCTTGCTTGCGTTGCCACAGCCACTCAGAAGCACTGACAGTGCTAAAATGCCAATTATCGCTTTTCTCATATAATATAATAATAGCATGGATATGCCGCATATGCGAAACCCATGTGCAATTTGGCAATAATCGGCAAAAATAACAAATGCCACACTTGAAGTCTGCTCAAATGACATTTACTTATTCAAACGATTGGAATATCCATTCTCTCTGCCTTTAGTTCGAATTATTCAGTCTCTGCAACCGACGAAATAACGGCAAAAAACGTTTTATCATAGAACTTCTAAAATCCAGGAATGGCATCCCTTGAAAAAAATTCAAACGTTTGCATTGACTTTTGAAAAACTATTTCTAACTTTGTCACAGGCTAGAAGTCTCTTGGCTAGTTATAACTAACCACATTATGAACGATTTACGAAAAAGCATCTCTCTTATGGCTGCCATCACTATGATAGCAGCATGTGCCAATACCGGTAAAAAAGACATCATCGGCGAAAACATTCAGAATGCCGAAGTCCAGCTGAGCGCTCTCTGCGAGGAGTCGCAAAAAGATTATCTCAAGAAGGCTGATAAAATAATCGAATCGCTTTCTTCCCCTGCTTACCGGGCAGAACATGGCACGAACGGTGGCTTCATCCTGATGCATTCAGTGACCAGCTTCCCTGCAAATGCCGGCGTGGACGTGCCTCTCAACTATGCCGATTACTATTTCCTCGAAGCGCTTATTCGCAAAAGGGATTTAAAGAAATAATCAAATGCGCAAGGCTACTATCACGGATATCGCTAAAGAACTGAACCTGACGCCGTCCACCGTCTCCAGAGCCCTGAACGGAAGCTCGCTTGTAAAGCAAGAGACCAAGGAAGCGGTAGAGGCCAAGGCAAAGGACATGGGATACGTGCGCAATGTTATGGCTTCGAATCTCAGGAAAGGCGTCGCCCAGACTGTGGGCATAATCGTTCCTAGGATCAACAGGCAATTTTTCAGCAATGTGATCAGCGGAGCGGAGTCGGTCCTGAACGATGCAGGCTACAATGTGCTGATCTGCCAGACGGAGGAAAGATATGAAAAAGAAGTTTACGCCATAGACACCCTGCTCTGGAACCAGGTAGCCGGCATACTCATCTCCCATTCCATAGAGACATCCGACACGAGCCATCTGAGCAAAGCCCTGAATTCGAACGTAAGGCTGGTACAATTCGACAGGGTCTTTTACAACATTCCAGACGTGAAAATAGTGAACGATAATTATCACGGTGCTTATGTAGCGACTAAGCATCTGATTGATAATGGTTATGAAAGAATAGGGACACTTGCCGGCTACATGACCAGCGCGCAATACCGCGAAAGGCTCGAAGGCTACAAGAGAGCCCTGCTGGATGCCGGGATGGAAGTGGATGAAAGACTGATATTCAAAGACACCATCATCCGGGAGACGGGATACGCAAGGGCAAAGGAGGCTCTGGATCTGGGCTGCGACGCAATGTACAGCGCTGGAGATTTTTCCGCTCTGGGAGCCATGCTGGCCGCAAAGGAAAAAGGACTGAAGATACCTGACGATTTCGGCATAGTGGGAACCGCAAACGAGAATTTCACCGAACTAATGACCCCGAGCATGAGTTCTATTTCATTGAAACCATACCAGATGGGCAAGGCAGCGGCGCAAGCATTTCTGAACGATGACGGCAGCAACCCTGACAGCATGATAACGATTGAGATGGAACTCATGAAAAGAGAGTCGTCGAACCGACTAAGAGAATCAGAATAAGAATCATGGTAAATTTCTCACTTAAAGGCAAGGTTGCGCTAGTGACCGGAGCAACTTACGGGATTGGGATGGCAATCGCCACAGCCTTTTCAGAGGCCGGGGCAAAAATCTATTTCAACGGCAGAAATCCAGATCATATAACCGAAGCCCTTGCGGAATACAAGAGCAAAGGCATTGATGCAGAAGGGCGTGTATGCGACGTGACTGACGAAAAGAAAGTCAATGAATATGTCAGCGAAATAATAGCTAAAGAAGGACATCTGGACATTTTAGTCAATAATGCAGGAATCATTAAAAGAATTCCGATGACAGAGATGTCCGTAGAGGACTTCCGCCAGGTCATTGACATAGACCTAACGGCAGCATTCATAGTATCGAAGGCTGTGATACCGCACATGATCAAGGAAGGCCATGGAAAAATCATCAACATCTGTTCTATGATGTCCGAGCTTGGCCGAGAGACAGTTTCTGCGTATGCGGCAGCAAAGGGAGGGCTTAAGATGCTGACTAGGAATATAGCTTCTGAATATGGAGAATACAATATTCAGTGCAACGGCATCGGCCCCGGCTACATAGCCACGCCACAGACTGCTCCGCTTCGGGAGCGCCAACCAGACGGAAGCCGCCATCCTTTCGACTCATTCATTGTATCAAAGACTCCTGCGGGACGCTGGGGCACGACAGATGATTTGCAGGGTCCAGCGGTTTTCCTTGCATCAGATGCCTCTAATTTCGTGAACGGACATATTCTTTATGTAGACGGCGGAATACTCGCCTATATTGGCAAACAGCCTAAATGATGGAACAAGTTTTCAGTTACATAATAGGGCTCGGCGCAGCTGTGATGATGCCTATCATTTTCACGATTCTAGGCATCTGCATAGGCATAAAGTTCGGGAAAGCGCTCAAGAGCGGCCTGCTCGTCGGAGTCGGATTCGTAGGCCTCTCCGTCGTGACCGCCCTCCTCACCAGCAGCCTCGGAAGCCCGCTCAAATCCATGTCGGAAATATATCACCTGCAATTAGGGATATTCGATATGGGTTGGCCTGCAGCTGCATCGGTGGCATACAATACGACAGTGGGAGCATTCATAATTCCAGTCTGTCTTGGCATTAATATCATACTGCTTCTGGTCAGAGCTACTAAAACAATAAACATAGACCTCTGGAACTACTGGCATTATGCTTTCATCGGCGCAGTAGTGTTCTTCGCCACGAACAGCATCTGGTACGGCTTCTTGGCCGCTATCGTCTGCTTCGTGATCACGCTAGTCATCGCGGATTTAACAACCGCCAAGCTTCAATCATATTACAAAGACTTGGATGGAATCTCAATTCCTCAGCCGTTCTGCCAAGGCTTCGTGCCTTTCGCAGAAGTCCTGAACTGGGGAATGGATAAGATTCCAGGCCTCCACAAACTCGACTTGGACGCAGAAGGAATGAAAAAGAAGTTTGGCCTTCTTGGCGAACCGCTTTTTCTCGGCGTGATAGTCGGAATCGCAATCGGGATGCTTTCCTACAGTTCTTGGAAGGAGATAATTGACGGGACGCCTCAGATTCTTGGTCTTGGAATAAAGATGGGAGCTGTCATGGAACTCATTCCACGTATCACTACCCTATTCATTGAAGGACTCCGGCCAATTGCTGACGCAACCAAGGATTTAGTTTCTCGCAAGTTCAAGAATGCATCACAGATCAACATCGGCATGAGCCCAGCGCTTGTGATCGGGCACCCTACCACCCTCGTGGCATCCTTGCTCCTCATTCCTGTGCTCCTGTTTCTCTCCGTGATACTTCCTGGCAACCAATTTCTTCCTCTGGCCTCTCTAGCCGGCCTATTCTACGTATTTCCTGCCGTCCTGCCAATCACTAAGGGCAACGTGGTCAAGACATTCATCATTGGGCTCGTATCCCTGTCGATAGGACTTTACTTCGTGACCGACCTCGCGCCTGCGTTCACACAGGCTGCTCAGGACGTTTACGCTAAGACAGGCGATGCCGCCGTGAAGATTCCCGATGGTTTCCAAGGCGGCTCGCTCGATTTTGCATCAAGCTTGTTCGCATGGTTAATCTATCACTGCGTGCACGATTTCAAGATAATCGGCAGCCTCTTCCTCGTGGCGTTCACCACTTTCATGGCAATCGTGAACCGCCGCAAGATAATCAAGGAATCCTTGATGTCCAATGCAACCTCTGATGATAAATAATATTCTAAGAATATATTTTATGAATATGAAAAAGATACTTACAGTTATAGCTGCCACTTCATTAGCCGTCGTGGCCAGCGCGCAAGTCAATTACAAGATGCAGGTTGCCTGCAACCCACAGGATGTCAAAGGTTACGACACTGAAAGGCTTCGCAGCAGCTTCCTGATGGAAAAAGTCATGGTCGCAGATGAGATTAATGTGACATATTCAATGTATGACAGATTTATCTTCGGTGGCGCAATGCCTGTCGCCAAGACCCTGGCCCTCGAAACCATAGACCCTCTCAAGTCAAAATATTTCCTCGAAAGAAGAGAACTTGGAGTGATTAACGTGGGCGGCGACGGCGTTGTGTCGGTGGATGGAAAAGACTACACATTGCGCTTCAAGGATGCGCTCTACGTTGGCAGAGGTCACAAAAACGTGACTTTCAGGAGCGCAGACCCTTCGAAGCCCGCAAAATTCTACATCAATTCAGCAACTGCACACAAAGAATACAAGACTCAGCTCGTGACCATTGATGTTAGGAAAGGTTCGCTTAAAGCTAATTCATTCCCTGCCGGGAAGATGGAAGAAAGCAACGATAGAGTCATAAACCAACTCATCGTGAACAACGTACTGGAGGAGGGGCCTTGTCAGCTTCAGATGGGACTCACTGAACTGAAGCCTGGCAGCGTCTGGAACACAATGCCGGCCCATACTCACAGCCGCAGAATCGAGGCATATTTCTATTTCAATGTCCCTGAAGGGAACATGGTCTGCCACCTTATGGGCGAGCCGCAAGAGGAAAGGCTGGTCTGGATGGCCAACGAGCAGGCTATCATGTCTCCTGAGTGGTCCATTCACGCCGCTGCTGGAACCAGCAACTACATGTTCATCTGGGGCATGGCAGGCGAGAACCTCGACTATGGTGACATGGATAAGATCAAATATACCGAAATGCGATGAGTAAGGTCGTTACATTTGGAGAAGTGATGCTCAGGCTCTCAACGCCTGGTTTCTTGAGGTTCTCTCAGGCGCATCAGCTGGATGCAACATTCGGCGGCGGAGAGGCCAACGTGGCCGTCTCCCTTGCGAACTATGGCATCGATGCCGAATTCGTCACCAGAGTGCCGGACAATGACATCGCCGCTGCCTGCCTTAGCGAGCTAAGAGGCCTGGGCGTTAATGTCAGCCACTGCATTAAAGGTGGTGATCGCCTAGGAATATATTTCCTTGAGAACGGAGCAGTTGCAAGAGGCAGCAAGGTCATCTACGACAGGGCATATTCGTCAATTTCCACAGTTGAGAAAGGGATGATTGACTGGGATGCGATTCTTGAAGGAGCTGACTGGTTCCATTGGACAGGCATCACTCCTGCCATCAGTCAAGGTGCCGCCGATGTCTGCCTGGAAGCAATTCAGGCCGCAGGCAGGCTAGGGGTTCCAGTCTCTTGCGACCTCAACTATCGCAAGAAGCTTTGGAAATATGGAAAATCAGTTTCCGAAGTAATGCCAGAACTGGTTTCCGGCTGTGACCTGATTCTTGGAAACGAGGAAGATGCCGAGAAAGAATTCGGCATAAAGCCGGAAGGCTTCGACGCAGAGAAAACCGAAGGCGGAATAGACCAGGCTAGATTCGAGAGTGTCTGCCGCCAGCTGATGGCAAAGTTCCCTCAATGCAAGAAGGTCGCCATCACGCTTCGGGGCTCGATCAACGCCAGCCACAACACCTGGGGCGGAGTTCTTTTCGACGGCTCCAGACTATATTCATCAAAGCGCTACGACATTACCCACATCGTAGACAGGGTAGGCGGAGGAGACTCCTTCATGGGAGGGCTCATTTATGGGCTCCTGACATATCCAGATGCCCAAGAAGCCCTTGAATTTGCCGCCGCCGCATCAGCCCTGAAGCACACCATCTTAGGCGACTATAACCGTGTCACCGTCGCCGAAGTAGAATCACTAATGCACGGCTCCGGTTCAGGAAGAGTTTCAAGATAACTCCACGCCTCACACGCTGAAAGAACGATAGAAAGACGATATCAACAAAGAAGAGATTTTGAATTGAGTAGAACTGACCACTAAACGCGTTCATGACATGAAGAAGAAACTAATTTTTGCTTACCTAATAGGCATAACGATAATATCATCATGCTCCTCTGGCAGGGATGGAAGCTGCAATGACAAATGCATAGCTTACCCTTCCATCGCATTGACTCAGGAAGATAAATCCATTCTCATGGATTACATCAATTCCATGAATTCGAAGTATGATGATTCTGCCAAAATGATCACAAAAGATCTCGACGGCTGGAATTACCATACCGATGCGCAAGAAGGAACCTATCATGAAATCAGGGGATCTCTTGAATATGCCGTAGCCTTGCTTGATTGCGGCGAAAGAGAATATCAGCAACGAGCTTTCGACGTAATAGATTCAACGATCGCTCTCCAAGACACCGACCCCGGATCTAAATCATGCGGAGTATGGCCTTACTACAAAGAAGAGCCTTTGGCGACGAAAAAATCGCCGATAGACTACAATTGGGCCGATTTCAATGCCGTTTCTCTTCTTGACATATACATGTACCATAAAAGCCAGCTGCCAAAGCACCTAGAGAAGAAAATAGAGACAGCTCTGATACTAGCTGCGAAAGCAGTACAGAAAAGGGACTGCCAGCCGGATTACACAAACATCGCAATCATGGGGACATATGTGACTTATCTGACTTCGCACCTTTTCAATTTGCCGGAGATGCAAGAATATGCAAGCAAAAGGCTCAAGACTTTCTATGACTACACAAAAGAGAAGGAAGGCTTCACTGAATATAACAGCCCGACATATTCGATTACAGCAATTAATGAATTGCGCAGGATGCAGCGCAATATCATAGAGCCTGAAGACAAGAAAATGATTGATGAGATGTATGACTTGTGCTGGAGCGTAATCGCTCGTCATTACCACAAGCCGAGCGCACAATGGGCTGGGCCTCATAGCAGATCATATAGCACCCTAGTGGAGACATCCTACTATGGATTGTTGAACAAAGCCTCCGATGGGAAAATTGACTTAGGATATAAATCAAAAGACAAAGACGTCAAAATCAGGCATCATATTCCTGATTCTTTGATTCATTATTTCGTTAGTCCAGAATACCCAAGGACAGAAATCGACGTTTTCGAAAACAATGAGCCACAGATCATTGGTACGTCATATCTTACGGATGATTATGCTATTGGCACGGCATCTCGGTCAAGCCTCTGGAACCAACGCCGGCCGCTAACGGTCTATTGGGGTGACATTGATAACCCGCATTATATGCAGATTCGCTTCCTACACGACTTTTACGATTTCAGCACAGCTTCAATATTCACCAAACAAGATGGCAACTCTATCCTGTCAGAGATAAATATAGCTAAGGATGGAGGAGACAAGCATATTAATCTCGACATAATAAAAAATGGCAGTTTTGTAGCTAAAGATCTGAGAATTCGCCTTGAATTCGGAAACTGCCAAAACACCTCTTTTGCCCTCCCAAAGCATGTGACGGACAATTTCACCATTACGGAGGAAGGAATGGATTTTTACCTTCAGATGGCCTATGCGAAATGGGATGACGCTCAATGCCACTGGGAAAAATCCCAGGACGGCAACACGGTCTGCATCGATTGCGTCATATACGATAGCCCGGCAAAAACCTTCAACTTGAACGATGTCGAAGTAGCCGCTTTTGCCTTCATAATGAAAGCAGCAAATGAAGGAGAACTCGGCAATGTTCCGAATGCCAGCGTCATAGAGAAAGATGGCATCTTATCTACGAATTGGAATGATATGGAAGTTAGCATTCCTATCAAACCAGAAAATTATCCATCACATCTCCCACTAAATTATCCATCGAATTTATAACCATGAAAACTCATTTTAAAATATTCATGCTATTTTGCCTATTCATCAATATAGGCGCCTACGCACAAGATAACATCAATGAGGTCAAGCCAAAACGAGAAAACACAGAATGGGCTGATCTCTGGATGCCTAATACCAATGACACTGGCCTTCCGCGTGTCCTATTGATAGGCAATTCTATTACTCGCCAATATTATCCTGAAGTCGAGAAACAACTCAAAGGGAAAGCATATGTTTCAAGGCTATCGACATCTAAATCCATCGGCGACCCTGCTCTTCTGCAAGAAATCGCCCTGGTCCTTAGCTATGGCTCGTTTGACGTGATTCATTTCAACAATGGCATGCATGGATGGGATTATTCAGAAGCTGAATACGCCAAAGCATTCCCAGACGTTTATAAGATTATCCGCCAAAATGCGCCAAAAGCTATATTAATCTGGGCGAATACCACTCCCGTAAAAACGGGAAATGGCATGGCGCAATTGTCTCCTAAAACTCAGAGAATCGAAGAAAGGAACAGGATTGCCACAGAATACTTGAAAGGCAAGGGCGTTAAGATTAACGATCTTTTCTCTATCGCGAAATACAACACGGCTTTCTATGACGGTGGTGACGGAGTACATTTACAACCCATCGGAGTGAAAGCGCTGGCCACGCAGGTTGCGGACAACATATTGGAAGTCCTTGGTGAAGCAAGAGGATTAAGCGACTTTCCCGAAGGGTATGCTCCGCAAGAAGTTGGATCTAAACTGAGTCATCATTTTCTCCACTCTCCTCATTATATGCCTGATAGGGGAACGATCCATTATGCTGAGGTCTGCACATGGCTAGGAGCTTTGCGCTTCGCAGAAGAGACAAAGGATGCGAATTTGATTGACTCGCTGACAATGCGATTCGAGCCTTTCTTCTCGACGGAAGCAGCCTATCTTCCAGGAATGAGCCATGTCGATCTGAATATGTTCGGCTGCCTGCCATTGGAACTTTACATGATCAACAAGGACAGGAAATTCTATGATTTAGGCATGCAATACGCTAACACTCAATGGGAAGTGCCATCTAGCGCAACCAATGAGCAAAAGGCATTCGCGAAAAAGGGGTACTCTTGGCAAACTCGTCTTTGGATAGATGATATGTTCATGATAACCATCATTCAGAGCCAGGCTTATAGAGCTACTGGAAACAAGAAATATCTTGATAGAGCCGCTAGAGAAATGGCATATTATCTCGACAAGCTTCAAGAGCCTAACGGGCTGTTCTACCATGCGCCAGACGTTCCGTTCTTCTGGGCTCGCGGAAATGGGTGGATGGCAGCAGGCATGACTGAGATGCTGAAGATTCTGCCCCAGAATAATAAATACCGCAGTAGGATAATGCAAGGTTATCAAAAAATGATGAAAAGCCTTAGGGAGTATCAGGGCGAAGACGGAATGTGGCATCAGCTAATCGACGAGCCAGATTTCTGGCCAGAGACCTCAGGCTCTGCGATGTTCGCTTATGCATTCATTACAGGCGTTAAGCATGGCTGGCTAGATGAGGCAGAATATTTCCCTGCCGCTAGAAAAGCTTGGTTAGCCCTAGTTCCATACATTAATGAAAATTGCGACGTGCGGGAAGTATGCAAGGGCACGAACAAAAAAAATGACAAACAATATTATTATGACCGCCCTCGCATCACAGGAGACTATCATGGACAAGCTCCATATTTATGGTGCATAGATGCTTTACTTGAGCAAACTAAATAGCGACATCGATGATGAAGAGCAAGAAAAATATTAGAGCGATCACAACATTAACCTTCATTTTGCTTTTTGGCTATGGGGCGCTTAATGCTGAGGAAAAAGCAGTCACTATTCAGATTCAGAATGATTCCGATCTCGATAGGATTGACGAAGCTTTCAGCCTTGACATTAAAAAGCTGAATGTTCCTTTCCCAGTGAAATCCTCTGTCATTTGGGATGGAAAGGATGAAATACCATCGCAAATCGACGACCTCAACGGAGACCTCTCAAATGACGAGATCGTTTTCGTCCTGAATATGCCTTCTCATTCCACAAAAACGCTGAGGCTAATCCTCTCATCTGAAAAGCAATCGAGAAAATATCCGTCGAGGGTGTACGCAGAAATGATGTTGCATGAAGGAAATATTCCTATTCATTCTCTGACAGTTCCTTCCACGAGCAATCCATACAATCAGCTTTTACACCATGGCCCTGCATTCGAATCAGAGCTGACAGCTTACAGAATCTATTTCGACCCGAGGCAAACTGTAGATATCTATGGGAAATTCAATAAAGGAATAGAAATTGACAAGACACATTTTTACCCTAATGATGAGCAGCTTAGCCAAGGATTCGGGGACGATGTGCTCATGGTTGGGAACAGTTGCGGCGCTGGCGCATTAAGATTATGGGATGGAAAGCGAGCCGACTTTATAGAGCCATATGAGAGCCTTACGGAAACCATTGTATCTTACGGCCCGGTAAGGACAGTCGTCGACGTTTTCATTTCTGGATGGGAACATCGTAGCGAAGCATCTCAGATACGCATACGATATATTCTGTACGCAGGCCATAGGGATTGTGAAGTTCAGGTCTCTTTCTCTGAACCTCCAACGGGTGAATTTCTTTGCACGGGAGTAGAGAAGATCAGGAATTCTGCTTCATTCAGCGATCATTCCGGCCTTATCGCGTCATGGGGAGAAGATTGGCCAGTGACTGATACCGTCAAATACAAAAAAGAGACTGTAGGGCTTGCCACATGCATACCTGCAGACGTCATTCGCGGTGAGGCGACAGATGCTGACAACTATCTATATGTTTTGAATCTAGATAAAAAGTCATCTTTCACCTACCATATAATGTTCACCTCTAAAAAAGAGACTTTTGGCTTTCCCGATAAGGAAGCTTGGTTCGATTTCGCTCAGAAATGGAAGAAACGATTGTTCACTCCATGTAAGATGACGATAACTCTTTAATCTTTAGACTAACCAAAGAAGCAATGAGTAAATCAGATTGTTTTTCATAGTATTATTTCAATTAATAAACTACATAAATCCAAATGAAAACCTACCATTTGTTAGCAGTCGTAATAATGACCTTTGCCGCAGTAGCCTGTAGCAAAGATGATGAAGCGACATCCCCGGAAAATTATCTTATTTTCGGAGATATTACCCGGACTGTGAGAGCAGCCGGAATGGATCCCGTATCCTGCAAAGAGGTGACTAAGGACGGAAAGCCGTGGCTGGAATTCGTAATATCATGGGCCAGTTCACTGCAAATAGCCTTAATCAATGAACAGGAGTATGTTGCTATTGCCATTCCAAGTTCCAGACTGGACGAAGAGATCGACCTGTCCACTTACTCAGCAGATACTACTGAATCATGGGCAGTGTCCTATTGGTGCGGCCCAATGTGGCAATACTTTTCTGCGACCGGAATAGAAGGCCGGCTAGACTATCGAGGTTTCCCGTCTAGGCTGTTCGAGCCAGGGAGCACTCTAAAAATAAGTCATATCGACGTTCTCACCTGGCAGATAGATCTAAATGCACGATTCGATGCAGATGCATTCGAACGAGGAGAGGACTACTACATGAATATCTACCACAAGGGAGAAATAATGGATCTCAAGTGCCATTATTTGGGTAAGCCAGAAGTGGTGTACCTACTTCCGCCAAACCTTCGCAGACCGACATTTTAAACGCCTTATACAATGAAGAAAACTGTAATTTTCATAATTTTGATAGCCTTGTCATTTGGCATTGTCCATGCCCAGGAGACTGCGACGGGGCGTGTCACCGACTCAAAAGGTCAAGCCATAATAGGCGTCGGCGTAGTTGTCACAGGTACGACCCAGGGAACCATCACCTCCAACGATGGCTCCTATAGCCTGCCCGGGGTGAAAAGAGGGGCGACCATTGAGTTCTCTGCAATAGGATACACGACTCGCAGAGAGACCTTCAATGGCGGTAGGCTAGATGTAGTACTAGAAGATGATGCGCAGCTGCTTGAAAGCGCTGTCATCGTCGGATATGGCGTTCAAAAGAAAGTCAACGTCACCGGCAGCGTGAGCGTAGTCAATTCCGAGGTGCTCCAGTCGCGTCCGGTGGCCAATGTCGCGCAAGCCCTCCAGGGCCAGGTTCCGGGCCTGTCATTCAGCACCGGCAACATGGGCGGAGAGCTAGACAATGCCATGACCATGACTCTGCGAGGCACTGGAACCATTGGCTCTGGCTCGAAAGCCAGCCCTTTAGTCCTTATTGATGGAGTTGAAAGTGACATAAACACTCTCAGCCCTGCAGACATTGAAAGCATATCCGTTCTGAAAGACGCCGCTTCCGCCTCTGTGTACGGCGCGAAAGGAGCCTTCGGAGTTATACTAGTCACCACCAAGAGCGGAAAAAGCGGGAAGACGAGGATTTCTGTCAACAGCAACACTCGTTTTGACTCGGCAATCAGGCTTCCGGAGATGGTAAATTCCTATGAATGGATGGAGTTTTTTAACGCAGCCAGGCTCAATAGCGGACAGACAATTTGGTTCGGCGACGGAGCCGTTGATCTCGTGAAGCAGTACGAGGCAGGAGAGCTCGAATCCGCCTCCATGATTCGTCCTTCGACACAGAACTATCAATGGATTGGCTATACACAAAGTTTTGCCGACACAGACTGGTACCGCGCATTTTTCGGGAGTAATGTCCCATCCTACGAGAACAATGTGAGCATGAGCGGAGGCAATGACAAAGTGACTTACCGCGTAAGCGGCACTTGGCTTAGGCAGAAGGGTCTCCTGAAGATAGGTTCCGACAAGCTGAATCGCTATAACCTCGACGGCAACCTTCAGGTGCAGATTACCCCTTGGCTCAAATTGAAATACATTAGCAAGTGGGTTCGCTCTATTTACGATAGGCCATCCTATTTCCTCGAGAAACAGGGATTCCTGTATCAGAATATCGCCCGCCGCTGGCCTACGAACCCGGTAAAGGATTACTACGGGAACTGGTTCACCGAAATGGATGCCGTCTCCCTCGCGGAGGGCGGAAAAGCCCAAAGCAGAAGAGACCAATTCACCAACCAGGTAGCTTTGGTCATCGAACCAATCAAGGGTTGGCAAATCAACCTGGAAGGAAACTCTGACATAGCATACGTATCCTTGCACGAGGCCATACTGCCAGTGTACAATTACAATGCTTTCAATCAGCCCTACATGGTGGTGTGGGATCCAGGATCCAGCAGCATCCCAGCAGGACTAAGCAGGGTTATTGACCGACGCAATTGGGAAGATTTCTTCAGCACCAACATATATTCTAACTATTCCTGGACGCTAGGCAATGACCACAACTTCACGGTTATGGCAGGTTTCAATGCGGAAAAGCGTAAGTACGATAAGATTAAAGCTCAGGGAGATGGGCTTTCGGATCCTTCCGTGCCATATCTGAACCAAGTCTCTTCAAATCCTCTCGTCAACCTCAGTCCTGGAGAGACCTCAGAAGCAGAGACTGGCGTTGCTGGCGTTTTCGGCAGAATCAATTATAATTACAAGGAAAAATACTTGTTCGAAGCGAATGCCAGATATGACGGTTCTTCCCGTTTCGTAGGTGACAAGCGCTGGACTCTTTTCCCTTCCGTGTCTGCTGGATGGAACATCGCCAATGAAGCCTTCTTCGACAAAGCCAAACGCTACGTGGACACATTTAAGCTTCGTGCTTCTTGGGGCCAGCTCGGAAACACCAATACCTCTAGCTGGTATCCTTCCTACCAGGCTATGACGCTTGGCAACAACAACGGCCTGTGGCTGGTGAACGGAAATTACACGAACACTGCTTATATGCCAGGCATCGTGTCTTCTTCGCTCACATGGGAGACTATCGAGAACTGGAACGTCGGACTTGACGTGGTGGCGTTCGACGGACGTCTTCAAGGCTCGTTCGACTGGTTCACTCGTTACACCTACGACATGGTTGGCCCTGCCCCTACGCTGCCTGCGGCTCTGGGCACAGACGTGCCTAAGGCCAACAACGCAGACCTTCGCTCTCGCGGATGGGAACTTGACTTCTCATGGAGAGATCACATCAAGGACTTCCACTATGGGATAAGGATATCCGTTTCAGATGCCGTCCAGAAGGTTCTCAGCTATCCGAATGACACTAAAACCCTTCCTGATGCAGGGCTCACCTCAGTAAACTATTATTCGGGCATGACGCTCGGCGAAATATGGGGATATGAGACAGAAGGAATAGCAAATTCCCAGGAAGAAATGGATGCCTGGCTCGAGCACAATCGCCCAGACTGGGGCAACAGCTGGGGAGCTGGAGACATCATGTACCGTAGCATCGACGGCAAAGATGGCGTTGACGACGGCAACAACACTCTCGATAATCATGGCGATCTGAAGATTATTGGCAATACAACTCCTCGTTATGAGTTCGGCATCACCCTAGACGCTTCTTGGAAAGGATTTGATTTCAGGGTTTTCCTGCAGGGAGTGGGAAAGAGGGATTTCTGGCCTGCCGTTGGTGACCCATACTCTAGGGGAACATATTTCTGGGGTGCATATGGGAATGAATGGGCGACTACTTGCTTCAAACAGCACTTAGATTACTGGTCGGAAGACAACACTAACGCATATTATCCACGTCCTAGGATTGGCTGGGAACTTTACAGCGACAACCAAAAAGTTCAGACCAGATATCTGCAAGACGCTTCTTACATGCGACTCAAGAATGTCCAGGTTGGATATACGATTCCGACGAAATGGGCCGAATTCCTCAAGATGTCGTCTCTTAGAGTCTACTTCTCTGGAGAAAATCTCTACACTTTCACTAACCTTACCAAGATATTCGATCCGGAAGTGCTGAGCGGCACTTACGGTTCTGGAAAGGCATATCCGCTCATGAAGAACTTTTCGTTCGGAGTAAACATAAACTTCTAGAAACGCGAAAAAATGAAAAAATCACTCATTATATTTTGTGCGATAGTGCTCATGTCAGGAGCGACTTCTTGCAATGACTTTCTCGACATGAAGCCAATCTCCGATCTCACTCCTGAAAAATACTTCAACAGTGCGTCTGACCTTGCCACATACACAGTGACATACTACAAACAGTTCTTCCCGAACTACACTACCAACGCAGGGAACGGACCTATCGGCGAGGACAAAGACACTGACAATTACATTCTCTCGCCAATCGCCGAATCAACCCTCCAGATGTACGCCCCAGGCTCAATATACTGGACCGTAAGCGGCGAACAAGTCCTGAATAGCACATTCAGGAAAATCCGTGTGTGCAACTATTTCTTCCAGCAGGTGCTGCCGAAATACGAGGCAGGCACTCTATCGGGAGAAGACGTTGAGCATTACATAGGAGAAATGTACTTCATGCGTGCATACGTGTACTTCGAGAGCCTTGTAGATTACGGTGACTTCCCGATAATAACAAAAGTGCTCGATGACAATATTGAACAGCTCACCGAAGCCTCGAAACGCTTTCCACGCAATGAGGTAGCTCGCTTCATCATATCCGATCTCGACAAAGCCATTGAGCTGCTTGGCAAGTCGAGCCTGTATGATGCCGGAAAAGTTAGGATCACGAAGGATCTGGCCTTGCTGCTGAAGAGCCGCGTGGCCCTATTCGAAGGATCATTCGAAACTTATCACGCAGACACTCCGCGCATTCCAGGCGTTCCTGGGTGGCCGGGAGAAGAGAAAGATTACAATATCGGCAAGACTTTCGATATTCCTTCCGAGGTAGAGTGGTTTCTCTCCCAGGCAAAGGATGCTGCCCTTCAGGTCGTGGAAGACACCCATTGGACCTTAACAGAAAACAATCACAAGATCAACCCTAACATAGGCAGCGATTTCGTAGGCAATGAATATTTCGACATGTTTGCGAAAGAGAATCTCAGTTCGTATGCAGAAGTGCTATTCTGGTGCGACTGCGATGTTTCACTAAATGTCGGGAACAGCATATCAGGATTCGTTCACCAGGGTTATAATGATGGCGTAACGAGAGGATATGTTGACTCCTACCTGATGGCAAACGGGCTGCCTATATATGCTTCCGCCTCGGGTTACGGCAATGATCAGGACCTCGAAGATCAGTTTGCAGGCCGTGATGAACGTCTGCGGCTCTTCGTTTTCTCCGACAGTACCGCGCTTGCTACAGACAGCGATTCGCTGACATATTTCCGCAAACCAGAGCTCTTCTCTTCTAGCGTGACGGACAAGACTGGCTACAGAGTCCGCAAATTCATGTGCTATGACAAAAATCAGAACGCAATCAGCAATGGAAACCGGCCTGGCGAAAGCGGCATAGTGCTGGCTCGAAGCGTGGAAGCGTGGCTCAATTACATTGAGGCAGACTACATGCTAAACGGAGCCCTCGATGCTAATTCGCAAACAATGTGGCGTAGAATTCGCGAGCGTGCCGGAGTGGATCCGAACTATGCGAAGACCATTGCCGCAACGAACCTTTCGAAGGAAAATGACTGGGCAAAATACTCAGGTTCGAAGCTTGTGGATAAGACCTTGTTCAACATACGTAGAGAGAGGCGCAACGAATTCATGGGTGAAGGGATGAGAAAGCGAGATCTTCTTCGTTGGCGCTCATTCGATGCCATGCTTAATGGCAATATGGGGAAATATATCGTAGAGGGAGTCAATTTCTGGGAAAAACTATACCTTAAGTACGATGAGAATAAATATGTGGAAGGCGGCATCAAGAATGAATGGGGCAACATTTCCACAGTTGAAGACAGCAAATACATACGTCCGTATAGGGTGCGCTACAACAATAACGTTCTTTACAACGGATGGACGTGGCATCAGGCATATTACCTGAAACCTTTGGGAGAGAGGGATCTTACCATAGTCTCTCCAGACAATAGCGTAGAAAACTCGGTGTCCTACCAGAATCCGTGGTGGCCCGAAAATGCCGGGAACGGCGCATATCAATAGTATATCATGAAAAAAAGAATTACAGAAATTATTCTCATTGCATGTGCACTGTGCTCATGCAATGGGGCTGATGATGACAAGACATCTGTCAGCAATGAGGATCCTCTTGCAAATAACGCAGAATGGGAACTGGCCTGGAGCGATGAATTCGACAAAGGGACTGTGAACCTAGCGGAATGGTCATATCAGAAGCGACAAGAGGATGAATGCAATATGTATCTGACCTCCCGCAGCGAACTTTATGAAGCCGGAGACGGATACCTCGGGCTGCGCGGAATGGTTAACACAATAGATCCGGCAGATACCGCCTCCTACCTATGCGGAGGTATCGAGACAAAAAACAAAGTAACCTTCGGAAAAGGAATGATAGAGGTTCGCGCCAAAATCACGGGAGCGGTAGGGCCAGGAGCCTATGGCGCATGGCCAGCGATTTGGATGCTACCAAATGACGATCGCATCACTATCCACAACCCAGGCGGCGCTGAAATCGACATAATCGAACGATATGCATACAACAGTTATGTCAATCAGACAGTGCATACCTACTACACTTATACTCTTGGATATAAAACCCCTGCAAACACCGCTAAAGGGAATATACTGAACGGAGATTGGAACGTGTATGGAGTCGAGATAGGCGATAATGCAGTGACTTTCTACGTAAACGGTGTTGCCACGTTCAAATATCCACGTATCACCACTTCCTTTGCGGGTCAATACCCTTTCGATGATCTGGAATATTACCTCATCCTCGACATGCAGCTTGGCGGTGATGACGGCGGCATGGGAGCTGGCCCGATAATAGACGACACATTGCCTGTCGAAATGGCAATTGACTGGGTTCGGTATTACACGAAGAAATAGCAATAAACATTTTCAATTAATAACACATAGTTATGAAAACAAATTTATTTTTATTGACCGGCATGGCGGCGATAGCTGCTATGTCAATGTTAGCAGTCGGATGTAGTGGTTCATCTTCAGAAGAGGGAAAAAAGCCCACTACAGATTCAAAAGATTTAGCAATCGTCCTGAGGCCTGATGCATCATATGCATGGACGGCTAATGACGCTGTGAACGTGTTCCAAGCTGTAGATGGATCCACAGCCTATGTGTCCGAGGGCAAGTTCACTATTGCGTCAGGAGACATCTCCACCAACACATTCAGAGGGACTCTGACGGAAGCTCCGGACAAGAGCAAGTCCTATCGATACTACGTGCTATATCCTTATTTGTCCTCTTCCAGCAGCCCTGCTGAGGCGCGGACTAGCATTTCTACGACCCAAGTTCAGGAAGGGAACGACAGCAAGGCCCATCTCGCAGGGTCGGCATTCCCTCTCTACGGAGTGTCTACGCCAAAAACCGGTTCTGAGCAGCCATCCGTACAGATGAATCCGCTCGCCTCTGTCATCGAGGTGGACGTGCTGAACTCAACCGATGTCACCCGCACAGTGTCTTCCGTCAACATCACTTCGACAAAAACTCTCTGCGGAACATTCAAGACAGACATCACCGGCAGCGAGCCTGCATTGAATGATTACGGGACTTCAGTAAGCACGAGCGTCACCCTGAATGTCAACGGTGGAGCTTCCATCACTTCTGGTGCTACTGGCAAATTTTACATTGCCGTCAAACCATTCTCTTTGCAAAAGGAAGAAGTCTTGACCATTACGGTGGTTACCGACCTTGAGAATCCTTATGTTTTCGAGATTTCTCCTGAGTCTGAAGTTAATTTTACCTCCGGTGCCACTGTGACCGAGAATGTTGAACTGAAAAATGGTGGTCACTCGGGTTTCATCAGCGAGCCTTGCCGTCTCTACGTGCCTGGTGCCACAAGCAGTGCGAACCACATAGAACTTGGCCAGCCAGGAGATTTCGACGCACTGACCTACATGACTGTCGAATTCTGGTTCAAGGGCGAAGATAATATGGTCAACAATAAAGTCGGCATGGGATACTTTATTTCAAACTATGACGGAACCTACGGATGGGAACTTGGACTGCAGTGCAAAAATAACGACCCTGCCGACCAGATGCCATATCGAAGAATCTACATCTATAGGGGCGGACAGGACACACAATCCATAAATACTGAAAATTGGCCTGAGGGCTGGCACAAAGGCTGGCACCACATCTGCTACCGGTACACAAAAGACGATGAAACAACTTCCAAGGTGCGTGTTGACGTAGACGGAAAAACATGGATAGCCGCAAAATCAGCTTTACCTTCCATCCCAGATCCGGAAACGGTTAAAAATCAGCTGTACGTATTCCGCGACAAGAACGCCAACAACAGCGTGTCTGGTTACATCAAGAAGTTGCGCATCTGGAAGCGTGGCATGACCAATGCCGAGGTGGCTAAACTAATGACACTGGAAGTGGACGGAACCGAAGAAGATCTGATGGCTGCGTGGGATTTCACAGAGACAGTTGCTGATCCAACAAACATTCCTGATAAAACTGGTCACTACTACGCCAAGGTTTTAGGTGACGGCGTCGTCTGGAACTTGGTCTCCGAAAACTGGGGAGAGCAAGATAATGATAAGTAGAACTTCGCCACTTTGCGTTTTTCCTTTCATTCTGGCTTTTGTTGCAGCCTTCGCCTGCAACAAAAGCCAGATTGATACACCAACGGAATCGCAAGAGAAACAGGATTCTCTTAATTACAACGTCTTTTGTTTCTATTACCCGTGGTATGGCAGCGAGGAGCATGACGGGCAAAATTTTCATTGGAGCGCCTCCTATTACACTGAAAAGGGAGCATCTCGCGCAGGGGTACACACGTCGGAACATCACGACATTTCCTCGTGCTTCTATCCCGAGGCCGGGATGTACAGCAGTGCAGATCGCGCTACCATTATAAGGCAGCTCAAGGACATGGCAGAATGCGGCATTGGAGTCGTAATTGCCGAATGGGGATACTCTGTAAATAGCGATAACGCCCCTGATGAAGAAAAAGTTCTGCCCGTGATATTCGATGTTGCAGATTCGCTTGGAATGAAGGTGTCCGTCATTCAAGGACACTATGCTGGCAGGACCGTGTCCAGCACACGTACAGACATAGTGAACTACGTGCATAAATATGGGCGACACAATGCATGCTGGAAAATTGACGGCCGACCGGTATATCTCATATGGAGTACTAACAACACCGGAGATGACCCAGAAAAAAAGGATGAATTCTTCCGCACATGGGACAAACTTCTTACTAAAGATGGCTCAATCTCCATACGAGGAACGGCATATGATGCCTTTGTAGTGACAATCCTGAAGAATATGTACAACAAGCCGGATATCGTCCGGGCAGGCTTTGACGGCTTTTACACCTATTTCGCTGTAGATGGACTTACAGAATGCTCCACGACCGCAAACTGGAAATCCTTGTTGGAATGGGCAGATTCAAAAGGTCTAGTATTCATGCCAAGTATCGGACCCGGATATGAAGATACTAGGCTAAATTGCTGGAATACATCTTCCACACGCAATAGGAATGGTGGACAGTATTATCGAGACATGGCATCTGCAGCATTCGATGCCAAGGTACGTTACCTTGGTATAACTTCGTACAACGAGTGGCACGAGGGCACTCAGATAGAGCCAGCAATTCCTATGAGCGTGGATAAGGATGCCAAGACCGATTATGGTCCCTATATCTACAAAGACTACACCCCTGAAAGTCCTGACTTTTATCTCCGGTTGACCAAAGAAATCATCCAATCGTTCAATAAGCAACAATGATCCTGTAATGATGAACTATCGCATGAACATGATCCAAACTGCATGCACTTGCTCAAATAACGGAAAATAACGTTACCTCATCATGGCAAAATTCAAGAAACTACAAACGCTTAATGCTATCATAGAAACAGGAATAGTTCCTGTTTACTATAACGGAGATGCCTTAGTCGCAAAGAATGTCGTCAAGGCCTGCTACGCTGGCGGAATAAGAGCCTTTGAGTTCACTAACAGAGGCGACAGGGCACACGAGATATTCAGAGAACTCATCGTGTCCTTGCAGGATGAATGCCCTGAATTGGTATTAGGCGCGGGTACAATCTTAGATGCCCCGACTGCGGAACTTTATATTCAGTTAGGCGCAAATTTCATAGTAGCGCCTAACTTCAATCCTGAAGTGGCTCGGCTCTGCAATAGGCGCGGCATTCCGTACTCCCCTGGCTGTGGCACCGTAACGGAAATCTGCAATGCTCTGGAAGCCGGATGCGATCTGATAAAAATTTTCCCTGCCGGGTGCGTCGGCGGGCCTGCTTTCGTCAAAAATGTTCTGGCTCCCCTCCCCTTCGTGAACTTGATGGTCACGGGCAGCGTAGAACCAACCGAAGAAAATCTTAAAGCATGGGCAGCCTCTGGCGTTGCAGCCGTCGGCATGGGTTCCAAGCTGTTCCCAGAAGAATATATTCAACGACATGACTGGAATGCCATTGCATCCATGTGCGAAACATCACTCAGATTTTTTGGGGGATAAAAAGAAATAGCATGCTGATTGCACTAAGGTGCATCGGCCATGTCGAATTTATTTATTAGCAAGGGTTTGAATTCTCAGATTTTATCCTTACATTTGCACGCTTTTCCGCATGGTGCGGAAATATATGTATTTAAATATTTAACTTTTTTTTGCGAAATGGCAGAGTATTTACAAGCCGACAAGAAGCAAGAGATTTTCGCAAAGTACGGGAAGTCTAATACAGACACCGGCTCACCAGAGAGTCAAGTTGCTTTATTTTCCTACCGTATCGATCACCTCACAGAGCATGTAAAGAAGAACAAGAAAGACATCGTTACGCGTCGTTCCCTTCTTCGCCTCGTAGGTAAAAGGCGTCAGCTGCTGGACTACCTCCAGAAGGTTGACATCGAGAGATACAGAAAGATCATTAAGGAGCTCGGTCTCCGTCGATAATACCATACGGCAGGAAAGAATGAGGGATAGGCTGCGCATTGTTGCGGCCATCCCTTTTTTGTTGAGAACAAAATTCATGGCGCAGCAGTGCTGCCCGCCTTGGAAAAATATAGCTGAACGAAGTAAGTAAAAACAGTAAAATGAACGTTATCACAAAGAAAATCGAATTATCCGATGGTCGGGTGATCGAAATTGAGACTGGCAAAGTTGCCAAGCAGGCAGATGGTTCAGCCGTGGTCAAGATGGGAGGCACGATGCTCCTGGCCACGGTGACATGCGCAAAAGAAGTTGCTGAAGACACAGATTTTCTTCCGCTCCAGGTAGATTACAAGGAGAAATTTTATGCCGCAGGGCGTTTCCCTGGCGGTTTCATGAAAAGGGAGGGGAAAGCCTCAGACTACGAGGTTCTCATCTCCAGGCTCGTGGACAGGGCTCTCAGGCCTCTGTTCCCTGATGATTTTCATCTTGCAGTATTCGTGAATATATGGCTGGTTTCTGCTGAGAAAGACATCCAGCCGGATGCTCTCGCAGGGCTTGCGGCGTCTGCTGCCCTTGCATGCAGCGACATTCCATTCCTCGGACCTATCTCCGAGGTTCGAGTAGCCAGGATTGATGGTCAGTTCAAGATCAATCCTAGCTTCAGCGAGATGGACAAGGCTGACATCGAGCTCATGGTCGGAGCCACCGAGGAAAATATCATGATGGTCGAAGGCGAGGCGAAAGAAGTTTCCGAGGATGTGATGCTGGATGCCATCAAGGCTGCTCACGAAGAGATCAAGAAGCATTGCCGCGTTCTGAAAGAGCTCAACAAAGAGCTCGGCAAGGACGTGAAGCGGGATTATCCTCACGATGAAGAAGACGAGGAAATCAAAAAGAAGATTCACGATTTCGCATACGAGAAGTGCTACGCTCTTGCTAAGGCCGCAAAGCCAAAGCACGAGAGAGAGGACGGCTTCGAGGCAATCAAAGAGGAGTGCATCGAGTCTCTCGGCCTCACGGATGACGAGAAAGAAGAGAAGAAACTCATGCTCGCTCGCTATTTCGGCCACGAGCAGAGAGAGGCGCTGAGGAATCTTGTTCTGGATGAGGGGCTGCGCGTCGATGGCCGTCACACGACCCAGGTGCGTCCTATCTGGTGCGAGGTTGGCGTTCTGCCTTGCGCTCACGGTTCTGCAATATTCACTCGCGGAGAGACGCAGTCTCTGGCCTCAGTGACTCTGGGTACCAAAATGGACATGAAAGAGATGGACGAAGTGCTCGTTCAGGACGATCAGCAATTCGTTCTCCACTATAATTTCCCTCCATTCGCGACAGGAGAGGCCAAGGCTCAGAGAGGCGTTGGCCGTCGTGAGATTGGTCACGGAAACCTTGCTTACAGGGCTCTCAAGGCTGTCATGCCGACAGCACCAGAGTTCCCATACGCAGTGAGGGTGGTTTCAGATATTCTTGAATCCAACGGTTCTTCTTCCCAGGCTTCAATCTGCGGTGGCTGTCTAGCCCTCATGGATGCTGGCGTTCAAATCAGGAAGCCAGTTGCCGGCGTCGCAATGGGTCTTATTACAGACGAGGAGCATCCTAACGACAGGTATGCTATCTTGACCGACATCCTTGGCGACGAAGATCACCTCGGAGACATGGACTTCAAGGTTGCCGGAACTGTAGATGGAATCACGGCAACCCAGATGGATATCAAGGTTGACGGACTTTCTTACGAAGTGCTTGCTAAAGCGCTCAAGCAGGCTCATGAAGGCAGGATGCACATCATGGGCGAGATGATGAAGTGCATAGACAAGCCTCGTGACGATTACAGGCCGTTCGTTCCTAGGATCAAGTCCTTCGAGATAGACAAAGACTTCATCGGAGCCGTTATCGGCAAGGGCGGAGAGACTATCCAGAAGAT
>Ga0256404_1004775_pt1 | contig 24975 bp, 19 predicted proteins | sample RumenRJG_01DNA_FD_185990 | JGI IMG/M metagenome (GOLD analysis project Ga0256404, IMG submission 185990) | Bovine rumen microbial communities from Lethbridge, Alberta, Canada - RJG_01 | ecosystem: Host-associated > Mammals > Digestive system > Stomach > Rumen | place: Canada: Alberta | collected... | reverse complement strand
GCTCCTTTTCGGATGGTTTGTTGCTATATCTATTTTCGACAAGGATAGGCTTTACGCCTTTTTATTTCCCCGAAATCCTTTTGCTGGTCTCATATGAACAGTGTTGGTGATGTGGGAAGTTTGAGGTTTAATATATATCGGCGTTGCTAATTTTATATTGAGAACTTTAGCATCCTTTTTGGATCTAGGCATTTTTCAGCCCTCCTTCAGTTCCGGGAAAAGTTCTCCCAGTTTTAATTCCAGTGTACCATTCTTTGCAAATTCCAGAGCATCGCACTTTCGGATGTTATCCTTCCGAATGGAAACAGTATCACTGAATCCTAAAATATAAGCACGACAGATGCGGTAGATGATTTCCGTAGGTGCCAGGCCGTAGACTTGTTTTGCAAAGATATGCTCCAGACGCTTCTGGTTGTCCGGATAGAGAATCTTCATACGTGGACTGTTGTAGAGTCTCTTCACGATTTCCGTGATGTACATACCGGACTTCATGTAGAGGTCGGCAAAGGTCTTCGTATCATCGTCGAAACAACCAGGATTCTCCTTTTCCAACATATCCACCATGGCCTTCACCACTTTGCGGGGCGTGAAGATCTGGTTTGTCTGCTGGGGCGGGATGTAGTCGAAGATGTCCTTCTTGTGGGAATCGTCGAAATAATCGGCCAGTTCCTGTTTCTTGTTCAGAAACTCTTTCACAGAATCATTGAACACTACTTCATCGAAAAGGTGTCCTTCGAAATGTTTCTTGTGGGCTTCGTCCCGGATTTCTTGGCCTTTGTCATCTTTCTGGTAATAGTCTCCGCCGTCCCGGAGGAAGCGGAACTGTTTCAGAGTGATGCTAGTCACGTCTTTGAAAACGCCCTCTGGTACGATCTTGTCGAAGTTCGCCAGGGTGATGGTATTATCCGTACCATAGGCCATAAGGAAGGACGGAATGGTACGGGAGAAACCTCTCAGGTGGTCACGTGCGCCGCCTTCGATGGTTTGCTTCTGCTTGTTCTTCTTATCCGTCTCCACCCGTTCTACAACGGTTTGCCCGGCTTCTGTCAGGCCATTCTGGATCTCTTTGGTAACGGTTTCCTGGAGGTTCTGGTTGGCCTGTTTGATCTTTTCCTGGTAGTCATCACGGACCTTCTTCTCTTCTTCCGGGGTTTCCACTTCCTTGAGCTTTTCATCCCGTTCGGCCTGAGCCCGGCTGATGTCGATGCGGTGGTTATCTACAGCCTTGTCCAGCTGTTCACCTACACGGTCATTGATGTGCTTTTCTAAGCTGTTCCGAGTCTGTTTGGACAGGTCGCCCTGATAGGCATCCTGGGCCTGGTCAAGAATCTGCTTCGTGGCCTGCTCAGCAAACTTCGCCTTCAGGTCTTCTACCTTCTTCTTGACCTCTTCCTGGGCCTTGGCGGTATCTTCATCAGTAGTATCGGTAGAGCTAGAGGGTTCAAATACATCGGCTATCTTGCTGGCTTCCTGCTGGAGAGTTTCGCCGGTATCTTTGTAAATTTTCTTTCCAAACAGGTCTTCCGCTTCGTTATGAATTGTATCCTCTGGAATGTCCACTTCCCCGTGATCATTGATGTCCAGCTGTTCCTTCGTATCTTCTGTAAGCTGGTTCAGGGCTTCATCTTCTTTGACAGGAGTCATTTGGGAAATGATGTCTACCACTTCTTGGGGTGCTCCGAAGACGTTGCTGATGTTCTGGAAGAGGTAGTTGGACATGAAGCCACGGTTTACGACCTCCGTGGATTTAATCTTCCGCGGGATAGACAGCACTTTGGCAGCATCGAGAGCCACCATTTCGCCCTGGTCGTCTTCACCGATAACAGGGAAGAAATTCAGCAGTTCTTTGATATGCTGCTCACGGGTCTTCGTATTGCCATGGCCCGCCGCGGTATCCGTGGAAAGGTCATTGGCAAACTGTTCATAGGTAATGAGCGTCCGGGCCGGGTCAAAGTCGAATACATAGGCGTTCTTCTTACGGTAAAATTTCAGCCCGCTGTGGAACCGGCAGGGGTTCTGTGCCCGGAAAGCGGCCTGCATGTAAAGGGCCGGGCTTCTTACGTTGGACAGCATGAGTACTGCCGTCCATTCAGGAATGGTGACACCCGTGGTGAGCTGGCCTACAGTGAGGGTGATGGTCTTATCATGATTCTTGATGGCCTCTTTGACACGCTTGAATGCGCTGTCCTTCACCCTTTCATCCTCTTCCTCGCTTCGTCCATCCCCGGCAGCCAGCACGATTTCGTACTTGCCAAAGACAGGATGTTTCTTTAGCTTCCGTTCCAATGCGCGGGCTGAATCCACCCTGTCCAGGAACCAGAGGGTATGCTTTAGTTCATTCCGCAGCTCTGGTGTGGAGAAAGGGTATTTCTTTCCTGTTACCAACGTATCCAGAAATTTATTCACTGCATCGTTATGGACAAAATAGCCACGGTTATCGGTAGCAAAGAACTCGTTCAGATCGAAGGCGTATTCTTCTGTTTCTCCGTTGATCTCTATGCCTTGTTCCAGCTGGTCCTTCACGATATCCGACATCTGGTAGGTGTACATATTAAGTTGTGGCAGGTCCGCATAGGGATTCGGACTGCCATCATCAGAATGCCATTCTGCCTTTGCTTTCTGTTCATCCGCATAGGTCCAGCTGTACATGGCATCTTCGGAGAAGGTCTGTTTCGCAATGGATTTGAAAGGCGTGCCGGACAGATGGAGTGTGTATTTCCGGTGGATACGGTCAAAAGCTACGTCTGTCTTGTAGGTATCTACGCCCTCATGGGCTTCATCTACTACCAGGATATCCCAGTTCATATCGGCGACTTCTTTGAGTTTATCAAAGCCGCCACCAAAGTATTTTGACCCTTTCAGGTCCTGAAGGGACACGAACTCAATACATTTCAGCTCTTTCTTCTGCTCTATCATTTTATTCAGGAATCCTGACCTGGATAGAACCAGAGGATTCCCTTTCACGCCGCTGGCTTCTGATACAAAGTAGTACCCGGATTCTTCGCCCAGGAACTTGCAGTAATCCTCATACCAGGAATTGGCAATGGCGGGTCGATTCGTCACAATCAGCACTTTGACGAGGTTCATCTGTTTGCACAGATCATAGACGGTGAGGGTTTTGCCAAACCGCGGTTTGCAGTTGAAAAGGAACTGACCGTCCTCATGGGTAGCGAAGTAGTCTTTTGCCTTCACTACAGCGGCCTGCTGCTCGGCACGGAGGACATAGGGAATGACGGTCGTTTCAGACGGCAGAAGGCCCTTATTATCCCGAAAATCGTTGAGCATCTGCTTCGCTGCCTTTGGGGTAATGCGGAACCATTCCGGTGCTTTCTTATCTCCCTTCTTCGGTTTCATCCGTTCTATGCTGTTACGGGTAAGGTAGGCGTGGAAATCCCGATCATGAAAGGGTGTCCCTTTACCATCATCAAAAATAGCGTTTTTCGTCCATTCCAGCTTGGTTTCCACGTTAATGGTCTGAGCCTGCTGCGCCAGACGGGCTTCCGGAGACTGCTCTGTTTCACCAATCTTGCACCAGCCGTTGTGGGCCGGGACGCCGGGAGTGGTGTAGCAGTAAATGACGGGGATGACCTCTTTAAAGGTATTGATGTTAGGTGTCTTCATCGTCTGCGCTGCCATTTTACGCCATCTCCTTTACGTGGGATTCAATGAATTTGATTTCATCGGTGGAGAGACCGTACTTCTTGTACAGCTGGAGATCAATGTCGTGGATGGATTTGGACCAGTCGATGTTACTCTTATCAGAAAAATCTTGAAGAGGAACATACTTCCATTTTGGCCCAGGGCAATCTTGCGTTGTCTTCAGAATTCCTAGCATGGCTCGCGCAAATTTCGTTTTGATATACTTTTCAATATTTTCCGCTTCTTCAAGCACTCTAGATTGCCCGATACCAATAAATGTCTGTAAATAACCGATACCTGGTTCTGCAATAGTAGCCGGAGACAAAGTTTCCCCAAAATTTCCCGCCCCATTAGCCTTCGCCACCAGAACCGTATAGGAATCCAGCAGTCCACGGGAATCAACGATGTAATCCTTACGCACAAAGCGCTTTGCGCGCTTTTTATTCTCATCGAGCCCAATGATGCCAATATAGGCCTTTCCATCATTGGGAATTTCCTTATGAAAAATTTTGGAGAGTTTCACGAAGGCACTACTTCTAAGCCGAGGCACCAATTCAGGATTTTCCTTCATCATTAAATCAGAGACCTTGAAACTCAATGGCGAAGAAATGATTTCCTCCAAGGAACGGGGATTGCTTTTCTGCACCTTATTCAGAATAGAGTTGAGTTCCGGATATTTCGTAAACGTTCCAATAATGCCAAAATCTGAACTGTGATCATAATAGGTAACAGCTACGCCGCCTTTCAATGGCGTGGACAACCCAGGAAACACTTTGGTGCTGTCAGGTTCATAGTAGAGGACCTTGAAATGCGGATCATTAAGCATTTTTTCATTCCAGCTCTTAGGTGTATACCCCGCGTTAAAGAGAAAGCGCGCAGGATGAACCAATACCACCTTTTCTGCAACTGCATCAGCAGCATCCATGAACTTATCGTAAATAGGAGGCATCCGAGTGCTATCGGAATCCGTATCTTCTTGATACGGGGGATTTCCTATGGCTGCCCAAAAAAGTTTCTTTCCCATAATGACATATCCTCCTCACCTTACATCAACGAATACAGCTTATCGCCGTCATATTCCCAATACTGCGCCCCATTATAGGACTCCGATTTGCTGGCCTTTCCCAGCCGTCTGCAAAGTTCCTTGGTCAATGGAGTCAGTCGCCAGCGTTTGCCTTCAAACTCCACTTCCTTATCGGTTTTCACCTTTGCAGTAATGGATTCATCGTAAACGAAGTTGATGTTCTTGCCAATCAAGCCCAAATCCTTGAAAGAAAGGCCCCGTTTCACCTTAATGGTGAAGTTATTGGCCTTTCTCATGGCATCCGGGATAGGCAGCACGTTCTGAAGGAGATAGTGGATCATCCACTGGGTACGGTGCAGGATAGCGTTCTTGTCCCACTTATTCTGGTTGGTGATTTCATCTCTGGCAATCTGCAGACCCGCTTTACCTTCATAGATCTTCTTCTTTTCGGCAAAGGATTTGTTGCTCAGTTCCTGGTTGTGGCGAATGAGAGTCAGATTGCCTATGGTATTAACAAGTTCCTGGTGAATGGTATCGTAATCCGGTCCCAATTCCTTCTGCCATTCTTCGGAAAGGGTCTGGGGCATGATATGTTCGATTTGGAGTACCTTTTCTGACATATTCGGACGACTCTTGGTAATCTTTTCTTCAAGAAGGGCCAGCACAAACTTGCAATACTGGTAGTTGTAGAAGTTGGCCGTTTCCAGATACCGGGTCAGTTCCAGATCATTTGGCAGGCGGGCATTGCTTTCCAGACTTGCCAGGATTTCAAACATCTTCTGCCGTTTATCGGTGCTAGCTGCCAGTTCGTCGATTCGGTTCACGAGAACAGGGAACAGTTTGTTCTCGGCAGAGGTAATGCTCATGAGGCGCCGTCTCATGCAGTAAATGCGGAATGCATCAAGAGCTTCCGACATGTCGTGGGTATCAAAAGTACCATCCTGCCACTTAGCCAGAAGGCCCATGAGGAAGGAGTAGGCCGTGGTAACCCGCAGGGTCTGGAGGTCTTTCAGTTCATAGTCAATCTCATCGCTGCCCGTTTCCCCACCCTGGAGGATCCAACGATAAATATCGGCATACTTTGCCAGCTGTTCCAGGATGGTACGCGACTGCAGTCCCATAAAGATTCCCTTGAAGGTACGGTACAGTTCCTTATAGTTGGCTTCTGTTGCTTTTTTGAAAGGCGAACGGGTATGCCACTGCATGAAGTCGCGGATATAGTTGGAAATCTGGCCGGGGATGGTCTTCTCGATGTGGAGCCAGTATTTCTTATACAGTTCATCCTGGGTCAGTGCATCTAAGCCCAGAAGGAGGTAGTTACGCACCAGGTCAGCCAGGCTGAGTGGCTTGCCGAGAGAGTTCATAGATTCGAAGATTTCCTGTGGGTTTTCCCATTCGTTTTTATCCGGCTGGAGTTCGATGGAAATCACGCTGAAACGGTTGAGACCTTTATCAATCAGGCTGGCTGGATCTCCCACTTCCTTCTGGTATTCCCGCAGCTTGTTCATGAAGTATTGATAGTTCCGGTATACGGCTGCATTCTTTTCTGATTCAGCCGGTTCTTCTCCCAGGATGATGTGCTTGTACACGGCCCAGTCAGTTTCTACCTGTTTCAGCTTGATTTTGTATTCGTCATTATCGCTGCTGACGTTGTTGTTCCGGAGGTATTTGGCATCAATGTAATTCTTCAGTTTAACGTCCTGCAGGATGTCCCGGAGGGCAACTAAAAAGAGCATGGTCGTAGTAATTCGTTGCTGCCCATCAATCAATACCAACTGATCAGGTTGTCCGAAGGCAGTTTCAGTCTGGAAAAAAGTAATGGACCCAAAGAAATGCTCCGACGCATGCCCTTGCACGTTCCGGTCATGTGTTTTTACGATGTCGTCAAAGAACACCTCGCACTGCTCGTCCGTCCATTCGTAATTCCGTTGATAAGGTGGAATGAAGAAGGTCACATCGTTATTTGAAAGCATATTCAGCAATTTCATTTCCTTTGGTACCATTTTCTTATCTCTCCTTCAGATAGTGAAACATAACGGTTCGTCCAGAACGCCAGTCGCGAATTTTGCACAGTTCTGCTACCCGGCCAGCCGGTTCTTCTTCCGGGGCAGGCATAGCAAAAAGATCCACCTCTTCGTAACCCAGAGGCTTGCCTAGCGGAACTGTATCCTTAAATCCGTCCATTTGCCAGATATTCCAAGCAATGATATTGGCAATGGGCCGAAGTTCTTTCAGCGTTGGCTGCTTGCGCCAGCGGTATTCATAGTAATCCACAAAGGTCATGAGCAGATTGATACGGGCAATCAAGAGATTATCTCCCTGCAGCTCGTACCCATAGACCGACTGGAAGGCTCTCGTGGTCCAGGTCATCCAATCTTCCAGAGTATCCGTATTTTCGTCTACAATGCGCAGCTTCCGGTCCAGAAGGCCGATGCGCCGTTTCGGTGGAACGATGAGATTTCCTGTGGCTGCATCGTAGCGGGATACCAGGAAAGGCGCTTCACCGCAGGTGATTTCCAGCCTTCTGGAGTCCACATACTGTTGCCAGGTTTTCTCTTCTGGAAAGGTAATCTTGTCATCCGTAGTGTTCCAGTAATGGTTATCATAGAACTTATTAAAAACGTGCTCCCGCCCAAACCATTCATCATCCAGGTAATTGCACATTTGGCAGCAGAGCCACACCGGGGTGTAGACCTCCGCCTTCTTTCGCGTCCGAGCCAGCTGGGTATCAGCATCTTTCGCTATGCGGGGCTTGATGACATCCGGCTGATTCATAAGCAGAGTAACGCCAATTTCATCTTTATCAGAAAAGCCCGTACCCAAATCCTCATATGTATCTGTAGCCCAGATGATATTTCCTTTAGTGGTTTTATCCTGAAGCAATAAATTTAGCGTGTCTTGAATGGGATAAGATTCTATGTCAATTAATTTTTCCATGAAAAATCCTTTTCTACAATTATAATTATTTTCTTTATTCTACCATATTATTATTGTATTAGCTACACGTTTCAATATTATTTATGCATTTTTAGCTATAAAAAAAAGCCAGAACATTTCAATTACTACTCATAAATCAATCTGGCTAATGTCTAAAAAAATCAAGCAACTTTATAATAAATTTTGTCCATACTTTGTAAAATTTTCAAATTACCAATAAAGAAGAAGAGGTTCGACGGCAGGCCGATGATGGTCTCGATATTGTTGTTCTCGATGAGGTTCTTGCGGATCTCTTCTTCGGCGGCACCGCTGCGGGAGAGGACGCCATGCGGCAGGACGATGGCCACGATGCCGTCCGGCTTGATGTGATAGAGGCAGTGGAGCAAGAAGGCGAGGTCGGCCTTGGTCGACGGGACCAGGCCGTACTGGCGGAAGCGCTCGTCGCTCGTGTGGAGCTCGGGGTCCCAGTGCGCGGAGTAGGGAGGATTGGCCGTCACGGCATCGACGGAGAGCGGGCCGCAAGCGTTCTCCGGATCGATCGGCCAGTCCTCGTCGAGCGTGTCGGCGTTGCGGAGGATGAGGTTTTCGACGGGGATTTTTTTCATGAAGAGGTTCATCTTGGCGAGGTTGGAGGTCTCGGTGATGAGCTCCTGACCGTAGTATTTGATGTAATGCTTGTCATGGTATTTGCCGATTTCCTTGCCGATGTTGAGCAGCAGGCCCGCCGTGCCGACGCAGGGGTCATAGACCTGGATGTACTTTGAGCAGCGGTCTTTGAGGCGTTCGGCGATGATGCGCGCCATCAGGGAGGTCAGCTCGTGCGGCGTGTAGAAGGCGCCGTCTTTCTTCGCCTCGGAGGAGAACTGCTGGATCAGGTACTCATAGATATAGCCGAGTACGTCGTAGGATTGCGACCGGGTCGGTATCTGTGCGACGAGGCCGATGATGTCGCGGATGGCCTTGTCGCGGCTGCCGATGTTCTCGCCGAGCTTGGAGAGGCCGGCGTCGAGCGCGTTGAAGACGCCGGAGTGACGGTCGACGTCCTGATTGTAGACATAGAAGACGCGCGCGCTCTTTTCCGAGAGACTTTGATAGAAACGTTCGATGGCCGCGGTGACTGTCTGCGCGCCGAGTTTCTGCCCGAGCGTCTGCCAGGCGGAGAAGAGATCATCGTAGGCGATGAAGTAGCCGAGATTGTCGCGGAAATAGTTGAAGTCATCGGTTGCTGTCATGCCTTGCAGGTCTTCCTTCGTGCCGCCCTCGTCTTCGATGAATTCGATTTCCCGGTCGGAAAGGTATTTGTAGAACATGAAGCCGAGGATGTAGTCTTTGTATTCCGATGCTTTGATGTTTTTGCGCAGCACGTTCGCCGTCGCCCAGATTTTCGCCGCCAGTTCCTGCTTTGTCATGATGTGTCTCTCCATTTCCTGCGTGATTTTTCGCGCTAGTATCATTATAACCACGCCCCGATGGATTGCCAATAGTATCGGCGCACGCGGGTGATGGTCAACTTTTTGCTGTGGTTGCCTTTACCTTTCTCCTGTCGTATAATATTTTCTGTATCAATCAGCAAAGGAACGGTGGCTATGGCCTTTATCGAAATAGAACATCTCTCGCATGTCTATCATGCGGGCGAGGAGAATGAAATGCGGGCTCTGGACGATGTTTCGCTCTCGATCGAGCGCGGGGAGTTCGTCGCGGTGCTCGGCTCGAATGGGTCGGGGAAGTCGACGCTCGCGAAGCATCTCAATGCGCTTCTACTGCCGACGGAGGGCGCGTGCCGCGTCGACGGGCTCGATACGCAGGAGGAGGCGGAGGTCTGGCGCATCCGGCAGAAGGTCGGCATGGTGTTCCAGAATCCTGACAATCAGCTCATCGCGGCGGTCGTCGAGGATGATGTGGCGTTCGGCCCGGAGAATCTCGGCGTGCCGTCCGCCGAGATCCGCAGGCGGGTCGATGCGGCGCTCGCGGCTGTGAATATGACGCAGTTTCGTTCCTATGCGCCGCATCTCCTCTCGGGCGGGCAGAAGCAGCGCGTGGCGATCGCGGGGACGCTCGCGATGCAGACGGAGGCCATCGTGTTCGATGAGGCGACGGCGATGCTCGATCCTGAGGGGCGCGCGGATATCCTCTCGGTCGTGCGGCGGCTCCACGAGGAGCGGGGGATCACGGTCGTCTATATCACGCATTTCATGGAGGAGGCTGCGGCGGCAGACCGCGCCCTTGTGCTCGATCGTGGGCACATCGTCATGGACGCCCCGCCGCGCGCGGTGTTCTCTCGCGCAGATGAGCTGCGTGCGCTCGGGCTCGAGGTGCCACTCGCCGTGGAGCTGCGCGACCGGCTGCGCGCGGCGGGCGTCGCGCTGCCCGCGGATCTCCTGACGGAGGCGGAGCTCGTGGCGGCGCTAGGCCGCGCGGCAGGGAGTACCGTCGCCGCGGCAGGAGGAAATGCCGAGCGGGAGCGGCAGGCGGAGGTGTCTGGCCACGCGGCGGAGCGTGCGGCAGGAATCCGCGCAGGACGCGGCGCTCGTCAGCAGGCGATGTCCGGCCGCGCGGCGGAGAGAGGGGGTGAGGCGGTTGGCCATCGAGCTTGAGGATGTGAGCTTTACGTATCTCCCCGGTACGCCGTATGAGCGGCAGGCGCTCAAGGGCATCCGCCTCACGATCGCGGAGGGCAGCATCACGGCGCTCGCGGGTCATACGGGCTCGGGGAAATCGACGCTGCTCCAGCACATCGGCGGTCTCATCCATCCGGACAGCGGGCGGGTGTGCATCGACGGCACGGATCTCGCCGCGCATACGAAGCAGGAGAAGCGGGCGGCGCTCGCGGCCCGGCGCAAGGTCGGCCTCGTCTTCCAGTATGCGGAGCATCAGCTCTTCGAGGAGAGCGTCTATGAGGATATCGCGTTCGGCCCGCGCAATTTCGGCCTCGCTGAGACGGAGGTCGCGGCGCGCGTGCGGGAGGCGATGGCGCGCGTGCATCTCGATTTCGAGGCGTACCGCGACCGCTCGCCGTTCCAGCTCTCAGGCGGGCAGATGCGGCGCGTGGCGCTCGCGGGCGTGCTCGCGCTGCATCCCGCGTATCTCGTGCTCGACGAGCCGACGGCGGGGCTCGACCCGCGCGGCAGGCGCGAGCTGCTCACGCTGATCCGCGAGCTGCACGCGGCGGAGGGGACGACGATCGTCTTCGTCTCGCACAATATGGAGGATGTCTTCGCGATTGCCGACGAGGTCGTCGTATTGCGGCAGGGGGAGATCCTCTTGCAGGGCGCGCCGACGGCTGTCTTTGCCGAGCGCGAGCGCATCGCGGCGGCGGGGCTGCGCCAGCCGGCGCTCATGCAGCTCATGACGGCGCTCCGGGCGGCGGGCGTGCCGCTTGACGAGGCCGACGCGGGGCTGCGCACGCCCGCGGACGCGGCGGCGGCCATCGCGCGGGCGCTCAAGGGAAAGGAGGGCGGAGGCCATGCTCAGTAATATCACGATCGGCCAGTATTTCCCGGGCAACTCGCCGCTGCATCGGCTCGACCCGCGCACGAAGCTCGTCGTGCTCTTCGCGCTCATCGTCGCGCTGTTCCTCTTCGACCAGCCGGCGGACTATCTCGTGATGAGCCTCCTGACGCTCGCCGCCATGCAGCTCTCGCGCGTGCCGCTGCGGACGCTCGTCGGCTCGCTGAAACCGCTCTGGTGGATCCTGCTCTTCACGTTCCTCATCCATCTCTGCACGACGCCTGGCGAGGAGATCGCGCAGGTCTGGCTGTTCTCCCTGACCTGGGAGGGGCTCTCGCATGGCTTCTTCATCTGCCTGCGCCTCGTGCTGCTCCTGCTGCTCTCGTCGCTGCTGACGTTCACGACGAGCCCGCTGAAGCTCACGGACGCGCTCGAGGCGCTGCTCTCGCCGCTCAAGCGCGTCGGCGTGCCCGCGCATGAGCTCGCGATGATGATGACGATCGCGCTGCGCTTCGTGCCGACGCTCCTCGAGGAGACGGACAAGATCATGAAGGCGCAGCAGGCGCGCGGCGCGGATTTCACGACGGGCAGCATCGCGCGGCGGCTCAAGAGCGTCGTGCCCATCCTCGTGCCGCTCTTCATCTCGGCGTTCCGCCGCGCTGACGAGCTCGCGATGGCGATGGAGGCGCGCTGCTATCACGGCGGGGAGGGGCGCACGCAGATGAAGCAGCTGCGCTTCGTGCCGCTCGACTATGTGGCCTGGGCGGGGACGGCGCTGCTCCTCGCGCTGCTCGCCGCGCTCTGGGTGCTCTGAGGGAGGCGGGCGATGAAACGCGAACACAAGGAAATGATGAAAGCGCGCGCGCGCAACATCGCGCTGCGCGTCGCCTATGACGGCACGGCCTACGCGGGATTCCAGCGGCAGACGCCGCCCGTCATCGCCGTGCAGAATGTGCTCGAGGAGAAGCTCGCGCGCATCTTCGGCGACTCCATCGAGCTCGCGGCGTCCGGCCGCACGGACGCCGGCGTCCACGCCTACGGGCAGGTGGTCAATTTCTTCACGGACGGCACGATCCCCGTCTCGCGCATCGCGCGCGCGGCGAACAGCCTGCTGCCGCCTGACATCGTCGTCAAGGAGGCCTGGGAGGCGGACCGGGCGTTCTCCGCGCGTCACAGCGCGCGCTCAAAGACGTATCTCTACCGCATCGCGCAGGGGGAGACGCCGGATCCCATGCTCGCGCGCTATGCCTGGTACATCCGCAGGCCGCTCGACTGCGCGGCCATGCGGGCGGCGCTCGCGCGCATCCTCGGCACGCATGACTTCTCCGCGTTCCGCGCGGCAGGCGGCGCGCCCATGAGCCCCGTGCGCACGATGTACGAGGCGACGCTCGAGGAGGAGCGTCCCGGACTGCTCGCCTGTCGCATCCACGGCAGCGGGTTCCTCTACCACATGGTGCGCAACCTCATGGGCACCATCGCAAATGTCGGCCTCGGCGTGCTCCAGCCCGCGGACATCGACCGCATCCTCGCCTCGCGTGACCGCGCGCAGGCGAGCGCGACGGCGCCCGCGCACGGGCTCTATCTGCTGCACGTCGCGTACGGGGAGGAGGCTCCGGCGCATCCTCAAAAAAATATTGAAAAAACTGTTGACAGATAAAAGAAGAGAGACTATAATATGTCTTGTCGTTAAGAGATACGGCATGACTCACTAGCTCAACTGGCAGAGCAACTGACTCTTAATCAGTAGGTTCACGGTTCGATTCCGTGGTGGGTCACCATTTGAACATGCAGCCCATGGGTGGGCTTTGATAGCACTCTATCGTTATCGATAGGGTGCTTTTCGTATCTTGCGGCCGCCTGGCTGCGCGCGTTGCCTGTCAGGCGGCCGCAAGTTTGCTTTTTCTGCGTGCCAGGCAGGATTTTGGCTGCGGATGTTTAATAGAATGAATAGATACTGCAGAGAGAAGAGGTGCGGGGATGAATGTGAGGGAGAGATCGGAGGCGCTCGAGTATGAGTTCCTTTCTGAATTTGCAGCGAAGAGCCGCGAGGCCCGCCGGAAGGAGCCGATGGAGGAGTGTCCGTTCCGCACGAAGTTCCAGCGCGACCGTGACCGCATCCTGCACTCGAAGTCGTTCCGCCGGCTCAAGCATAAGACGCAGGTCTACATCGTCGCGGGCGATCACTACCGCACGCGCATGACGCACAGCCTCGAGGTCTCGCAGATCTCGCGCACGATTGCGCGCGGGCTGCGGCTCAATGAGGATCTCGCGGAGGCCATCGCGCTCGGGCACGATGTGGGGCACACGCCGTTCGGCCACGCGGGCGAGGCGGCGATGGCGGAGCTCACGGGGCATTTCGCGCACAACGAGCAGAGCCTGCGCGTCGTCGAGTTCCTCGAGAAGGGCGGCAAAGGGCTCAACCTCACGCGCGAGGTCAAGGACGGCATCGTGAACCATACGGGCAAGCACCTCCCCAAGACGCTCGAGGGGCGCATCGTGCGCACGGCGGACCGCATCGCCTATCTCGCGCATGACTACGACGACAGCCTGCGCGCGGGGCTGCTGAAGCCCGGCGATCTGCCGCAGGTCGTCTACGAGCGCCTCGGCACGGATACCTCGCATATGATCACGAGCATGGTCGCTGATATGATCACGGCGTCCGCGGGGAAGGACGACATCCTGCAGGGGGCGGCCTGCAAGGAGGCCATGGATGTGTTCCGCTCGTTCATGTTCGAGCGTATCTATCGCTCGGATGTGCTCGCGCACGAACGGCGGCAGGCGACGTTCGTGCTGCGGGAGCTCTACGGCTACTTCCTCTCGCATTTCGATGCGCTGCCGCAGGAGTTCGCGGCGCGCGAGGCGTGCTGGGGACGTCAGCAGACGGTCACGGACTATGTGGCAGGGCTCACGGACAGCTACGCGGTGCAGCTCTTCAACGAGATCTTCATGCCGCCGGTCGGGCTCATGGTGCACTGAGCGCCGCAGAGAGATCGCGGGACGCGGTTGCGGATCGCGGCACTCCCTCCCGGGGGGAGCGCGGCGCTGCTTTTACAAGCGGTAGGAGACGCGCGGCGGCGTGGCTCTGCGGCATCTGCCGGCGGGCAGGAAAAATTTCATGGGAATCAAAGAATTATTTTTGTCAAGAGAAAAAGGAAATTTCCATTTTGTGGTGAATATATATACCTTGACGGAGGGAAGACAATGCGCAGTGCAGAGATGGATGAGTTCGTGGAACGCGTCGAGCAGTCCTCTGATATTGTAGCCGTCGTCTCCCAGTATGTCGCGCTCAAGCGCAAGGGCGGCCGGTTCTGGGGCTGCTGTCCGTTTCATCAGGAACATACGCCGTCGTTCTCGGTCGTTCCCGATAAGGGATTTTTTTATTGCTTCGGCTGTCATGCAGGTGGCAATGTCTTCAAGTTCTTGTCGCTCATAGAGAATGTGAGCTATTTCGAGGCCATCAAGCTGCAGGCAGAGAAACTGGGGATACCGATTCCCGAGCGTCCGAAGTCTCCGCAGGAGCGGGAGCGCGAGCAGAAGCTCCAGGATCTCCTGAAGGTCAATGAGATGGCGCGGACGTTCTTCCACAACTGTCTCGTCATGACGCATTACGGCGAGGAGGGCAAGGCGTATTTCGCCGGGCGCGGCATCTCGGCGGAGACCATCGAGGAGTTCAGCCTCGGCTACGCGCCGGACGCGTGGGACAAGCTCACGGGCGCGTTCCTGAAGCGCGGTGTGCCGGAGGCGTATCTCGTCGAGTGCGGACTCGCGCAGCAGCGGCGCGAGGGCGGCGTCTACGACAGGTTCCGCCATCGCGTGATGATCCCCATCGCGGATGAGCGCGGGCGCATCGTCGGCTTCGGCGGGCGCGTGCTCGACGACAGCAAGCCGAAGTACCTCAATACGAAGGAGACGGTGCTCTTCAACAAGCGGCGTCTGCTCTTCGGACTCGACCGCTCGCATCGCGCCATCAGCCAGGAGGGGCGCGCCATCGTCGTCGAGGGGTACATGGACGCGATTTCCGTCTTTGACGCGGGCGTGAGGAACGTCGTCGCCTCGCTCGGGACTTCCTTCACGCAGGAGCATTGCAAGAAACTGCTGCGGTACGCGAAGGAAATCGATTTCTGCTACGACAGCGACGAGGCGGGGCAGAACGCGACGGTGCGCGCGCTCACGATCGCGCGCGATACGGGCGCCGTCGTAAAGGTCATCATCGTGCCGGACGGCAAGGATCCGGATGAGTATATCAGGAAGCACGGCGCGGCGGCGTTCCAGACGCTCATCGAGCACGCGCTGCCGCTCGTCGACTACCGCCTGCGCTACGTGCTCTCTCATGTGCGCTACGATACGCTCGAGGGCAAGATGCAGGCGCTCCGCGAGATGCTGCCCGTGCTCGTCGGCATCAGAAATGCCGCCGAGCGCAGCGAGCAGACGAAGCGGCTCGCGCGCGCCCTCCTGCTCGATGAGGGCGTCGTGCGCGAGGAACTTGCGAAAGCGCAGCGCGAGCCGCAGCGCTTCCTCGCGCAGCCGCCGGCCCGGGAAGAGGCCGCGGCGGCCGTGCGGCGCGCGCCGGCAAGGCGCGCGGACAGCGCGCTGCAGAAAGCCGGACGCATCGTGATGCGCGCGGTCTGGCAGGATGCCACGCTGCTCGCGCATGTCGAGGCGATGATACCGCTCGAGGCGGTGCCCGACGAGGTGCAGCGCAGCGTGTTCCTCTATCTGAGGGACTGCGCGGCGCGCGGCGAGCCCTGGGATGCCGTCCGCGCCGCCGCGGCGCTCGATGAGGCGGCCGCGGAGGAACTCTCCCGCGCCATCGTCGAGGGCGAGGACGCCGGAGCGGCGGCCGTCGCCTACGACGACTCGCTGCGCCTCCTGCGGCGCACCTACCTCACCGCCCGCTACGCGGCGCTCAGCCGCGAGGCGGAGGCGCTCAGCCGCGCGGGCGAGGCGGAGGCGGCCTTGGCGAAGCTCGCGGAGGCCAGTAAATTCAAAGAAGAAATGGATGATTGAAAGATTGATGTTCATAGACCTGTATGACATGGATGAGTATGAGAGGGGGCTGCTCCATGGCTGAGAAGAAAAAAGCGGCCAAGATGGAAAACCACAGTGCAGAGATTGTCACGCAACTGCTCAAGAAGGGCAAGAAGAACGGCGGCACGCTCACTTATGGTGATTTGATGGAAGCACTGCAGACGCAGGATCTCTCCCCGGATGAGATTGACGATATGTACGAGGCCTTCAGCAAGAAGGGCATCGAGATCGTCGACGACAGCGGGCAGAATGACCCGGATGACGACTTGCCGGACAAGGATGACGAGGAAGTCGAGATCGACCTCTCCGTGCCGGAGGGCGTGAGCATCGATGATCCCGTGCGCATGTACCTCAAGGAGATCGGCCGCGTGCCCCTGCTGACGGCAGAGGAGGAGGTCAGACTCGCCAAGCGCATGGATGAGGGCGACGAGGAGGCGGCGAAGCGCCTCGCCGAGGCGAATCTCAGGCTCGTCGTCTCCATCGCGAAGCGTTACGTCGGCCGCGGCATGCTGTTCCTCGACCTCATCCAGGAGGGCAACCTCGGCCTCATCAAGGCCGTCGAGAAATTCGACTATAAGAAGGGCTATAAGTTCAGCACCTACGCGACGTGGTGGATCCGCCAGGCCATCACGCGCGCGATTGCCGACCAGGCGCGCACGATCCGCATCCCCGTCCATATGGTCGAGACCATCAACAAGCTCATCCGCGTCTCGCGCCAGCTTCTCCAGCAGCTCGGCCGCGAGCCGCTGCCGGAGGAGATCGCCAAGGAGATGGAGATCAGTGTCGACCGCGTGCGCGAGATCATGAAGATCGCGCAGGAGCCTGTCTCGCTCGAGACACCGATCGGCGAGGAGGAGGACTCCCACCTCGGCGATTTCATCGAGGATCAGGACGCGCCCGCACCGGCGGACGCCGCCTCGTTCATGCTGCTCAAGGAGCAGCTCGAGGAGGTGCTCGATACGCTGACGCCGCGCGAGGAGAAAGTCCTGCGCCTGCGCTTCGGCCTCGACGACGGCCGCGCGCGCACGCTCGAGGAGGTCGGCCAGAATTTCGGCGTCACGCGCGAGCGCATCCGCCAGATCGAGGCCAAGGCCCTCAGGAAGCTCCGTCACCCGAGCCGCAGCCGCAAGCTCAAGGATTTCCTCGACTGATGTCGGCACCGCTACGAAAAGGTGCGCTTGCGAGAGAAAAAATCCTTGACAGATGGGGAGATTTTCCCTATAATAATTTATGTTCTTGATATTCCTCGATAGCTCAGCCGGTAGAGCACCTGACTGTTAATCAGGCTGTCACAGGTTCGAATCCTGTTCGGGGAGCCAGAGATTCCAGCTGTACAGGCGGTCGCTTGTACAGCTTTTTGTTTTTGGGAGCATCTTGGCCTATAGGAAACCCAGAGAGGGGGCAACGACATGAAACTCGATGCGAGACTCGCGGCGGTGGCGGCGTTCGTGCCGCAGGGCAGCCGTGTCGCGGATATCGGTACGGATCACGGCTATCTCGCAGCCGCGCTCGTCGAGGAGGGGCGCGCGCCCTTCGTCATCGCGAGCGATCTGCCCGCGGGGCCGTGCGAGGCGGCGCGGCGCACCGTGCGGGAGGAGGGCCTCACGGAAAAGATCGAGGTGCGGCAGGGGGACGGACTCACCGTGCTGCAGCCCGGCGAGGTGGATACGGTCTGCATCGCCGGCATGGGCGGCGTGCTCATGACGGAGATCCTCGCGGCCGCGCCTGAGGTATGGAAATCGCTCACCGCGCTCGTACTGCAGCCGATGACGGGCGAGGAGGAGCTGCGGCGCTATCTCTACGCGCACGCCTGGCACGTCGCGGATGAGAAACTCGTCATCGCGGACGACCGCCTCTACACCGTCATCCGCGCGGCGCGCGGCCGCCGCAAACTGCCGGATGATGTGACGCTCGCCATCGGTCCGGTGCTGCTCACGCGCAGGGATGAGTATCTGCGCCAGCACATCGAGAGCCAGCTCTTCCTCGCGCGGCGCGCGGCCGCGGGTATGGAGAAGAGCGAGCGCGCGAAAAAGAGCGCGAAATACCAAGCGGTCTGTCAGAGAATCAAGGAATTGGAGGAAAAGCTCGTATGGTGACATGTCAGGACATCATGAACGTCATGGAGGAGATCGCCCCGCGGCATCTCGCGGAGGACTGGGACAACCCGGGCCTGCTCGTCGGCAGTCCGGCGGCGCGCGTCGAGCGCGTCTTCGTCTGCCTGGATGTGAGCGACGTGGCTGTCGCGCAGGCCGCCGCCTGCGGGGCGCAGCTCATCATCTCCCATCATCCGCTGATTTTCCGCCCGCTCAAGGCGCTCAATACGGCAGAGCCGCTCGGCAGGCGCATCGCCAGTCTCCTCGCGCACGGCATCGCCGCCTTTGCCGCGCATACGAACCTCGACATCGCGGAGGGCGGTGTGAACGATGTACTCGCGCGCGCGGTCGGCCTCTCGCACCTCTCCGCCTTCGTCATCACGGCGCAGGCGGCGGACGGCCACACGCAGAGCCTCGGCCGCGTGGGTACGCTCGAGGCCCCCATGCGCATCGAGGACTTTGCCGCGCGCGTGCGCGCGGCGCTGCCGGGCGGGCATGTGCGCTTCGTCGACGCGGGGCCGCGCCCCGTGCGCAAGGTCGCGCTCGTCTCCGGCAGCGGCGCGGAGTTCATCGGCCGCGCGGCGGCGCTCGGCGCGGACGCCTACCTCACGGGCGACGTGCGCTATCATGACGCGCAGCATGCGGCGGAGCTCGGACTCCACCTCATCGACGCCGGCCATTTCGGCACGGAGTTCCCCGTCGTCGCCGCGCTCGCCGCGCGCCTGCGCATGCTCTTTGACGAGCGCTCCTGGCGCGTGGAGGTCGTGGAGGATACGGCCGCGCGCGATTTCTTCCAGGTGCTTTGAGGAACCACTAATTCCTTCAGCGGTTCTCGAAGGGGCGTCCCCTGTTTTGTGAGAAAGTGGTGGTTCCTATGTTTTCCCTTGTTCCTACGGGTTCTGTCGCGCGCCATATCGTGCGCTACGCGCAGATCGTCCTCGGCGCGCTCCTGACGAGCCTCGGCTACAACCTGTTCCTGATCCCCGCGCATCTCCTCACGGGCGGCATCAGCGGCATCGCCATCGTCATCTACTACCTCACGGGCCTGCCCGTCGGCGCGCAGAACTTCGTCTACAATCTGCCAATCCTCTACCTCGCCTACCGTGTGTTCGGCCGTCACTATGCCTTCGATACGATTTTCGGCACTGTCGTGCTCTCCGTCCTGCTCGACCTCACGCATTTCGTCGTGGACTGGAACGTCTGCGCGAATATCGTGCTCAACTCCGTCTTCGGCGGCGTGCTCACGGGCATCGGTTTCGGCATGGTATTCCGCGTCAATGCCAATACGGGCGGCCTCGATGTCGTCGGCGCCGTCGTGAAGAAATACTACGCCATCGACATGGGGACGGTCATCTTCGTGCTGAACTTCCTCATTGTCGCCGGCTCGGCATTCGTCTGCACGCTCGAGGAGATGCTCTTTACTTTCATCTCCATCTACGTCATCGCCGAGCTCACGAACCGCGTCGCCGCCGGTCTCAACCGCGAGAAATCCATCGTCATCATCTCCGGCGAGGCGGAAAAGATCTGCAATGACATCATGGAAAACGTCCACCGCGGCGTCACCTACCTCGACGGCCGCGGCGGCCTCACGAAGGAGCCGCGCGGCATCCTCTTCGCCGTCGTGAGCCTTACGCAGGTCGGCCGCGTTAAGACCATCGTGCGTCATCATGACCCGCAGGCTTTCATGATCGTCTCCGACACCTCCGAGGTCACGGGCAAGGGCTTCACGCTCGAGTGCGAGAGCTACGCCGATGCGAAGAGGAAGTGGGAGGAGCAAAAGGCGCGTTACCGCGCAGCAAACGATTAGCCGCGTTGAAACGGCGCAAGGCAACAAACGTAAACCGCCCCTCAGGACTTGCAGGAGTCCTGAGGGGCGGTTTGCTCTTTGTGCGTATGCTGCTGACAGACGGTGCTGTTTGCCTGCGGAAATTTGCTCGCGCGTTATTGCTCCGCGGCGGGGAGGTCGCGGAACGCGGCCGCGAGCTGCGTGAGGCCGCGCGCGAGCGTCTGCCAGGGGCAAGCGATGTTGAGGCGCTCGAAGCCCTCGCCGTCGGCGCCGAAGATGTGACCGCTGTCGAGCCAGAGCTTCGCCTGATGCACGATGATGTCGTCGAGCTCGTGGGCGGAGAGGCCGTAGGCGCGGAAGTCGAGCCAGAGCAGGTACGTTCCCTCCGGCTCGATGAGACGGACGCGCGGCATCTCGCGCGCGAGGAATGCCTTCGTGCGCGCGTAGTTCTGCTCGAGGTAGGCGCGCAGCTCGTTGAGCCAGGGCAAGCCGTTCTCGTAGGCGGCCTGCGCCGCGAAGAGGCCGAGCGCGTTCGGCTGGCTGTAGCCGGCCCGGTCGATGGTGCGGCGGAATTTCTGCCGCAGGACGGGGTTTTCGATGAAGATATTCGAGCACTGGAGGCCGGCGAGGTTGAACGTCTTGCTCGGCGCCGTGCAGGTGATGGTATGCTGCGCGATGTCAGAAGAGAGCGAGGCGAGCGTCGTATGCTGGAAGCCCGGGCGCACGAAGTCGTGATGGATCTCGTCCGCGACGATGAGCACGTGGTGCTGCAGGCAGATGGCGGCGAGCGTCGAGAGCTCCTCGCGCGTGAAGACGCGTCCCGCGGGGTTGTGCGGGTTGCAGAGCAGGAAGAGCTTGACGTTGTTCTGGACGATGGCCTGCTCGAACTGTACGAAATCGATCTCGTAATGGCCGTCTTTGAGCAGCAGCGGGCTGTTCACGAGCTGGCGGTCGTTGTCGCGGATGATGGCGCTGAAGGGGTAGTAGACGGGCTGTTGGATGAGGATGGCGTCGCCGGGGGCCGTGAAGGACTGGACGGCCATCGCGAGCGCGAAGACGACGCCCGGCGTCATGACGAGGCTATCAGCGGCGGGCGTATAGCCGTGCTGCTCACGCATCCAGCGCGTGAGCACCTCGCGGTACGCGGGCCCCGGGTCGGTGTAGCCGAAGATGCCGTGCTGGACGCGGCGCGCGAGCTCGTCGAGGACGGGCTGCGCCGTGCGGAAGTCCATGTCCGCCACCCAGAACGGCAGCACGTCCTCCGGGTAGCCGCGCTCCGCGGCAAAATCGTATTTGAGGCAGGAGGTACTCCGCCGGTCGATGATTTCATCAAAATTGTAAGACATGGTATCGAATCCTTTCCTGGGGAAATCAGCTCAGGCATGCAGCGCGCGGTCGAGGTCAGAGATGAGATCCTGCACGTCCTCGATGCCGACGGAGAGGCGGAGCAGCGTGTCGTCGAGGCCCGTCTCGCGCAGCAGTTCCTCGGGCATCTCCGCGTGTGTCTGCACGCGCGGATACGTCAGCAGCGTCTCGACGCCGCCGAGGCTCTCGGCGAAGCTGATGAGCGAGACGCGGCCGAGCATGGCCTGGGCGAGCGCGGCGCTCTCAACTTTGAACGAGACCATGCCGCCGCTGCCCGTCGCCTGCCGCTCCTGGAGCGCATGGCCGGGATGGTCAGGGAGCCCCGGATAGTAGACGGCCTGCACGCGCGGCTGCGTGCGGAGCCAACTTGCGATGGCGAGCGCGTTCGCCGCCTGCCGTTCGACGCGCACGCCGAGCGTCTTGAGGCTGCGGAGCATGAGCCAGGCGTCCATGCTCGAGAGCATGGGGCCGGAGGAGACGATGAGGCGGTCGATGCGCTGCGCGAGCTCGCTTGCCGCCTCGCGTACGACGAGGAAGCCCGCGATGACGTCGTTGTGGCCGCAGAGGTATTTCGTGCCGCTGTGGACGACGATGTCGGCGCCGAGCGTCAGGGGCTTCTGAAAATGCGGCGAGAGGAACGTGTTGTCGACGGCGAGCAGCGCGCCGCGCGCGTGCGCGAGCGCTGCGATGGCCCCGATGTCGCTCACGAGCATCATGGGGTTCGAGGGCGTCTCGATGAAGACGAGCTTCGTCTCAGGGCGCAGCGCAGCCTCGACGCAGTCGAGGCGGGAGGTGTCGACGTAGCTCGCCTCGATGCCGTAGCGGCGGTAGACCTCGTTCGCGAGGCGCACCGTGCCGCCGTAGAGGTCGCTCCCGAAAACGACGTGGTCGCCGGGCGCGAGCAGCATCAGGACGATGTTGACGGCTGCCATGCCCGAGGCAACGCCCCAGGCGCGCTCGCCGCGCTCGAGCATCGCGAGCGTCTTCTCGAGGACGGCGCGCGTCGGATTCGCGCAGCGCCCGTAGTCGTAGCCCGTGCTCTGGCGGAAACCGGGATGGCGATAGGTGGCGGAGAGATAGATCGGCTCACTGATGGCGCCCGTCGCGTCATAGACATGCGCGCCGTGCACCTCGATGGAATCGTCGTTCATGAGAAAACTCCTTTGCTTTGGTATGCGAACGGTTCTTTCTATATAAGATGTGTACTATTAAATCATGAATCAGGAGCGAGCGCAAGATGTTCCGTGGAAAAGGCTACAGATTTGCCGCGTGCCGCCGCGGAGCCATCTTGACAGTGCAATTGCTTTGTATTATGATATTTATAAATATTACATATCATAATACTATGTAATTAACTGGGAGCGCAAGCCGTAGGCGCGGCGCGATTGGCTGGCTCCGTGCAAGGGCGGGCACGGCCGGCAGCTGCGTGTGTCGTCTGTCCGCAGGTAAAAGATGAGGAGGAGAGCGTGATGAAACGTCGCAGGTTGCGTACGGGGGAGATCCCCAAGGACATCATGGAGGAGATCCTGCAGGGCATCGGCAGGATGGCGAACGGCGAGACGGTGCTCGTCGCGCAGGACGGCATCCTCGTGCAGGTGGAGTTCGCGGAGAAGCGGCGCGTCGAGCACTGGGATGATGCGCTGCCGCAGGCCGCGTTCAGCGCGGCGGCCTGGCAGCGGCTCGCGGCGCGGATCCGCTGCGAGTTCTCCCGCCTCGACTACGGGCGGCTGACGGTCGTGATGAAGCAGGGCCATGTCGCGCAGCTCGAGCGCACGGAGAAGCAGCGCTTCACGGGACTCGACGGCGAGGGCATCTGAGGTATTCTGGCCCGCATGCTGTTTTTTAGGGAAATGCTGATTAATGCAAGGATTTTACCACTTACTCTTGAGTGGATGAGAACATACCTTCTCCTGAGGGGAAGGTTAAATGAATGCGCGGCTTCTCTATAAATCAGCGCTTCCTTAGGAACCGCTTCCTTACATAGGCGGGGCAGACGGCAGGCGCGTCTGTCTTTTTTTTTCCGCTGTTGACAGCGCCGCGGAAAGCGGCTATAATAGCAGACAAATAAAACATAGCAGTTATATATCTATTATCAATGTGAGAAAGAAGGAATCTTTATGGCAGAAGAAAAGGATGCGGTGCAGCAGGCGGCGAAGGACGCGCTGGCCCGCCATCAGGCCCATCAGAAACGGCAGCTCATCCTCTGGATCGGCGCACTTATCGTCGGCGCCGTGCTCGGTACGCTCGGCATCGGGCCGCTCAACGATCTGTTCAATTTCATCGCGACGGTCTTCACGCGGCTGTTCCAGTTCGTCGCCGTGCCGACCATCGCACTCGCCGTCATCACGACGCTCGCGGCGCTTGGCGCCGACAAGAGCACGGGGCGCATCTTCGCGCATGCCGTGACGTACACGCTGCTCACGACGATTTCCGCCGCGGCCATCGGCCTCGTGCTCTACCTCTGGATTGCGCCGGGCAATCTGCCGGCGGACGTCATCGGCGCGGGCGCCGCGGATGTGCCGTTGCAGAAGGTCGGCTCGCTTTCCTATTATGATCATTTCCTCACGGTCATCCCGAACAACCTGCTGCAGCCGTTCCTCTCCGGCAACGTGCTCTCCGTCATGATCATCGCCGCGGCCGTCGGCCTCGCGCTCGCGTTCATGCCGAAGACGGAGAACCGCGCGGTGCTCCTCAAGGGCATCGAGGGCGCGCAGGAAGTGCTCTTCACGCTGATCCGCGCCCTGCTCTGGGCGCTGCCGCTCGGCATCCTCGCCTTTTCCGCGCAGCTCTCGGCGCAGATCGAGGCCGGCGTCATCGTCGGCGCGCTCGGCAAGTACACGGCTGTCGTGCTCGGCGGCAACGTCATCCAGTTCTTCGTTGTGCTGCCGCTCTTCCTGCTCGCACGCGGCCTCAATCCCATCCGCGTGTTCAAGAAGATGGCGCCGGCGCTCGCCGTTGCGCTCTTCACGAAGAGCTCGGCGGGCACGCTGCCCGTGACGCTTGCCTCGGCGGAGACGCGCCTCAAGGCGAACCCGCGCGTCGCGCGCTTCGTGCTCCCAATCTGCACGACGATCAACATGAACGGCTGCGCGGCGTTCATCCTCGTCACCTCGCTCTTCGTCATGCAGAACGCGGGCTTCGAGCTGAGCCTCGGCACGATGATCACCTGGCTCTTCATCGCCGTGCTCGCGGCCGTCGGCAACGCCGGCGTGCCGATGGGCTGCTATTTCCTCACGCTGTCGCTCATGTCCGGCATCGGTGCGCCGATCGGCCTCATGGGCGTCATCCTCCCCATCTATACCATCATCGATATGATCGAGACATGCGAGAACGTCTGGTCGGATTCCTCCGTCTGCGCGATGGTCGACCACGATCTCAAGGACGAGCTCGCGCCAAGCGAGGAGGCGCCGAGTCTCTCGTAATATGATGCGCCTTTGCAGCGCGGCAGAATACTCTGCGGCAGGCAGTACGCTTTGTACGGCCTGCCGCTTTTTTTCTGGATGGCTGCCGGCATTATGACATTTTTTGATTTTTTGCGGCTCTGGGGAGGGAAATCTCAGGGCGGGAGAGAATTATAGAAAAGTAACTAATTTGCAAACAAATGAATGAAGGAATCGCATTATTTCGCCTTGATAGATATTGGTATTTTGGGGATA
>Ga0256404_1004772_pt1 | contig 25007 bp, 21 predicted proteins | sample RumenRJG_01DNA_FD_185990 | JGI IMG/M metagenome (GOLD analysis project Ga0256404, IMG submission 185990) | Bovine rumen microbial communities from Lethbridge, Alberta, Canada - RJG_01 | ecosystem: Host-associated > Mammals > Digestive system > Stomach > Rumen | place: Canada: Alberta | collected... | reverse complement strand
GTTTCCGTCCATGCCGCGTTGCTGTAGTCCCGCGCGCGGGCTTTCAGGATGTGCGTCTTGCCGAGGACGGGCAGCTCGCCGGTGTAAAATTCGTAGAGCATGACGCCGACGGAATAGATGTCGGCCTTGCTGCGGTCGAGGATGCGGCTCGCCTCGCCCTGGAGCTCCGGCGCGCGGTAGGCCGGCGTGCCGTTGCCGCCCGCTGCGAGCGTCTCGTTCGCCGTGCCGAAGTCGATGAGGTAAGCGCGGTCCTCGCGGTCGATGATGACGTTCGCCGGCTTGATGTCATAGTGGTGGATGCGCTGATGCTCGAGCACGGCGAGCAGGCCGCAGAGGCTGATGATGTACTGCGGGAAGCGGCGCACCGGATCGCCGGAGGCCCGGAACTCCGTCATCTTTTCCGCGAGCGTCTTGCCCGGGAGGAGCTCCATGACGATGTAGAACGCGCGTGTCGCCTCGTCGTAGAACATCTCGTAGATGCGCGGGACGAACGGCGTGAACTGCGCGATGCGCATCTGCGCCATCCCTTCCTGCTTGTGCTGGCGGATGAACGCCGGGAGCTGCTGCACCTTTGCGAGCTCCGGCGTGTAGGAAAAGCGCTTCACGAGGACTTTGCGCTGGTAGCAAAGATCCGTGGCGCGGAAGACGGCGCTGCTATAGGAGACGGCGCCGTCCGCCTCGAGCTGGTAGCGATGCTCGATCGTGGTCTTGAGTTCCATCTTTCTTCCTCCCATCCATGGCTTCCGCCTCTGCGGCTGCCGGAAACCGATCAGAAATCCGCCGTGCGGCTCAGCGCCCAGAGGCGGTCGTGCTGGAGCTTCCCGTCCGCGAGCGCCGGGATCTCCTGCAGCGCGCGGTCGAACGCGCCGAGGCGCTTCTTGATCCCGTCGAACGGCCAGTGCTCCATGTCCGCCTGCACATGATAGCGGAGCGGCAGCAGGTCGTCCGCCGTCAGCGGCGCCCGGAGCGCCTGCGCGGCGAAGTACATCGCCTGCTCCATGAGGCCGATGACGAAGACGACGGGCGTCGTGTCCTCAAAGCCCGGCGCCTCGTCCTTGATCGCTTCCCCGACGGGCGGATACGGGCGCTTCTTCGTCTTTTTGAGCGGCAGGCCGTACGCCGTGCGGTACGCGAGGCGCATCCAGCAGAGGCCCTTGCCGACGGCGCCGAGCTCGGCATGGCAGAAGCCGAGGTACGCGAGCGACACGTAGTCGGGGAATGTGACCGTGTCGAGCTTTGCATAATACGTTTCCCATGCCTCCTCCGCGATGCCAAGCGCCGCCCCGGCCATCGCGCGCCATGCGCCGCCCGCGAGCAGGAGGTACGCGGAGACTTTCGCAAAGTGGTACCAGTCATAGCCGCGGAACGCTGCGGCCTTTTCCGGGGCGAGCGCGCTCATCTGGATGTGCAGCGCGCGCTCGAGGTAGTGCACGGCCTCGTCGTATCTGCCGCTCGCCGCCGCGAGATCGGCGCGCAGCTGGTACTGGCGGTCCTTGTCGCGCTGGCTGCTGAACGTGGCGATGGCCTGGTTCGAGTAGTAGCAGCCGTAGTCGTACGCCTCCGGCACGCCGGGCGCCATGAGGATGCACGTCGAGACGAGCGCGCCGCAGAGTTTCGCGTAACGGTCGCGGAACAGGACGAACGAGCGCCCCGTCTGCTCCTTGACGTCTTTCGCCGGCGCGCGGAACGCCTGGATGATCGTCGCGGCCTCCTTGCCCGCCGCATAGCTTTCATCGAAAAGGAGCTGGGCGCGGAGGTTGCCGACGCGGTACGTCTCGTAGGCGAGATAGAGGTCGATATCCGTCGTCGCCCGGACGCATTCGTCGCAGAGCATCTGCGCGTTGCGGTAGCCCGCGAGGTCGCCGAGGTGCGTGCAGGCCGCCATCTTCCAGAGGTAGAGGTTCGCCTTGAACGTCGTGTTGTAGCTGCGCATGATCGACGCTTTCGCGAAATGCTCGAGCGTCCGGTCGAGGATGCGGACGGACTGATGGTAGGCGCGCTGGCCGTTGATGAGGAGCTCGAACGTGCGGATGTACGATTCCATCGCCGCCCGCAGCGAGAGCTCCGGCATGCGCTGGAAGATGTCCGCGAGCTCGCGGATGAACCCCGCGCGGTCCGCGACGTCCTCCGGCGCGTCCATCGCGAGCAGCAGCGCCTGCGGATAGTCGCGGTGGCGGACGGCGTCGCGGATGGTGTCGTAGTACGTGCGCGCTTCCATCGGCAGCGCGAGATACGCGTCCCGCAGCGGCTGGAACGCCTGCTTTTCCTGCGAGGAAAGATTCTTCTTCATCTGCCATGAATTTACGACGTAGTCGCTGAGCACGAGATGCAGGTTTTCCTTGTCCGAGTCGAACGTCACGGATGCGAGCGACGAGCTGCGGTCGAACTGCTCGGGCGTCATGGCCTTCGCGACATGGAGCGCTTTCTTGATCTCCATGCGGACGACGCTGTCACGGATGTGCGGGTAGAACCTCGTGGCTTCGTTCATCCGCTCGGTATCGACGCGCCGCCCGATGACGAGGTGCAGCTGGAAGTGGTCGCCCGCGAAATGCGCGCGGCGCGAGAGTTCGCGCATGAGCTTCACGATGCCCTGCGCGATGACGACGAGGTACGTCTCCGTCGTGTTGTCGACGGAAAACGTGGACGCGGGCTCGAAGACGACGAACCGGAATCCCGAGGCGCGGATGCCCTGGAGCATCTTGAGCTTCACTTCTTCCTTGATCGACGGCGGCAGCTGCGTCGCATGATGGAACGTCATGTCCACGGAGCGGCCGTTCGGGCACTTCTCCCGCTTGTACTGGTCCTCCTTCGCGCGGTACGGCTTGCGCACGCGCTCGATGATGCCGTTCGCGAGGTTCTTGTCCGTCAGCTCCGGCCCGCAGAGGACGCCGCCGATGATGGACTTCTTGCCATCGAACCTGCCGCTCTCATCGATATAGAAATAATATTCTTTCATCGTCATCATGAATGCCTCCTTCAAGTTGTCCCATGGGCAACATTTTACTCCATGAGAAAACGAACGTCCATATGTTCAAATCATTTTAGAAAACTTTCCTTACTTCCCTCCCTGCACGACGCGCGCGTGGAAGCTGCGCGTGAGATCCCAGACGGCCTGGAACTCGGCCGCCGCTTTCTTCTGCGCGGCCGTCAAGAGGTTCTTCGCGCGCTTCATCGGATAATCGAACGTGCCGAGGACTTTCACGATGAGGCCGTGGCCTTCCGCCTTGCCGGCCTCCTGGCAGGCGACGAGGACCGTGCGGTCTTCCGATCCGTACCCGCGCGTGTACGCCTTTTCCGTCATCGTCGTGAGGTGCTCCGGCTTCCAGACGCCGCGCTTGATGCACGAGGCGATCTGCCCGGCGAGGAACGCCGTGCGCTCCTTGCCGTCGGCGCGGTCGGCGTCCATGAGGCGGCCCGTGCCGTTCACGAGCGTGCCGTCCACGCGGAGGCGGAAGTCTTCATCGATGTCGACGCAGTCCTTCGAGACCTTCTTGATGTAGTCGCGGGCGCGCTCCATGCGCGTGTCCGTGTGCGAATGCGCATACAGGAAGTTCTGGAAGCCGCCGCCCTCCTTCATGTTGTGCGAGCGCATATACTTCTGATCGCGGTGGAAGTTCGAGAGCACGCTGCCCATCGAGTAGTCCGGGACGTTGTCGAGGAACTCGAGCGCCGCTTCGTCCGCGCCGGCCTCGGCAGCGAACGTCTCCTGGCGGATCACCATCACGTTCGCCGCCTGCGCGCCGACGCTCGCAGCGACGGCGGCCGCGCCCGGCACGGGGATGGCGGCCAGCGCGACGCTGAGGGCGATATGGCGGTCCGCCATGCGCAGGAAGTCCGCATTCGCCCAGTGCCCGTACTCGTGCGCGAGCGTCGCGGCGACGTTCGAGCGGGCGCTGTAGTTCGCGACGTCGAGCGGGCGCACCGGATCCTGCTGGATCTTGTCATACTTGTCGTACGTGCGGCCCATCTCGATCTCCTTTTCATAGATGACGTTGTAGCCGCCCGGCGCCATGAACGCGTTCGGGTACGTCGCCGAGTAGTCGACCTCCGTGCGCGCGATCCAGCGCTTGTGCTTGCCGTCCTTCATGTTCAGCCGCTCCGGGTTGTACTGCACGAGGCGGTCCTGGATGCAGGCGACGGCGCTGCCGTCCTCCGCCACGCGCACGTCGTGGCCCTTGTTCGCCTTGTTGTACACCTTCGCGCCGATGCCGCGCTCCTGCGCGCACGAGAGGAGGTGCGCAGAGGCGACGCTCGGCGTCAGCGCCATCGACGGCAGCACCGTCGTGCAGCAGAGCATCATCGTGATCATGAGCATGTGTTTGATCATAGCGATCATTTTCTTCATATCCGTCATCATTCGCGCGGCGCGCCTCCTGCGGCTGCGCCGCTTCCTCCTTTCAACGTGAGAGAAAACCGTTCATCGAACGTGTTTTATTTTATGCAGGGACGAGACGGAAACTTGCAAAAATCAGGGCAAGCGTCTTTCGCTTTTCAAAAACGGGGCCGGCGCCGCCGCTTGTCCCGCCCGCGTCCCCCGTGCTATAATTTTCGCGACACGACAAAAAGGAGGCGCGCCCATGGCTTCATCGAGCTCCGATTCCTGGAACGTCCAATTCTTTGACACGTACGACACGATCCGCCGCTACCTGCGCCCGGTCTCGTACGGCTGCTTCGCGCCGCGCGACGTCTACGAGCTGCTCGGCAGCCGCGCGAGCAGCTACTCGCACGTGATCCAGCACCTGCGCGAATGCCTGCCCGACGGCAGCCTGCGCGACATCGACGGCCTGCTCGGCCCGAAGAACCAGCGCGTGCAGATCGCGGGCGACAGCTACCGCATGCGCCCGGACCCGTTCGCCGAAACGTACCGGCTGCACAGCCTGAAGACGTACGATGTCTTCCTCCTGCTCCACTTGCTGCGCTACCTGCGCGTCCCGCGGACGCCGAAAGAGCGCCAGCCGGCGAAGATCGCGCGCCGCATCAACGGCGAGGCGGCGCGGCTGAAGAAAGCGAAGGCGGACGAAAGCGCCCCTGCCGACTTCGACGCCGCCGTCTGGACGCCGTCCTACAGCCTCGGTACGCGGCTCGGCGCGCAGAAAGGCATCGACACGCGCTCCGTGCAAAGCGCGCTCGAGACGCTCGCCGCCGCCGGCTACGCGCGCCGCGAGGGCAAGGAGACACGCCCCGGCTACGCCGTCGCGGACGACGTGCTGCAGGCGCTCGACGTGCGCGAGACGCAGGCGCTGCGCTTCGCCGTGGATTTCTACAAAGAGCGCGCCCCGCTCCAGGCGCCGGGCTTCTTCCTCTCCGCGACGCTCGGATGCCGCTGCGGACGCCCGGACGAAGAACCGCGCCCGTTCCAGTTCGTCGGCGGCGACGCGCGGCGCATCATCGACGACGACATCGTCTACAAGATCCTGCAGGCGCGCGAGCGCCATGAGGACATCGCATTCCTCTACCGCGATCCGCAATGGCAGCCGCGCGACGACAAACGGCTCGAAGAGCAGCAGACGCTCGCCGAGCTCTGGGGCGACGCGCTCATCGAACAGAAACGGCGCGCGCCCGAGCGCGCGGCGGCCTACCGCCGGGCGCACCCGCGCCCGCACGTCCGCCGCCGCTACGTCGAGTGCCGCCCCGCCGCCATCCGCATCGACGACCTCGCCGGCGGCCGCCAGCAGCTCGTCGACAACAAGGGGCGCGCGTACCGCCTCGAAGACATCCGCAACGTGCGGCCGCGCCGTGCGCAGGAACGCTCCAGCGCGCCGCCGCCCGCCGCGCGCACGCTGACGTTCCTCCTGCACGCGCGGGACGCTGCGCACGCCGACGCCCTGTGCCGATCCGTGCAGCATCATCTGCGCGCCGTCGCCGTCACGCGCGAAGCCGGCTGCGTCCTGCGCTGCACGATGCGCTGCCCGAAGGATCTGCGCAAAGAGCTCCCGCTCCTGCGCGAATATCTCCCCTACATCGAAATCCTCGCGACGGACGCGGCGGCGCGCGACCTGCGCCGCCGAATGAAAGAAAGCATCGAGGAGGCGCTCCGAAACTATGAAGACCGTTCATGAATACCGGGCGCGCACGCCCGAAGAGCACGCGCGCCTGCAGAAGAAGCTCCAGGCGAAAAAGGCGCAAAAAAAACGGAGGCGCCTGCCTCCGTTCGACGATCTCATGCAGCCCGTGCATGCGCGCGCCTTCCTGGCGCTCGCCATCATCTGCAATGACATCGCCCATGGCGCGCGCGTGACGCGCGCCGATATCCTGCGCCGCCTGCCCTATCATGCAGGCACGACGACGAACCTCGGCCAGTCGCTGCACCTCATGAACGCCGCGTTCTGCTTCGACGACGAGCAGCCGCCTGATGCGATGGCAGAAGAAGCCTACCTCCCCGCCGATCCCGGGACGACGTACCCCTTCCTGCTCTCGCGCGTCGAGCAGCGCTACCTGCGCACGATGCTCGACGCGCCCGAAGCCGCGTTCCTCCTCGCGGACGATCTGCGCGGAAAGCTCCGCGCCGCGCTCCAGGACGTCCCGCCGTTCGACCTCTCGTTCATCGAGCGCTCGCAGCTCGCCGGCGACGACGTCACGGACGTGGAGACGGGCAGGGCGCTGCGCACCGTGTTCCGCTGCCTCTGCGAACGCCGCGCGCTCGTGCTGCCGTACGGCCGCTGCCTCCTGCCGCTCCGCCTGCGCTACAATTTCCGCACGAACCGCTACAGCCTCGTCGCGCTTTCCGAAGATGCCGACGCGCCCGTGCGCTATCATCTTGACGCGCTCCATGGCGCGCGCCTCGGAAAGAGCAGCCCCGATCCGGCGAAGCTCGAAGCGCAGTACCAATCCTACCTCGACGCGCACCGCGTCACTGTCCGCCTGCGCCTCTCCGACCGCCGCAACGCGCGCGAGCGCTGCTACGCGCTCTTCGCGTCGTTCGACAAGACGTCGTGCTACCTCGAAAAGGAAGCCGCATACCTCATCGAGCTCTCCTACTACGATTTCGACCGCGCCGACGTCCTCGCGCGCATCCTCTCCCTCGGCGCCGACGTCACCGTGCTCGCCGGAGAAGGGAACGCCGAAGCCGCCGCGCTGCGCGCCGCCGTCCTCCAGTGCCTGAAAGGCGCGCTTCCCTATTATAAAGAAGAAACCTGAACGCCCCGCACACGCAGCCATGAAAAAGAGCCCGCCGAAGACAAAACATCTTCGACGGGCTTTTTCTGCAGGAAACAAAAATCCATCGCTTGCTCGGATTTTTGCAAAAAATCACACGGCGCCTCCCTATAATGACATCATCAGCTGGTCAACCACATGATTTTGAATGGAGGTATTCATCATGACGACGATTTTCGAATTCTTCAGCGATCTCTTCGGTTTCGGCGACAGCACGGCGGACGCCGCGCAGTCCTTGCAGGACATGCAGGCGCAGGAGATGCAGCGCGCGGCAGAGGGATCCGCGCACGCGATGAACCCCTATGAGAACCCCGGCCAGGATCTCATCGTGGACGAGATCGCCTTCGACATCGACCACGGCCTCGGCATCGCGAACCCTGACGAACTGCAGGCCGGCGCGACGGACGACGGAGGCGTCAATGACTGGATGAACGATGACAGCAGCAGCAACGATTGGATGGAGGCGGATTCCTATGACGACGACACTTCTTGGATGGATGACACGGATAACTATGACGATAGTTCTTGGATGGACGGCGGCGGCTGCGACGACAGCTGGATGGACAGCGGCTGCGACGACTTCGGCGGCTTCGGCGACTTCTGAAGCCAAGCGCGAAACCTGCCAGCGCAAGGCCGCCTGCCGCGTCAGGCGCGCGCCATCATCGCGGCGAACGCATCGCGGAGCTTCGCTGCCGTCAGCGTGCCGGCCGGCTGCTCCTCGATCTGCGCGAGGGCGTCCATGGCATCATTGTCGAGCCCTGCCCGCTCCAGCTCGTCGAACGTCGCCGCGTGCGCCGTGATGCTGCCGCTGAGGATGTCCCAGCAGAGCAGCTTCAGCGCATAGACGTCGTCCTGCTCGTACATCTTGTTGAGATCCTGCGCGTCGCCGGCGGTGTGCGGGCGCAGGTACTTGCTGAGGATCTGGTCGTTCCCTGTCCGCTGGCGCGCTTTTTCATACGGCTCGAACACCGTGAGCAGCGGGTCTTCTTCCGAGACGTCCGTGAGCTTCGCATAATTGAACATCACATACGCCCGCCAGTCCGCCGGACTGTAGCGGTTGACATAGATGCTGTCGCAATTCAGCAGCCGGTTGTAGATCGGATGCCCCTCGATGCCGTGCAGCGCGGCGAGGCACGCGCAGATCGTGTGACAGATCCGGATGCGCCCCGCGAGCGGGATCTGCGCGGCGCATTTCCGCAACGGGTACGGATGCTTGCCGAATTCGTACGCGAGCACCATGAACTCGCTGTTCGTGCCCTCCGCGCCGAGACGCGTCGCGTGGCTGAGCATGCCCGGGACATGCTCGTACGCGTTGCCGGCCGAAGTCAGCGTCTCGAGCTCGCGCGTATCCACGAGCTCGTCGAGGTGCGCCTTCGGATAGATTTTCAAAAGATAATATTTCGGACGGAGGCCGTCCTTCTTGTACGCGAGGACTTCGTACGACACGCTGTCGCTCGTCAGAGACGGGACCTCGCGCAGCGTTTCGTCAAAAATATAATCCTCGATGCGCGTCATCTGCGGGTTGAACGGCGGGAGCTCCACAGGGTAATTGAGCTCCAGGATCTTGTGAAACGCGCGGAGCGCCTGGCAGAGGTTATAGTACGTCAGGATAGGCTTCCCCGCCCCCAAGTCGGCATGCGCGCCACGGTTTCCCACGAGGCGGATCAGGTCGCACGCTTCAAAATCGCGCTGCTTCGGCGTGGGATGCTCGATATCCGCTGTAAACTCTTTCGGCGTATCGATGAGGAACGGCGCCGTCCCCAAGCTTTCCACTGCCAGGCACTCCGGCCGCTTCAGTGCACACAACCGATAGCTGATGTCCGTGCTGTGCTTCGGATTCTTCGGCGCCGCCTCGAGCATCTCAAACGTAATGCCGTTCTTCTCCATGAGGTCCCGCGTCATCGCTCCGAGCGCATCGCGCAAGGCGATCGCGCTCTGCTGCATATTCGTCCGGGCGAACTTTTCTGCCGCCACGAGGTTCTCATAGATTTCCGGCTTGTCCTTCATCGCATCAAACTGGGATTCCGGCTTCGGTGCTTTCTTCGCCATGGCGCTCCGCTTCCTTCCTGCAACAAATGGCTGCCATCTCAAACAGCTCAATCGTGGATCTCATCCGGCCGGCACGTGACGATGCTGCCGTCCGTCTCGTAATAGACGACGTGCGCGAGCTTTGCGTTGCGCAGCATCCTGCGGCAGAGGAGGCAGGGCTTGCCGGACGCGAGCGTGCCATCAGCATTGACGCCGACGATGTAGATCGTGGCGCCGTCCATGGCGGCGGGGTCGGCGTTGATGATGGCGTTCTGCTCGGCGTGGACGGCGACGCAGAGCTCGTAGTTCTTGCCTTTCGGCACGTGCAAACGCTCGCGCTCGCAGAGGCCGGTGTCGATGCAGTTCGCCTCGCCGCGCGGCGCGCCGTTGTAGCCGGTGCTGATGATGATGTGGTCTTTGACGATGATCGCGCCGTAGCGACGGCGCAGGCACGTCGCTCGACGGCCGACGGCACGCGCGATGTCGAGGAAGTATGTCGTCCAGTCGGGACGCTGCTGTTTTTCTCTCATATAGGATTCCTCCGTTCTTATTCGCACCCGCGGAAGTTACGCCGTTCTCATTGAAACGACGTACAGGGGACACCCCCCACCGCTAACGCGGTCCGCCCCCCCTCGGAGAGGGGGGCTGAGGGCTAGAGAGATATCGTGTGGCAAGAATCACGGCGACGAAATCGTCGACGGGGACGGGCGGGACCTGCATCGTTGTGGGAATGAAGCGACGCAGGCCGGCTGGTGGATGGGCTTTCCAGTATTCCCGCTTCGCTTGCTCCGTCGTCCGGTATTCGTCGATGACTTCGATGGGGAGTTCCGGCAAGGCGCGCTGAAGCCGTTCGCGCGCTTCTTTGCTCGTCGTACCGTTGCCCTCGATCAATTTGCTTGGAGAAAAAGCCGCCGCAGCTGCGGCGGCTTCTTGTTCGAGGTTCTTTGTTTCGATGACCTTTTGCATGAGGACGCGGATTGTGCCGTCCTCTGTTTTTTCGAGTGCGGCGAAACCGCATTTGTCGCGACCGGGATCGAGGCCGAGGACGACGATGCGGTCGGCGCCTTTCGCGCCGGTCATGGCTGCACCTCCGCCGTGTTGTCGTCGGCGCGTTCGACTTTGACGTCGAGGCGGAGAGGCCCGAGCGCGTTCGTCGCTTCGCGGGCGTAGGCCGAGAGGACGAAGCCGTCGCGGTACGGCGCGATGCGGCCGACGACATCATAGAACTGCGCGGCCTCGATGACGCCGACGGTGCCGCGGATCGGATCGGGCAGGATGCCGCGCGACTGCGCCGTCTGGTTCACGCCGCCGAGGAAGTCCATGAGCGCTTCCTCCGCGACACCTTTTTTGCTGCCGTCGATGCGGTAGGCGCGCGCAAGGATGAATTCGTGCGGCTGGAAGATGATGCTGTTCTTGTAGAGCTCGAGCGACGCGCGGATCTCTTCGCCGCGGATCTGGTTGCCGGACGCGACGACGCGCACGACCATATCCTGCGGGCTCTTCGCGATGGTCTGGACGGCCGTCTCGAACTCGGGACGGTAGATCCAGATGTCCTGATCCGTCTTGTTCTCGCCGACGCGCACGGAAACATTGCGGCTCGCGACTTGCGCGAGCGTCGTGAGGTCTGTGCGCACGGCTTCCTCGTCGCGATTGCCGCGGATGACGCCGCTCGCGATGACTTCGCCGGCGCGGTAGACGATGTCGCCTTCGCGGATGGTGATGAGGCCGTCGGCGAGCGCCTGCGTCTGCTGCTCGAGAAGTTTCTTCTCATCGCCGAGCTTGATGTTCGTCTGCGCGAGGCTGTCGTTTTCGCCTTGGAGCACTTCATTTCGGCCCATGAGGCTTTCGTTTTCGCCAAGCAGGCTGTCGTTCCGCGCGGCGAGTTCGTCGTTTCGCGCCGTGAGCGCAGCCTTCGCCGCTTCGAGGAGGCGGTTGCCTTCAACGAGGCGTTGCTGTTCTTTTTCGAGTGCGGACTGCTGCGTCTGGAGCTTTTCGACCTCGGCCTGCGAGGCCGTGAGCGCCTTGTCGGCTTCGTCTTTCTGCTGCTGCGCGAACGCGAGGTCGGCCTGCGCCGCGCCGAGGCTCGCTTTCGTCTCGAGCATCGTGCGGTTGAGCTTTTCCATGCCGAAGAGCGCCGTGCGCACGTCCTTCGAGACGAGCGTCATGACGCCGAGCGTCGTCGTCGTGATGAGGATGCCCGTGACAATCGTGACGATGATGGACGTGTGGCGCGGGCGCAGGCCGAAGAGCGAGAGGCGCTTCTTGCCGACTTTCGAACCGAGGCGGTCGCCGATGAACGCGATGGCGCCGCCAGTCACAATGAGTACAAGAATCAGTAGGACACCATACATAGACGAGCCTCCTTTTTGTCGCACCCGCGGAAGATGCGACGTGCGAATTGTTTTGACGTACAGGGGACTCCCACCACCGCTTCGCGGTCCCCCTCCCTCTGAGAGGGAGGCTGAGGGGTGTGGGTTATCTTGATGCTTTGCGGACGAGGTAGATGCCTGCGATCAATCCGACGAGGTTCGGGATCCAGACGGCGAGGGCCGGCGCGATGGCACCGCTGCGGCCGAGGGCGTTCGCCATCGTCATGAGCGCATAGTAGATGAAGATGATGACGATGCTGATCGCGAAGCCCGCCGACGAGCTGTTGCGCGTCGGCTGCAGGCCGAGCGGCACGCCGACGAGCGCGAAGATGAGGCTCGCGAGCGGCACGGTGATGCGCTGGTAGAGTTCGGTCTCGAGCTTGTTCGTGTTGACGTACTGCGTCTTCATGATTTCGATCTGCGCCTTGAGTTCTTTCATCGTGAGCTCTTCGGGATCTTTCTGCTCGCGGATGATCTGCTTCGGGCTGGCGTTGATCGGCAGCACCTGCGTATTGAATCGCATGGAGTGCTCGCTTTCGCCTTCCGCGATGTCATAGATGATGCCGTTGTGCATCGTCCACTGCTTTTCGCCGTACTCGGCGTAGTCGGCGTTCTCGACGTGCTGGACCTTGCCGTCGTCGCCGAACTCCTGGAGCGTCAACCCCTGCAGCGTCTCGGTGTCGGCGTCGTAGCGCCGCGCGTAGAGGAGGCGCTGGATCTTGCCATCCTGGATGTCCTTGAGGATGACGTGGTCTTGCGACTCGAGGCCGTTGCGTCCCTGGATCTCGTAGAACACGACGTTGCGATAGGCAGTGTTGCCCCACGGCACGACGTATTCGTTGAACCAGATGGCGCCGATGCTGACGAAAAATCCAAGGAGGATGGCCGGCGCTGCGATGCGGAAAAAGCCGATGCCGCACGATTTCATGGCCGTGATCTCCGACGAGCTCGAGAGCCGCCCGAACGTCAGGAGCGACGCGAGGAGCATCGACATCGGGAACGTCCACATGACGACACCTGGCAGGCTGTAGACAAAGACTTTGACGACGGACGAAATGGACGCGCCGTAGTCTGTGATGTACTTCGCGATGCGGAACAGCGTGCCAGAGCCGATGAAGACGGTTGAGAACGCACAGATGCTGAAGAGGAACGTCAAGACGACTTCCCTGAAGATGTATTTGTCGAGGATCCTGATATGCATGGAGACTCTCCTATGTGCTGTCGATATATGATAAAGCCTGCCACCGCAGGCACGAGGTCAGAGCGTGAAATTGTCGCCGAGGTAGAATTTCTTCGCGACGGGGCTGTTCGCGATCGTCTGGCTGTCACCTTCGAGCAAGATTTTGCCCTCACTCAGGATGTAGGCACGATCGACGATGTGCAGCGTCTCGCGGACGTTGTGGTCCGTGATGAGGATCCCCATACCACGCTGACGGAGGTACTGGATGATCTCTTGGATGTCGGCGACGGCGAGCGGGTCGACGCCGGCGAACGGCTCATCGAGGAGGATGAACTGCGGCTCGAGCGCGAGGCAGCGCGCGATCTCGACGCGGCGGCGCTCGCCGCCCGAGAGCTCCGTGCCGCGGCGCTCTTCGACGTGCTTGATGTGGAACTCGTCAAGGAGCTCCTCGTACTTGATTTTCTGCTCGGCCTTCGAGAGCGCTGTCGTCTCGAGGATGGCCATGATGTTCTCCTTGACCGTGAGCTTGCGGAAAATCGAGGCTTCCTGCGTGAGGTAGCTGATGCCGAGCGCTGCGCGCTTGTGCATGGGGAGCTGCGCGATGTTGACGCCGTTCAGAAACACGTCGCCGGACGTCGGATGCTCGAGGCCGACGATCATGTAGAACGTCGTCGTCTTGCCGGCGCCGTTCGGGCCGAGGAGGCCGACGATTTCGCCCTTCTCGACGCGCAGCGACACGCGGTCGACGACCGTGCGCTGTTTGAATTTCTTGACGAGATTTTTTGCTTCGATGTTCAAGGTGTTCCCTCGCTCATTGTACCTTACGTTATGTTATGTTACTGGACCTTGGCCTTGCCGTTCTGGTCGAGGCGCACGGTGAGTTTATTCGCGCGCATCGTGTTGTTCTCTTGCACGGCCCAAGCGTTGCCCGTCGCGACGACGACGCCTTTCGTATAATCCATCTGGTCGCCGCCGACCTCGGCATTCTTCGTCGGACTCACGAGATGCGCCGCGCCCGTGCCGATGTAATGATCCTCTTTGAGCCAGCCTTCCATCCGCGCCGCCGTGAACGTGCCGTCCGCGTTCGAGACGATGCCGCCCGCTTCCATGAGCAGATAGTCGTTCTGTTGCGGGAAATAATCGACCTGGTCACCCGAGAACGCCTTGTCCTGCTGCGTGCCGTGGACATTCCCCGTCGCGCGCATGTGCTCCTGGCCGTCAGAAACGAGCTCGTTACACGTCATGCGCATGTCCTCGCGCACAGCGATGACGTTGCCGCGGACATAGCCCTGCTGCGTCTTGCTGTTGTACTGCGCGTAGTGACCGGCGACGCGCGTGATGCCACGCTTCATGAGCACGTTGTCCACCGCTGTGATGATGCCCGTGTCCATGTCGTACTCGACGGTGTCAGCGTCAAGTGAGGCTGGCTCGCTATTCGTCGTTGCGGCAAACGCCACAGCGCCCACGCCGCACAAACTGACGGACACTGCGACTGCCAAGAACGTTTTCATCAATGCTTTCATGTTTTCTCCGCTCCTTATTTTGCGCCCTTCACGATATGCGCATGGCCGATGGCCTTGAAATGGTGGAAGAGGTTCGTCGACTCGATCTTGTCGGCACGCGCCTCCATGTCTTCGTGCTTGATATAGGCATTGCCGTCCGCCGTGAGCTTCGCGTCTTTTTCCGACCAGATGAGCTTGTCGCACGTCAGTGCCGCACCGTCCGACGTCTTCACGTCGATCTCTTCCGTGACCGTGACGTCCTTCGTCTTCGCGTCATAGTGGCCGTGCTTCGCCGTGAGCGTCACCGTGCGGCTCTCGCCTTCGCCGTAGAATTTGCCGGTGAGATTTTCCATATCGACATCTTTCGTGTCGGCGTCCATCGTCATCGCTTCGGAGGTAAGTTCCCAGATGACCTTGCCGTTCTTCTCCTCCTTGATGGTGTTGCCATCGTACGTCATCGTCTTCGATTCCGTCTCGAGTGGCTGTTTCTCCGGCGCTTGCGGCTCCGTGCGCACGGCCCAGATGATGACGCAGGCAAAGAGGAGGACGGCGAGGCCGATGAAAACTTTCTGCTTATTGCTCATTTCTCCGCCAATTCCTCCTTTGATCCATCCATTGTCACGGTCGCTGATGTTTCCACCGCTTCTTTCGGCTTCTTTCCCGCATGCCGTTTCGCGCGCGTTTCATTCGCCGTGTGGTGCTTGTTCTTTTTTGCTTCTTCCGGCGGCGTGTTCCAGCGCTTCTGGAACCACAGCCACTGCGTCGGGTTCTCGCGGATGATCCGGTCGACGATCTTCGTCATCCTGACGGTGAAATCATTCAAATCCTTGTCGGGGTCGCCGTGGTCTTCGTAGTGCAGCACCTCGCCGATGACGACTTTGTGCTTGCCGTTCGGCTGGCGCAGGATGAACGCTGGCACGACAGGCGCGTGAAATTTGCTTGCGAACACGGCCGGCCCCATCGGCGTCGAGGCCGTGCGGCCGAGGAACTCCGTGAAGCACCCGCCCGGACCGGCGTCCTGATCGGCGAGGAAGCCGAGGATCTTGCCGCTTTTCAATGCGCGTGCCGCCGCGAGGAGCTCGCTCGTGCCGCGCGAAAAAATCTCGACATGGATCGTCGCGCGCAGGTCGTCGAGCACGCGCGTGTATTGGATATTCGGCTGCGGTTTCGCGATGGCCGTGACAGGGAGACCGTTCAGCGTGAACGAGGCGGACAGCCATTCCCACGTGCCGACGTGACCTGTCAGCACGACGACGCCGTGGCCTTCCGCGAGTGCGGCCTTCATGCGCTCGAGGTGGTCGATCTCGATGTATTGCTCGAAGTTTTGTTCATTGAGATGCGGCATGTAAAGGATCTCGAGCACGTTGCGCGCGAGGTTCACGAACGACGCGCGGACGGTGCGCCGCGCCTCCGCCTCTGGGATCTGGAGCGACATCATCATCTGCGAGACAGCGCGCTCGCGTTCTTTTTTGATGAGCAGATAGTAGAGGCCCCCGAGCACCCATCCCGCGCCCATGAGGAGGCGGTACGGCGTGTGGCAGACGATCCAGCTCAGCGCCATCAATGACTTGTAGATCATAGATGCAGTTCGCTCCTTTGTTGAAAACGGAATTTTTATTGTGCGAGACCGTTCGTCGTTTCCGTAGCCATCTCGCCCGTTACATCGTAGAACGACGCGATCGTCTCCTGCCAGCGCCCTTGCGCTTTGAGGATGTACTCGATGACATCGCGGACGGCGCCATGGCCGCCTGGAAAACTCGCGACGTAGGCCGCGGCCTCGCGGACTTCTTCGCTCGCGTCGGCGACGGCAGCTGGGAAACCGCACTGTAGCATCGTTGGCAGGTCAATGAGGTCGTCGCCGACATAGGCGACTTCTTCGTCCATCATGCCGAATTGCGCTTTCAATTCGCGGTACGCCGCGCGCTTGTCCATGCAGCCCTGATGGACGGCATCGATGTGGAGCTCGCCGGCACGGTACGCGACCTGCTGGGACGTGCGCCCCGTGATGATCGCGGTTTTCAGCCCCGCTTTGCGCGCGAGCGTGATGCCCATGCCATCGCGGCAATGGAACGCCTTGAAAAGTTCGCCCTCCGGCCCGATGTAGATGCCGCCGTCCGTCAGGACGCCGTCGACGTCAAAGATGATGAGCCGCACGCGCTTTGCGCGCTCGGTCGCTGTTTGTGCCAATGAAATCATAGCTGCCTCAAAAATTTCTAAAAATCAAGGAACCTCACACGACGCCCTGCCGCAGGAGATCCGTCAGATGAATGATACCGACGGGACGTTGCTCCGCATCGATGACAGGGAGGACGGTGACGGGGTTCGGCTTGTGCTGCTCCATGACATGGAGCGCTTGCGCGGCCATTTTCTCCGGTGAGATGATGAGGGGCGACGTGAACATGATGCTCTCGACAGGCTCGTCGAGGAAGTTGTTGTCCTTCGCGAGCGCGCGACGGATGATGCCGTCCGTGATGAGGCCGAGGAACTTGCCGTCGTCATCAATGACGGACGCGGCGCCAAGGCCTTTGTCCGTCATGACGAACAGCGCATCCTTCGCCGTCTTACCCTTGTGGATGAGCGGATTGTCATCGCCCGTGTGCATGACGTTCTTGACCGTCAGCAAGAGGCGACGGCCGAGCGCGCCGCCGGGGTGAAACAAAGCAAAATCCTGGCTCGTGAAGTTGCGGCAGCTCATGAGCGCCATGGCGATGGCGTCGCCCATGGCGAGCGTCGCCGTCGTGCTTGCCGTTGGCGCGAGACCGAGTGGGCACGCTTCGCGCTCAACGGAGATGTCAATGAAATAGTCGGCGAACTGTCCAAGCTGCGACTCGCGGCGGCCGCTCATGGCGATGATCGTCGCGCCGATGCGGCGGATGATCGGCAGGATGTTCACGATCTCCGAGGACTCGCCGCTGTTCGAAATGGCGATGACGACATCCTGCTCCGTGACCATGCCGAGATCGCCGTGGAACGCCTCCGCGGGGTGCAGGAAGAACGACGGTGTGCCGGTCGAGGCGAGCGTCGCCGCAATCTTGCGGCCGACATGACCGCTCTTGCCCATGCCCGTGATGATGACGCGCGCCTTGCAGGCGAGGATGCAGTCGAGTGCCGCGATGAACTCGTCGTCGATGCGCTCCGTGAGTTTTTGCACGGCAGCCGCTTCGATTTCGAGCGTCTCGATGGCTTTTTCTTTGATGGTAGATTCGTTCATATGGGTGTCCTTTGTCAGCAGGGATGGTTTTTCTGCACGATTTTATGGATGGCAAGCGCCTCGGTCAGAAGTTCTTCGAGCTTGTCGAGGTAGATCATGTTCGGGCCGTCGGAGAGGGCTTCTTCAGGGTTGTCGTGCACTTCGAGGAACAGCGCGTCGACGCCGCAACCGACGGCTGCACGGACGAGATTGCCGACGTACTCGCGGTTGCCTGAGGACGACGTGCCATTGCCGCCCGGCAGCTGAACGCTATGCGTGCCGTCAAAGACGACGGGATAGCCGAAGCTCCGCATGATGGGGAGGCTACGCATGTCGACGACGAGATTGTGGTAGCCGAACGACGCGCCGCGCTCCGTCAGAAGGATCTGGTCGCAGCCGCTCTCGTGCAGCTTGTCGACGACGTTGCGCATGTCGTCCGGCGCGAGGAACTGGCCTTTTTTCACGTTGACGACGCGGCCCGTCTGGGCGGCGGCGTGCAAGAGGTCGGTCTGGCGGCAGAGGAACGCGGGGATTTGCAGGATGTCCGCGACTTTCGCGACGGGCTCCGCCTGATAGCTCTCATGAATGTCCGTGACGACGGGCACGCCAAGTTCTTCCTTGATCTTGCCGAGCCATTCGACGCCCTGTTCGATGCCGGGGCCGCGGAAGCTGTGGAACGACGAGCGGTTCGCCTTGTCAAACGAGGCCTTGAACACGTAGTTCACGCCAAGGCGCTGGCAGATGTCTTTCGCCGTGCGGCCGATGAGGAGCGCACGCTCGAGGCTTTCGAGCACGCACGGGCCTGCGAGCACCGTCAGCGGCTCGTCGCCGCCGATGAGGAAATTGCCGACTTTTACCTTGTTCATCTGTCATTCCCCTTTCGCTTCGCTAGAAAGCATTTCTTTGTAAATGCGATTGACCTCTGCGAGGTCTTCCTCCGTGTCGACGCCGACGAAGCGGCTCGTCGTCTCGATGACCTTGATGCGGTAGCCGTTCTCGAGCGCGCGGAGCTGTTCGAGGCTCTCCGCACGTTCGAGTGGCGTCGGTTCGAGCTTTGCATATTTCAAAAGGAAATCGCGCTTGTACGCGTAGATGCCGATGTGCTTGTACACGGGGATGCCGAGGTGATGGCGCGGGTACGGCAAGAGCGACCGCGAGAAATAAAGCGCGTAGCCGTTCTTGTCCGTGACGACCTTGACGTTGTTCGGATTCGCCTGCTCGGCTTCGTCCGTGATCTCCGTCTTGACCGTCGCCATCTGGAGCTCGGGGTCGTCGTCGAACGCCGCCGCGAGGCTGTCGATGAGGTCAGGATCGATCAATGGCTCGTCGCCCTGCACGTTGATAATGAGATCATAGTCCGGCAGCTTTTCCGCGACTTCCGCGAGGCGGTCCGTGCCCGTCGGATGGTCTTTCTTCGTCATGACGGCGTGGCCGCCATGCGCCTCGACGACGGTCTCGATGCGCTTGTCGTCCGTCGCGACGACGGTTTTCGCCGTACGTGTTGCAAAGGATGCGCGGTCATAGACGCGACAGATCATAGGCATCCCCGCGATGTCTTTCAGCGGTTTCCCGGGCAGGCGCGTCGATGCGTAGCGCGCGGGGATGACGCAGAGGGTCTTGTTGCTCATAACGTGCCTTCTTTCTCCGATGGTTGCACTGGTTCCTCTTCGATCTGGATGGGGTTCGGCGCACGGCCGAAGCGTTCCGCGAGCTTCGCTTGGAGCATGGCGAGGAATGCTTTCTTGCCGGCCTGAAACGTGACCTCGACGCAGATAACGTAGACGGGGATCGGCCAGTTTTCGTTGACGATGTCGAGTGGGATCTTCACGGCATCTTTTTCCGTGATGACGATAGCCTCCGCGCCTTTCGCCTCGGCCTGCTCGAGCACGTCGCGCATTTCCTGCGCTGTGTAGTCGTGGTGGTCGGGGTAGCGCTGGCTCTCGATGATCGATGCGCCGATATCGCTGAGCGTCTGCTCGAACGATGCTGGGTTGCCGATGGCCGAGACGGCGACGACGCGCTTGCCGGCCATGGCGCTGACGTCGATGCCGTCGCCGCCGATGTTCATACACCACTCATAGAGCGGCAGGAAACAGCGCGGCTGGTGGATGCTCTCGACGATGGCTGCATGGTCGTTGTATTTCTTCAGCGTATCGTGGATGTACGTGCGCGAGCCCGCCGCCGCCTGGTCGACTTTCGTCAGCAGGCAGACGTCCGCGCGGCTGATGTGCGAAATCGGCTCGCGGAGCGTGCCGCGCGGCAGGATGTACCCGTTGCCGAAGACGTTGACCGCGTCGACGAGCAGGATGTCCATGTCGCGCTCGAGTTGCCAATGCTGATAGCCGTCGTCGAGGATCGCGACCTCGGCACCGAAATGGTCGATGGCGTACTGGCCGGTCACGGCGCGTTCCGCGCCGATGAGCACGGGGACGTTCGGCAGGTGCTTTGCGAGCATGTACGCCTCGTCGCCGGCCTCGGATGCCTCCATATGCAGCTGACGGCCATCCGAGACGACGCCGACGTCGCCGTGCCATTTCGCGCGGTAGCCGCGGTTCAGGATGACGACGCGGTAGCCCATGTCGCGGATGTCGCTTGCGAGGCGCTGCGCCGTTGGCGTCTTGCCCGTGCCGCCAACCGTCACGTTGCCGAGACTGATGACGAAGCACGGCAGCTTCTTGCGCTTCTGGAGGCCGATGGAATACGTCGCAAGCTTGAGATTCAGCAGCGCAGCGTAAATGAGGGAAAAGACGTGCAGCACGGCCATGACGATGTGCAGGCCGATGCCGTGGACCTCCTTGCTGTGCACGAGGTCGATGAAGTACGTCTTGACGTTTTCGATCTTCTGCGTCGAACGCACGAGATGCAGGTTCGCTGCATCTCGCTCGTACTTCTCGAGCATATTGTGTAGGATGATAGCGGACTTGCGCGATGCGCCCTTGTTCTCCTGGACGATGGCGCGCGTCTCTTCCTCCATGCGGTGGCGGTGCGCGGGATCGTCGAACAATTTCGTGACCGCCTCGGCAAGCTCGCGGCCGTTTTTGACCGTGAGGCAAGCATTGCGGTTTTTGAACAGCGCGTACGTGTCCTTGAAGTTGAACATGTGGTGACCGACGATGATGGCCTTGCCGTGCGCCGCGGGCTCGAGGATGTTGTGGCCGCCGTGCATGACGAGGCTGCCGCCGACGTAGACGACGTCGCCGATGCTGTAGACCTTGCCGAGCTCGCCGATCGTGTCGAGGATGACGATGTCGGGCGGATTCTCTGCCGTGCGCGGCGTCTTCTGCAGCTCCGTACGCGTCGCAACGTCAAAGCCCGCTTTCTTGCAGAGATGCACGACCTCCGCCGTGCGCAGGAGCTCGCGCGGCGCGATGACGAGGCGGGCGCGCGGATGGTTTTGACGCACGGCTTTGAACGCTTCGAGCACCGGCGGTTCCTCGCCGCGATGCGACGAGCCCGCGAGGAAGATGCCATCATTGTCTTTCAGGCACATGGCCGTGAGAATTTCTTCTTTTTCCTCCGGCGAGACATCCGTGTACGTCTGGTCGAACTTCGTGTTGCCCGTGATGATGACGAGCTCCGGCGGCGCACCGAGGCGCTTGATGTAGTCCGCGTCGATCGGCGACTGCATGGCGAACTGCTTCACCGTGCCGATCATGTCGCGCAAGATGCCGTGCAGGTGCTTGTACTGCTTGACACTCTTGTCGCTGATGCGGCCGTTGACCATCATGACGGGGACGTGGAGCTCGCGGCAGGTCTTCAGGAAGTTCGGCCAGAGCTCCGTCTCGACGGGCAGGTAGACGCGCGGGCGGATGCGCTTCAGCACATGGCCTGCGAGCCACGGCAGGTCGAGTGGGAAATAGATGATGGCGTCCGCGTCCTTGATGATGCGGTTCGCCATCTCGTAGCCGCTCGTCGTGACGACGGACACGAGGATCGGGCTCTTCGGGAATTCGCGGCGGAACTCCTTGATGAGCGGGCTTGTCGCGACGATCTCGCCGACGGACGCCGCATGCACCCAGATGCAGTCCTTGTTCGCGACTTTATCGAGCGCGTGCGGTGGGAAAAAGCCGAGGCTCTGCTTGATGCGCTCGACGAATCCCTTTTCGCGCATGGCTCGGACCAGGAACACCGGGATGATGAGCACGACGACGAGGATAGCCGCGATGTTATAGAGTAATTGCATACGTTCCCCTTCCGGTCAGCTATTCCGTCCCATTCGGCGCTCCGTCTTGCGCGGCGCCGCCATTCTTGAACTGGATTCTGTAGAGGTATTGATAAAGGCCGCCTTTCGCGAGCAGCTCTTCGTGCGTGCCCTGCTCGACGACGTGGCCGTGGTCGATGACAAAGATTTCGTCGGCGTCGAAAATCGTCGACAGGCGGTGCGCGATGACGAACGACGTGCGTCCCTGCATCAGCGTGTCGAGCGCGGCCTGTACGATCTTTTCGCTCTCCGTGTCGAGCGCACTCGTCGCCTCGTCGAGGATGAGGATGCGCGGGTTCTTCAGGATGGCGCGCGCGATGGCCATGCGCTGGCGCTGGCCGCCCGAGAGGTTCAGGCCGCGCTCGCCGATCTGCGTGTCGTAGCCCTGCGGCAACTCGCGGATGAATTCTTCGGCATTCGCGGCTTTCGCCGCTGCCTCAACTTCTTCATCGGTCGCGTCAAGCCGCCCGTAGCGGATGTTCTCGCGCACGGTCGTCGAGAACAGCATCGTCTCTTGCGGCACGATGCCGATCTGCTCGCGGAGCGACGCGATCGTCACGTCGCGGATGTCTCGGCCGTCGATGAGGATCTGGCCGTCCGTCACATCGTAGAAACGCGGGATGAGGTTCGCGATCGTCGACTTGCCGGCGCCCGACGGGCCGACGAACGCGATCATCTGTCCGGGCTTCGCCTCGAGCGAGACATGTTCCAGCGCTGGAACGCCTTTCTTATATTCGAAAGAAACGTCATTGAAAACGACGTGGCCTTCCGTGCTCGGCAGCACTTCCGCGCCCTCGCGGTCATGGATCGTCTCCTCAAGATCGAGCACCATGAACACGCGGTCGACGGCCGCCATGGCGCGCTGGAGCGAACCGTAGACGCGCGCGAGGCGCTTCACGGGGTTCGCGAGGTTCACGGCGTACGTCAGGAACGCGACGAGCGCGCCGGCCGTCATGACACCATTTACCACCTCGTAGCCGCCGAACCAGACAATGAACGTCACGGACAGCGCCGCGAGGAACTCGACGGTCGGCGTCAAGAGGCTCGTGAGGCGGACGTTCTGCATGGCCGCCTGGAAATTCAACGTGTTCTGGTGACAGAACCGGTCGATCTCGTAGGTTTCGCGCACGAACGACTTCACGACGCGGATCGAGGCGATGCTTTCTTGCAAGAGCGACGTGATGTCAGCCATGCGCTCCTGGATGAGCGTGCCGTTGCGCTTCAGCTTGCGACCGAAGATCTTCATGGCCTGCCCGACGAGCGGGATGACGACGAGCGTCAGGATCGACAGCTTCCAATCCAGCATGACCATCATGACGATGGAACCGATGAGGATTGAGCCCTCCGTGACCATCTCGATGAGGTTCGTGACGAGTGCGGACTGGATGGCCGCGACATCGTTCGTGATGAAGCTCATCGTCTCGCCCGTCTGATGCTTGTCAAAATACGCCATCGGCATGCGCTGGAACTTGCGGAACATCGCCTCGCGCACATCGATGATGACTTTTTCACCGATGTACGACACGAGGTAGCTCTGTCCGTAGTAAAAGACGCCGCGGATGAGGAACACGACGACGATGCCGATTGCGATGAGGTTCAGCATCATCATATCTTTGTCCATCAGGACTTTATCGATCATGTCCTTGATGATCCACGGCAGGTAAAGGTTCGCCGCTGCCGCCATGATGATGCAGATGATGGCAAGGCCGAGGCGTTTGAGATACGGCTTGATGTAGAGGAGCAGCCGCTTGTAATTCTTCATTTATGTTTCGTCCCCATTGGATGAAATGTGCCGGCGCGCTGCCACGAGGATCTTTTCCGCGACGCGCCCCGACGCGCCCGGAGGGCCGAGGCGTTTGCATGCTTTGTCGAGCTTTTGCACCACCGCGCGGCGGTGCTCTTCGCCACGGTAAAGTGGCAAAATTTCGCGTAGGATGGCCTCGGGGGTGACATTATCCTGCAAGAGCTCCGTCTCGAACGGCTCGCCCAAGAGGATGTTCGGCAGGCTGAAACTCTGGATGTGTACGAGGAGCTTTCCAATAAAATAGTTCAGCGGCGCAAAACGATAGAGCACGACGCATGGCAGGCCCATCAAGGCCGCCTCCATGACGACCGTCCCCGATGTGGCAATGCCAGCGTCCATAAGCCCCATGAGAGCATACCGCGCCTCATGCGTCAACGTGACCGGCACGCCCGCCGCGTCGATCTTTGCGCGCAGCGCCGACTCATCGACGCCCGGCGCGACCGGCAGGTAAAACTTCGTCCCCGGCCGCTCGACGAGGAGCCGCCGCGCCGCCTGAAGCATGTCCGGCAGCAGCATCTCGATCTCCTGCCGCCGCGAACCGGGCAGCAAGAGGATGCCGTGCGAGCCCTCGGGGAACGCGAAGCGCTCGCGCGCCACGCGCTCGGGGAGTTCCGCTTTCACCGTGTCGACGAGCGGATTGCCGACGAACGAAATCTTCGCGCCGGCCGCTTCGTAGACGGGGAGCTCGTGCGGGAAAATCGCGACGAATTCTTCCGCGAGTTTCGCGCACGCAGCGGCGCGGCCTTTGCGCCACGCCCACGCCGACGGCGGGATGTACGAGAACACCGGGATGCCGAGCGCCTTCGCGCGCTTCGCGAGCCGCCAGTTGAAGTCCGGGTAATCGATGAGCACGAGGAGGTCGGGCCGCTCTTCCTTCATCGCGTCCGTCAGCGTGTTCAGCAAGCGATAGATGCGCGGAAGGTTCTTCAGCACTTCGAGGACGCCCATGACGTTGTAGCTCTCGTAATTTTCAAAGAGCCGCACGCCCGCGTCTTCCATCTCCGCGCCGCCGAAGCCGACGAGCACGGTCTCAGGCGCTTGCGAGAGGATCGCGCGCGCGATGCGCGCCCCATGAAGGTCGCCGGAAACTTCTCCGGCCGACAGCATGATCTTCAAGCGATTCCCTCCCTCGCGCGAAAATTTTTCTAGACAATCCATTATACTATATTCTGCGGGCGTTTCAAAGCAAAAATAACGCGGCGGATCCTTGAGCGTATCCACCGCGCTTTGTTTTGCAATCAAATCGCCGCAATCGTGATGCCGTGCTCGGCTGCAAGCCTCAAGACGTCTTCCTTCTCGACGAGGAGCGTCTTGTCCGCTTCGATGGCGAGGGCTTTCGCGCCGACGGCGATCATCTTTTCGAGCGTGGCCTTGCCGACGGTCGGGACGTCGAAGCGGTTGTCCTGCTCGGGCTTCGCGGTCTTCACGACGACGGCGTCACCGTTCGCGAGTTTGCCGCCGCGTTCGATGCAAGCGTCTGTGCCTTCGATGGCCTCGAGCGCCATGACGGCCATGTTCTTGACGACGACGGTCTGGCCGATGTCGAGGCGGCCGAGTTCCTTCGCGATGCGGAAGCCG
>Ga0256404_1004770_pt1 | contig 25013 bp, 22 predicted proteins | sample RumenRJG_01DNA_FD_185990 | JGI IMG/M metagenome (GOLD analysis project Ga0256404, IMG submission 185990) | Bovine rumen microbial communities from Lethbridge, Alberta, Canada - RJG_01 | ecosystem: Host-associated > Mammals > Digestive system > Stomach > Rumen | place: Canada: Alberta | collected... | reverse complement strand
CAGATGCTTTTTTTGTGAATGTTCGCTTTGACAGGTTCAGGGAACGTTTTTTCTTTCTTGCCAAACAATATCTAGCCATGGATGGCGGGTTAGTAGTGTGCAGAAGGGCACCACGCTTCTGCAATCCTTTCAAAAATCCATGGAGGGATTTTTGAAAGGCAGGCACGGCTTAGGGGCCATATCGCTCAACGTTTCGCGATATGCCTAAGACCCCCGCCTGTTTACAGATGTTTTTTTTGTGAATGTTCGCTTTGACAGGTTCAGGGAACGGTATTTTTTTCTTGCCAATAATTATAGAGCCATGGATGGCGGGTTAGCAGCGTGCAGAATTGTAAAGCAATTCTGCAATCCCCGAAAAATCCACGGAGGGATTTTTAGGGGCGACATACGCCGCCGTGTAGGGGCGCGGAGCGTTGCCGGCTGGTTCTTGGATACACATACAGCAGGGGGTAAAGCACCAGGTTGCTGTTTTGCGGTGCATTTGCATTTTAAAAGACAGACGGCAATGGAGCCAGAAGGCGGAACCCCGAAAGGGCGGTGACGAGGGGCACGGGCGGTCGAATTAGCCAAAAGACAAAATGGTAGAGCAAGTAGGACTGCGTCCATAAGACTTCGTCCATAAAAGCACCGTCCAGAAAAGAAAACTGCAATCAGAACTTCGTCCATAAAAATGCCCTGCCACCACGCCCCTTGCCAACACTAACCATTGAAAGAAATGCGTAGAACTGTTAAAATACCGTATGTTTCAGTCAAAAAAAAAGGTGGCCTTTCTTTGCCTGGCCTGCATTTTTGCAGCCGCAAGTGCAGCGGTGTTTTTTTCGTGCAAGAGCAAGGCCCAGAAAGTTAGGGAAAAAACCTACGAATACAACCAGGAACAGCTTGTAAAAGTTCTGAACAAAGAAGACATTTCCGAAGAGACCCGTTTTGCAGTAATAAAGAACATTGCCCAGAACATGCTTTCTCAGAAGGACTACCCCAACCTTATACTTTTCCTTTCCGAATGGGTAGAAAACCACCCGGACGACCAGTACAACGCATACTGGCTGCTAGTAACCGCCAACGCCTACCTGGAGATGGATTCCAATCCCCTTGCAGAGTATTACTTTGAGCGCATCATCAACAACTACAACGACCTTATGATAACAACCAATTCCGGCGAAAAGGTTTCCGTACACTTTATGAGCCTGCAGCACCTGGTTCAGATTAGCCAGACCCCTGCAAACAAGATTTCCTACTTTAACCAGCTTATAACCCGCTTTCCCGACAAGGTTAAGATTACGGAGCTTTACGTAAGGCTTGCACTTGAGTACGAAAAAGAGGGCGAATGGAACCTGGCACTTAAGGCATTCAGGCAGTTCCTTGCACAGGACGACGCTTCCACAATCAGAATCTCAGACCTTCCCAACGCTTATGCAAACGCAAGGGAATTCGTTGACTTTTACAACACCAGCAAATTCTGGACCTTTGAAACGCTTGACGATCTTGTTGCGGCAATAAAGCAGGCAATTTCCACCAACAACCCGGGTCTTTTGGACAACTACAAGTCGCGCGTGAATTTCTTTAACATATCATGGCGGCAGGACGAAAATACAAGTAATCCGCAGGCAACTTTTTCTGCAGGAACATACATGAGGGGCAACAGGGTCCGTTTTAGCGACACTCTGGACGAAATTTCCACTCCGACGGAAGCCTATCTCCGCACCTGGGGATGGTCAAATTCCAAGGTATGGTACTTCTACTTTAGGAAGATTAATTTTCCTGTTGACCCCAAGGTTCACGGCCGCTGGGAATGGGCTGGAGTTTATTACGGAGATAAAATGTAATTATGAAGTTTTCTGTTCTTTCTTCTGAATTTTTTTCTTTTCTTTTTTCTGGACCGGCTTTTGTATGCAAACCGGCTTTCCAGGGTTCCGGGGGCCCCTCCCCCCTCCATTGCCTGGCGGCAACGGCTACGCCGCCCTTCCAATCCGGGGTAGGCTTGAACGGCAAGAACGATGGCACTTCTTTGCAAACACGCAAAAACAAGAGGCGCTTTATAAGAAAGCTTGCACTTTTTGCCCTTTCATGCACAATGCTCATGTCTTCCTGCGCCACAGCCCAGGAACTTGCAGCCAGAGACAACGCATCTGCAAGCGCAGACGGTAAGGGCAGCGCGGAAAGCCAAGCCCTGTTGGACGCCTCCGACACCTACGCAAGCGAACAGGATCAGCTTCTGGAAAAAGAGATTCAGGAAGAGCTAAAAAAGAAGAAAAAGTCCTCCAAAAGCAAAAAAAACAAGGAAAAGGACAAAGTAACCCTTATAGAAGAAGAAGTTGCCGCCATGAAGTCCGGGGAAGAGACACAAAACGGTGTGCGCCGAAAGGAACTTGAGCTTCCCGGAATTGAGCACGAGCTTAGCCAGAAATTCCTAAGGCAGTACCTTACCGCATCCGGCCAGAAGGTTCTTGTGCGCTCACTGGAAAACGCAGCCCCCTACCTTCCATACATTCTAGAGCAGATTAAGGAGCGCAACATGCCCCTTATTCTGCAGTACCTTCCTATTGTAGAGTCAAACTACCTGCCAAACGCTGTTTCCCGCTCAGGTGCAACTGGAATCTGGCAGTTCATGGCAAATTCAATGGCACCCTACCTGGAAAAAGACAGCTGGTACGACGAAAGAAGAGATCCCTGGAAGTCCACAGACGCAGCCCTTTCCAAGCTGGAGTACAACTTCCGCTTCTTTGGAGACTGGGAACTTGCACTTGCCGCCTACAACTGCGGGGCCGGGGCAATGGGTAAATTCGTAAAGCAGAACCCGGGCAAAGACTTCTGGTACCTTGCAGAAAACGAAATCCTTAAAAAAGAGTCCATTTTGTACGTGCCCAAGCTCCTTGCAATAGCAGACATAATAGAAAACGCCCACTACTACGGTGCAACAGGCATTGAAGAAGCCGTAAAGGCAATAGAAAACGTGGAGCCCGAAAAATTCACCTACATAAAAACAGCCGGAATGTTCAGCTTTAACCAAATTTCAAAGGCAACAGGCGTTAGCAAGACCAAGGTAAAGACGCTGAACCCAGCACTTTTCCGTAACTGTACGCCAGCAAGAGAGGTTTACTCTTTAAGGCTACCCGGAGACATGCCCGAAGATACAGAGGAAAACCTAAAAAAGCAGGGAGTTGCCACGGATGCCGTAATGTACACCGTAAAAGAAGGCGATTCCCTCTGGGGAATTTCCAGAAGATACGGAATCACGGTGGAAGACCTTTGCTCCGTTAACGAAATAAGCGAAAAAAAGGTTTTATCTATTGGTAAAAAGCTAATTGTGCCGATATTCAATTAGGGGAAGTATACATGCAAAAGAGAGTCATGCAAAAGAAAGTATTGGTTGCCGTAAGCGGCTTGTTTTTTATATTCAGTCCTGTAATCGCAATGGCAGAAGCCACGTCCGCAGAAAGCCGCGCGGAATTCATCATGCAGGGCTTTACGGAAGAAGAAATCCGCGAGGCGGAAGAAAAAGCCTATGCCGCAGCCAACGCCTCCCGCGACAAGTCCATCATCAGCTCGGAAAGCAGGGTTGACTGGACAAAACATGCCTTTGTCTCCGACATCTCAATGAATGTCGTAAAGGCAGGAATCCCCATGCCCAGCGGAAAGTCCCTTGCCGTAAACAGAATCAAGATGGAGCTTCCAATCCTTGTAAAAGACCCGCTGCTCTCCCTCTATGTGGACGACACCCGCACCATAGAAGACCTTGTGCGCGAAGGAACACTTACGCTCGAAGCACTTACCCACATCATAGACAAAAGCAAGCAGACGCCTGCCTACTTCCACAACGGAACAAACAACCTAAAGACCACAAATACAATCAACCTTCAGGACATAGGAAAGCTCATCATAAAGCACAGAAAGCCATACGTCCAGGACCTTCCCATAGACAGAATTGCTTCTCGCCCCTACACAGGAATCATAATCGACGCAAGGGGAGTCCTTCCCATCCAGGGCGAATTTACCAACAGTTCGGTAAGCCCCTGCCTTTTCCCCCGCATCTGGGACGAAAACATGACCCTTGTATACGAGCGCAACATGGTAGAGCCGGAAACAGCAAAAACTGCCGGTATAGTTGAATACATGACAGCAACAGGCCCACGCGGCAGTACCGAAAGAGCAGGAAAAGACCCGCTTTGGATTATGGCAAAAAAAGTCTACGGCGTTAATCGCTGCGACCCGGTAATCTCCTACGACGACTACCTCCGCATTGCAACAGTTCCACAGAACCGCGAGCTACTAAAGAACGGAAAGGTTGTAATCCTTTTGGGCGAAAAGGAAATCTCCCACGCAGTAACCGCACCAGAGCGCAACACCAAGTACTACCTTGACTACACAAAGATTCAGAAGGAACTGGAAAAAGAAAGGGACACTGTTCCAAACATAACTCTTGAAGACTCACCAACTGGCGGCATGGAGCTTACCCTTACCATAAGCGACCTCCGCTTTATAGCAGACTCAACAGAACTTTTGCCAGAAGAACGCCCCCGCGTAAGCCTTATTGCAAAGCAGATAAAGGACGCTCTTGCTAACGGCGGCAACTATTCAATCATAGTGGAAGGCCACACGGCAGACGTAAACAAGCCTAACGGACAGATGACGCTTAGTATCCAGCGCGCACAGGCTGTAATAGAAGCCCTCAAGCAGGACGGAATAGACGGAAAGCTCTTCTCTTACAAGGGCTTCGGAGGAACAAAACCTGTGGAAAGCAACAACACTGCAGCAGGCCGTGCAAAGAACCGCCGTGTAGTAATAAAGCTGCTCCCACAAAACGCAGACGCACAAAGGCGCTAGCAAAGCCTGTCAACCTACAACGAAAAACCGTCAAGCCCGGAACAACGCCCGTCATGCTGAACTTGTTTCAGCATCTGTCCAAGCCCGGAATGACGGTCACCGCATAGAATAAAGCTCGTCACCCCAACAAAGCCTGTCACCCTACAACAAAAAACCGTCAAGCCCGGAACAACGCCCGTCATGCTGAACTTGTTTCAGCATCTGTACAAGTCCTAGCTGCCATCTTCCCCTACTCCAGCACGTTAGACCAAATCTTACCGCGAACGTGGGGATTCACACCGTAAACCTTAAAAAGCTCAGGCACTGTAACAAAAGTAAAGCCCCGGTCAAGCAAAGCAGGAATTATCCGCTTAAGTGCTTGGACGGTCTTTGCATTTCCTTCCATATCGTGAAGCAAAAAAATCTGCCCTGCCTTTGCCACATCCAAAATCATTCTGACACGCTCGTCACAAGAAACGGAATCTTCCCAGTCCTGGCAGTCGGCACCGCAAATAAAGGGCTTTTCCACGCTATTGAACAAAGTCTCGGAAAGGTCAATGTAGGGTGGCCTAAAAAACTCAGGAATCCGCCCGGTATGCTCTTTAATAATCTGGTCAGTCCTAGAAACTTCGCTCTTAATTTCATCTTCTGCCATGCTTCCCATGTGGGGGTGGGTCCAAGAATGGCACTCCACCGTACAGCCAAGCTTCAGTTGCCTTTTTATCATGGGAATGCTTTGCGGCGTAATATTCTGTCCAATTAAAAAAAACGAAGCCGCAACGCCAAAAGACTCAAGAACGTCAAGCACCTCTGCCGTAGTTGTACAGTTGGGTCCATCATCAAAAGAAAGAGCTAGATATTTTTTTTCCATAACAAAAAGCCTTGTCAGATTTTTTATGCAAAGCAACAGGGAATCACCCTTCGGGTACACCGCACGCCCTTGCTACGGTGTATGAGCGCAACGAGAAGCACACAACGGTAGCAAGTGCGTAGCGTTGTGGGTTGAAAATCCATTTGCGCGGAGCGAACGAAGTGAGCGAAAGTCCTATTACCACCGCACGGTGGTTCTTGCAAACACCCCACAGGATTCTTCAGACAGATTTCGCTGGTAGTGGAGCTCAAAACTGATTCCCATGTGCCAATAGACATACACCCTCAACAATAGCCTCGTGTTCCTTAGGGGCAATGCGGGCGTAAAGGCTTTCCACAGTATCGCCCTCCATAACAGGCACTTTCTTCTGCACAAGGATTTTACCGGTATCGCAGCCAGAATCCACAAGATGAACTGTACAGCCGCTCTCCTTTTCGCCAGAAGCAAGAACCGCCTGATGCACGTTGTCTCCCCACATTCCAACGCCGCCAAATTTCGGAAGCAAAGCCGGGTGAAGGTTTACAATACGGTCTTCGTATTCATCAATGATTGCGCCTTTTAAAACAGAAAGATAGCCCGCAAGAACAATAGCATCTGCCTTGTACTCCCTGCAAAGAGAAAGCATTGCATCGCTAACAGCCTCACGCTTTTGGTCGCGGTCAGCCACCGCCGCCTTATCTGCCCCAAGAACAGACACAGGGCTTCTTACAAAAGCCGGAATCCCAGCAAGTTTTGCCCTTTCTAGCGCGTAAGCCTTTTTTGTGTTGGAAGCCACAAGCACAATATGGTAAGGGCAGCCAGCCGTATTCTTTTCGTAATCAATAAGAGCCTGAAGGTTTGTCCCACCTCCGCTAACAAAAACCGCAATATTCATTTTTTCCCCTTTATCAGCACACCCTAAACTTGCCTACCAGTTGGCATGCAAGCCCAGAATCTGAACAACGTTTGCCATAACATCCGGGAAACCTGGGTAGAGCACAAGGTGAACAAGATAGTATTCCATTCCAAACACAAGCAGGAAGGCAAAAAGCTTGCACAAAAGCGTCATCTTGGAAGCTCCGTTTGCAAACTGCATGGCCCCATAAAGAGCAAGAACAAGCAAAATAAAAACAAAAAACTTAACCGGCAGAACAAAGCATATAAGCACAAAGCCAATCATAAAGATAAAGCAAAGCTTTTTGTTTGCAGCCTTGTTGAACAAAGTAAGCAAAGTCCTTCCTATAAGATAGAAAATCAGGAATATTGCAAAGACGCAGTTGCGCTTGTCTATAAGAACCGTAATGTAGTCACTGCGGATTTCTATTTCCGAAAGCCTTGCAGCGGTAGCCTTGTCCCCAAAGAAGAAGAGCTTTCCAATCTCCGCAAAGAAGCGGCCCATGCTGTTCAAGGGCTTGGCAATTGACTTAGCAAAAAGAATTGGCTTTACGGCAAAAAGCGCGGCAGTAGCATAAACAAGGGTAACAAACACATCCAGAATGTGGAAGTGAATGTGCTGGAGAGCATCCTGCTGAACCGCTTCATTCTCCTCAGCCCCGGAATTTTCTGCGTAAGAATCATCTTCTTCTGCTGATTGTGCATAGCGTCCAGCCTGGTCATAGCGTTCAGTCTGGTCATAACGTTCAGCCTGTGCAGACTTTTCTGCATCACGCTTAGCCCTCTTTTGGCGGATAAGCAAAGCCTTAAGCCTTCTTTGAACCATGCGGCCCTTGCGTGAAGACTTTTTCTCTGAGGAAGCAGCCTCACTAGAATCCTCGTCTTCACCATCTTCATCTTCATCCTGATAGCGGGAAGAAGCAGCACTTTCGCGCACATACTCCCTTCCCGGCCCAGCTGGAACTTCTTCCTCATCATCGTATTGCGAAGATTCATTCCTGGAATCAGAAACAGCCTCTTGGCGGTCTTGGTAAGCTTCACCGGAAGCAGACTCCTCTTCAACTTCATTACGTCCGGAAGAAGAATCATCTCTTTCCTGGTAGCCTTCCTGAACAGCCTCTTCCCTTGCAGATTCAGAAGAATACCCCTGCTCAGAAGAATAGCCCTGCCCTTCAGAATAGCCGGAGGATTCATAGCGTTCAGCCCTTTCTTCCTGACCAGCCTCGTATTCACCCTCTTCGTAAACCTCGGAAGGATTTTCCGACTCATCGTAATCTGTAATCTTTTCGTTGCGGGCCTCAATATCCTGCCGGGTGGCAATATACTTGTGCTGTCTCTTAAAAAGCGAACCGTTCTTAAGGCACCAGAGAAAGTCCACCGCATCCTCTTTGTTTGCCCAAAGCTTGTCCATAAAAGACTTGTGCCTGGGTTCAGGAAGGGTAGACTCGTTTATGTACTGGGTAAAAATCTTCTTAAGCTTAAGAGCCTCGTCGTAGGAAAGACGCGCCGCATCGTAGCGGATAAGACCAATGTGGGAAATAAGGGCAAAATAAAGGTACTTGCTGGTTGGAGAAGTCTTTTCCTTTTCCTTGCTGATAATCTTTACGGAAAGGCCGTTAACATTCTTTTCCATAATATTGGAAGGAAGCTTTACGTCCGTAACCTCCGAATTGCGCACTATGGAAGTCTTAATGTTCCAGTAAAAGCGCCTGTCGGTAAAAACAAAGCCCTTGCGCCCGCCGGAAAGCCAGATTGCATAAAGGACTTCTTCCCCGCTGTTAATCTGAAAATCGGCAAAGATTCTTTCAATTGTGTTCTGTGAAAATTTAGACTGAATATACATTTCTTTCTCTTAGCTAGCCATTACAGCCTTTGCAAGCTGATCCGCACATGAAGTGTTCTTTGCACCGCACAAGTTTCCAAGCAGTTTGCCTGCTATTTCCTTGGCAGTCATGCCCTCGCAAAGCTTTGCAATAGCCTTAAGATTCCCGTTGCAGCCGCCGTCAAAGCGGATGTTGGTGATTTTGTCGCCATCCTTCGCAAAATGAATGGCCTTAGAACAAGTGCCTGTAGTTTTGTAAGTGATTTCTTCCATTTTTATCCCCACGTCTTTTCAATTATACATTAAGTCATGGGATTTGTCCACAAATTTAAGCCAAGTCTGAATTTTGCCCTGATTTTTGCAGTGATTTTTGCGGCACTTGCCTAGTTAAAACAAATACAAAAAAAAGAACATCTTGCCATTTTTTACTTGTCCAACAAGCAGCGCCATGGAGGGCGCGTCAAATGTTTGCGCAGAAGTTCGCGTTTTTTTGCAAGAAAACCCGGGCTCAAAAATGGCAAGGAGGCCATTTTTGTGGGCTTTCCGGGGTTCCGCGGGTCCCTTCCCGCTCCATTACTCCACTTCGTTCCGCAACGGCTACGCCGCCCCTCCAATCCCGGCCGTGCTTGCATCTGCAAACATTTTCCTACCCACAGGAATAGCAAAATGTGTTAAATCGCGCCACAACTTAACAGTTTTGTCAGTGGGGCCCAATAAACTTATCCCCATTAAAATGAACCATGTGTGTAGGATTGTCGGCAATCCACGCTTCTGTTTCCCAAGCAATTTCTTGAGCATAATGGGTAAAAGTTTTCTTATCAGGAAAAGCAGAAATATAAACTTTATCGGCATCCACATTTTCAAAAAGATTTTCAAGCTCTATGTATCTCTTGCTGTCAACTGGACCGTGAGATGTTACGGATTCTATAAGAACAAGCCACTTTTTATCCTCAACATAAAGAATTACATCAGGCATTTTTCCGTGCTGCTGAACATTGAACAAAAGATTTCCTGCAAGTTCTTGGTCGTAATAGCCCCATTTTTCTCCAGTATCACCGACATAAATCAATATACTATTTGGTAAGAATCTTGGAGCCATTTGCTCGATAATGTCACGAATTAATTCGCTGTGTTTTCCTGGAGAAATATGAATATGATGCCCTTCTTTGATTTTTACAGAAACCATATTCATTTCTCGTTCATGTGCATATTGTGCTGAAAGAGTAGGCTGTTTTTTTATAAAGTCTGCAAGCAAAGAATCAAAAGCAGATGATTTGTATGCTTTTATAACTTCAAAAGCTTTTGGCGAAATCTGATAGACTGCATTCGGACTGTTTACGGGTCGGTCTGGCTTGTCAGGATTATAAAGTACAATTCCGGCCTGCACCATCTGATGTGTGCTGAATCTACGGAAAGTTTCTCGTGTATTTGGAGCATATTCCTTATTGTAATATTCTTTTGCAAAAGTCATCATCGGTGTTATTCCGACAAGCGGGTTTTCAGAATTTTTCCATTCTTTTTCGGGTGTAATATTTAAAAGCGAAAGCAGACAATATGCCGTCCTTTCATTTTGCTGAACTGATGGCATTCCAAATTTTTTGAGGAGGTCAATAGCTTCTTCAAGTTTCTGTTTTATCTGTTCATCAATTTTCATTTTGTTACAACCTTTGAAAGTTTATCAAAAAGATTTTGATTCCACTCTTTTTTAGATTTCAATTGTTTGCCTAAATTTTCCAAATCTTCACGATCCGGGTAAGGAAGATTTCGCAAATCTGTTGCGTTGACCTGTGTATGCCCACTAAAAAGTCGGAATTTTCCATCGATATATGTTGAATTAAGCCAGCAAACCAAACCATAGGCCATGTTTTCTGAAAGAGTATTTTTATTCAAATGGAATACATTCAGATGATTTTCAAAAGCAATACAATTGTTTACAAAGTCATCGGGTGTTATTATAGAAGCAACAATTCTTTTCGCTTCTTCTTTTGTAGAAAATCGCTTTACAAGAACATAAAAACCTTTCGGGAAAAATTGTTTATTAACTTCGTCAGATTTCAAAATTGCATTTGGTTTTTTAGATTTCTGAGGCCATGAAAGTCGATGATTTTTCAAATGAACAGAATAGATTAACGGTACAGATTTTGGTGCATAATCTTTGAGCAAAAGATTCTTCATTCTGAAATCAACAATCGGACCTGTTGAAACTTTTATTCCTAAATCTTTTAAGCTCGAGTAGGCTGTTAACTTTTCATTTTCAATCTGTTGTTTTATAGGAATATTAAAATATTTTTCGCTGTCATTTTCGTGTAGAATTTGATTAAACGGAACATCGAATTCATAAAGTCCGATGAAAGAGTCATCATTGCAATAAGAAATCTTTACATTTCTTTGCTCTGCATTTTTTTGAAGCATTATTATTATATTTTCCTGCAAAACTGCTTCATCCTTAAATGCTTTATCCCGAGATTCGAACAGATGAATATGTTTTATTGCACAATTTCTTAGAATGAACTCACGAAACGACTTGTAATAGACACCATTGCAAAAACTTCGCGGAACAATCGCAACGATATAGCCATTATCCTCCGTAAGAGAAACGGCCGCCCCCATAAATGCAGAATAAAGATTTACAGTTTCAAGCCCGAAAGCACGAGCAGACTGTCTCTCTTTAGAGTTAGTCAGTATTTTTTTATACGGAGGATTCATTATCACATGAGTGTATGTTTCATTAATTTTCCATGTATATTCGAATGAAGTTTTCTCCAAAAAATCTTCTGAAAATATTTCATAGTCTGATTTTTTAAAAGCCGAACTTGACGATGCTATATTTTCATTTAAAGCATCGTATACATCATTATCAATATCATAAGCAGAAATATGAATGGCTGGAATATTCCATTTTTCCTTTGCAATTCTTTCCATAAAAGAACAAGAAAGAACTCCTATACCTGCACCTGGATCAAGAAGCTTTATTTTTTTATCTGTTGCAGGAAATAATGAAGACATAAACTTAGCTATAGGATAAGGAGTAAAATATTGCCCAAAAGATTCCTTATGATTAACGGAAGTTTCCACTGCATGAGATATTCGCTCTTTTTCAAGTGTTTCTGCTAAGGCAAACATAATTTAAGTATACTATATTTCCAATTTTTAGACTATTGCTTCCTTCACCAGCTCCGGCACAACCTCGGCAAGAATTATTGCGAAAAAAATAAGGCCGCAGCCAAGAAGCATGCGAGGAGTAACGGCTTCGTGCAAAAGCAGGGTGCTAAAGAGAACACCAAAGAGAGATTCAAGAGAAAGGAAAAGCGATGCCAGTGCCGGGGCAACATACTTTAGCCCCACGTTCTGAAGAACAAAGCAAACAAGAGTGCTCAAAAGCCCCAGATAAAAAACAGAAAGCAGCACGCGGGCATTCGTAAAGATTTCAAGCGGAAATGCACCGTCCATGAATGGGGCACAAATCCAGCCAAGAAAAGCCGCCACCGCAAACTGCAAGACGGTAAGCAAAAGGGGATCGTCATAGGCATTAAAATGCGACGTGAACAAAATATGCAGGGCGTAAAAAATACCGCAAGAAAGAGTAAGCACATCACCCTTGTTCATGCTAAGGATATTGCCCTCGTTTTTAAGGGCCAAAAGCCCAATCCCGCTAACAGACATAAGGGCAGCCACAAAAACATACCAGCTGGGCCGCTTCTTAAAAAGTGGCCATGCAAAAATAGGAACAAGAACAACGTAGACAGTAGTAAGAAAGGCATTCTTCCCTGCCGTAGTGAACTTGCAGCCGATAGTCTGCAAAAGATAAGCCATAAACAAAAAGAAGCCCAAAAGCATTCCGCGCATAAAGGTCTTTTTTGTAAGCCCAAGAAGCCTCTTATGCAGCAAAAGGCCAAGGCAGAAAGCCGCAATAGAAAACCTAAAGGCAATCATCCAGACAGGCCCAATATAGTCAAGGCTGTCCTTTACCACAACAAACGCAAATCCCCAAATAGAAGCGCAAAGCACAAGCCCCACGCTGCAAAAAGCACCCAAACTCTTTTTTGTCATGCAATACTTTTACCAAAAAAACAGCCTTTATACAATCTATTTTTGATAAACCTGTCATTCCGACCTGCCCGTCACCCTGACGAAGAACCTGTCACCCTGAACGGTTGGTGAGTCCTTCGACAAGCTCAGAAACCACCTGTCGAACCACAGGGTCTGTCTAATTCCAAAACTTTATGTTCTATAGCCAATCTTCTCTTTATGGACGAAGTCTTATGGACGCAGTCCTACTTGCTCTACCATTTTACTCTTTGGCTAATCCGACCGCCAATGCCACTCGCCACCGCCCTTCCGGGGTTCCGCCCTCCGGCTCCATTCCTTCGGAACGGGCTTACGCCCGCCCCTCCACGGCGGCGTAAGTTGTTTTTTTTCTGATTAATATGAAATTTCAACAATCGGCTTATACATAAAGATACAATCTTGACTGTATTCACTTTGCCAATCTTCATTCAAGCGGGCATTAAAACTTTTATCATCCACAGGATAAAAACCCCAAGTCTTATAATAGTTAGCCAATTTTGAGTTTGCAGCAAAAAGATACAAAACTTTCACACCTGTTTCCTCAGAAATATGTTTAACAACAGGTTGTATAATATCATAAAAAATATTCCGTCCAACTTTTTTGTCAAATTGTTTTATAATTTTCAGAGAATAATCATTTAACGCAATATTTACAAGCTCAATTCCAGGCACAAGTTTTGTTTCCTTTGAAAACTTTAGCTCAATAGATTTTTCATTATATGGAATTGATCCGTTTTTTAAAGAAAAGCAACCTATAAGAACCTCAGTTCCCTTTAGTTTTACAAGATAATTCCGAACAGAATTGTCGTTTTCATCTTTCATTGCCTGATTACGAAAATAATCCGTTATACCCTCGGCGTTATGAATTGCGGCAAAACGTCTTAAAGAAAATTCATTGTTATTATCTACAAGACGTTCATACGAGAAATACTCTGAATTAATTTCTACAGGTATAAAGCTCATATTATTTTTGAACTGATTTGTTCCAATTATTAATTATGTCTGGTAGATAGCGCAAAAAATCCCTGTTAAAAGCATCCCTTTCTTTTTTTGTATACTGGGGTTTAGAAAGAGGCTTTGCATTCATTATGTTTTCATAAACTTTCTTGCCCCATTCCCCTGTAAGAACAAAGCACTCTGGTTTTTCAGTCATAGAATTACCTCCTTCTTTTACTTTAAATATAATGGTAAATAATAACCTGCGTCAAGATAATTTGTTCAAGAACGGGAATGGGGTTGAGTCCAACACCCCATCTTCCATAGATTCCGGGTCCAGCACGGAATGACACTTTTTTGCAAGAAAAACTCGACTTTCAACCTACTAATCGCTTACGTAGAAGTAAATATTAAGGAACACGTCACTGCTCCTTGTATCTATATTACATTCAGTACCGTTGTTTCGTTTGTAAGCCACAAGCCGGTTAAGATAAATTTTCTCATTAAGCTGCCTAATATAATCGCTACTTTCTTTTAAATCAGATGTTATGTGCAGATAATCAGTTTTACTATTCATCGTGAAAGTACAAGTGTTTCTCCAGAACTCTTCCCACTTAAATTCTTTAAAATTAATGTCGTCAAAATCACGGAGAGTTTGGCTTTCTGAATCGTTTTTAGAGATATAGATACAACGGTTCATCTCGCATACACCTCCGTCATCATCCATATTGCAGTACAACTGCGTAAATCCATTCCAGACAGTTACCGGCTTCATCTTTGCATAAATCTTTTTTTCGTGCACGGGGACTGGGGTGCAGTGTTCCTTTGTAATGCTTACGCTGACGGTATGGAAGTTGTCATCAGACAGAACATGATTGGCTATGTCTGCCGTTACCGGGTCACCGCCGTCTATTACAATTTCCATTTCTGCGCCAGAGCCAAGGTAGGTGTTGGTTACGCTAAGCATAAGATTGTCATAGGAAAGGTAGCTGTACTTCATAACATTGTAATCTTCGCCGTCGGCTGGGTTTGTTTTTGTTTCCGTTGTTTCTGTTCCAGTATATACAATATCTGGAGCGGTCAGTTTTGGAACAAGGTAATATTTCTTTTTTATAACAATCGGGCGGCACAAATTCTTGGAGACGGTAATTTTTATATTGTAAAAACCTTCCCCAGTTGAATTTGCAGCGGTTGCCATAGAAGTTTTGTCCTGGATATTTTCCGTAGTTTTTACGCCGTTAATGTCTACTTCCATAGTTGCGGCGGCATCATTGTTTTGCGCGGTAAAGCCGTAAGTTTCTCCTGTGTATTCAAACACCTCGTACTTTTCCCCATCCGGCCCAAGCAGTTTTTCGCCAGTCGTCTGTCCATTAGTTCCAAATACAACGGTTGGTTCCATTACGTAGCAGGCGCCAAGGGCAGATGCCGTACTAACAGTTTCGCTCTTGAATCCGTCACTGGGTCTTATGGCGGTAACAACGTAATCGTATTGAAGGGAAGGTTCCTGGCTTTCAAAATAATAGACAAATTCGCCGGAAGCAAGGCTGTCGGCATTTGTAAGGGTTTTGGAATCCACCAGACGGTAGGAGCCGCCATCATAAAGGTAACAGTCAACATTGTACTGCAAACCGTCCACAGATCCACCATCCTTGTTCCGCTCAAGATTCTGGGGATAGTCAAAATGAAGGCAGTGGTAGCCGTATTCCACCGTTGTTGGATTCTTTAGGTTCCTTGGGGCATCGGGCGGCGTGTTCTGAATAAAGGAATATGAATATGGAACTTCAAATTTTGCCTCGTCCTTGATGATGTAAAAATGTCCCTTTACTTCCAGGTGGTGCTTTTCCGTTTCGTCGGAAAGGGTCATGTTAAGGGCAATGGCAGACTTGTCTTGCGAAAGGGAAACGGACTTGTCCCTTGCAACCTCTTCTCCGTTTGTGTCCAAGACTGAATAATAGGGGCCTTCTTCGCCGTCAACCTCAAGGTCAAACTGGCGGGCATTTGTAAGAAGTACGCTTATGTCCACAGGATTTTTTGCCGCAAGGTTGGGAGTTCCGCTTACCTTTCTGTAGGGAGTCTCTACGTCTATGCGGCCAACGGTAACGTTTTCTGTCCAATATTCGTGGTATTCCCTTACAGGCTCGTTAAAGGAATTTGAACAGGCGGTAAAAAGCCATAGAATAGAATAGAATAGAATAGAATAGAATAGAATAGAATAGAATAGAGCGGACTTTGTTTTTCGGATGCATAATCTTCCTGTAATCATAGGTGGACATTTCCAGTATAGCACATGTCAAAGTAAATGCAACTATCCAAAAGGGTAGTTTTTTACGAAAACATGTTTTCTAGAGGGGAGGATTTAAGGAGATTGAACCCGCTGCCGGGTTAAACGTGATAATCCGCAAAAAGGATTCCCGCATCAAGTGCGGGAATGACAATTTTTTTACACGCCAGCTGTCCATTGCCGGGTTAAGCCCACCAATGACAGTTCGTTTTTTTCACCCACAAGCCTAGCCCCGATTGGAAGGGCGGCGGAGCCGGCCACCGCAACGAAGTGAGGAGGCTGGAGCGATAGCGGAACCCTGGAAAGCGGGTAAAAATTGCTTCCTTGCAATTTTTACCCGTCAGTTTTATTCGAAAACTAACCGGCTCTGTTTGCAAACAGGCAACGCCCCATCCGTGGAGCTACTTGTTTGCGAGGGGGAAAAATTGCAAGCAGTTTAACCAACAAATGGGCTCCTAAAGCGAATTCAGAAAAAAATTTAGCCTTCTACCAGTTTTGCAACCAATTCGGAGAGCAGGGGCACCAGCTGTTTTTTGCGGGAAACTACGTCCTTTAGGTAATAGGTGTGCTCTTCGGTTTTGGGGAAGCCCAGGATGCTTTCAAAAGACGGTTCGGAGGCTATTAGCATTATGCTGCTTAGCTGGGTTATGTCCGTTACCAAAAGTGCGTGGAAAAGTTTTCCGCCTGCACGTCTGCTTGCTTCCAGGTCTGCAAAGAATTCGTCCTTGCGCTTTAGCACTTCGCCGGGGTCGTCCACTTCTATTTGGCTTACGCTGTACTTTATTTTGCCGTCCTCGTATTCCTTTAGGTCCTGGCCAATTACGTCGCTTGCGCTGCGGCCGCCTATTTTGCTTCCGTGGCGGATTATGTCGCTGCCAAGTTCCTTTATGTCCAGCTCCGTTATGCTACTAAGGTACTGCGCCGTTGAGACGTCTATTTCCGTTGTGGTTGCTGACTGGAGTATTAGGGTGTCGCTTAGGATTCCGCACAAGAGCAGGCTTGCTATGTCCTTGGGAATTGAGACGTGGTTTTCGCGGTAGAGGTTTGCTATTATTGTGCTTGTTGAACCCACCGGCTTGTTTATGAGCGTTATTGGGTAGCGGGTGGAGAAGGTGTTGATTCTGTGGTGGTCTATTATTTCCTGGATTACGTAGTGCTCTACCCCTTCTATTGCCTGGCGGGCTTCGTTGTGGTCTACGAGGATTACCTGTATGTTTGCTTCTGCCAAGAGGTCGCTTTCGCTAAGGGTTCCGATTACCTTGTTGTTGGCATCGATTACCGGCAGGCAGCGGGCTGTGCTTTCTGCAAGCAGGGGGCGGATTTTCTGTACGGTTTCGTCTTGGCGTACGGGTTTTGCCTTGGAGTCTGCCATTGCGCTTACCGGGGATGAAAATTCTATTAGCATGGCTGTGGTTGCGGTTGAATCATGCCCCGAAATTATTGAGACCCGGTTCTTTTTGGCAAGTTCGCGCAGTTCTTTGTTTATTATGTAGTCCCTTGTTACGATTAGGGCTTTTACTTTTGCCTCTATGCAAAGCCTTTGTATGTCTTCGCGGTCGCCTGTGATTACGATTATGTTTTCGCTTTTGCGTGCTTCCAGAAGCTTTTTGAATGTTGGCACGTCGTCGTCTGCAATCATTATGAAGCAGTTAAAGTATGTGTCCGGGTCAAATTCCACGATTGGGGTGGCGTTTAGCGTTTTTTCTATTAGGCGCAGGCTTGCAAGGAAGATGTCCCCGCGGTTGGGGTTCAGCAGCTTGTAGGAATTTAGGGCAAAGGCGTTGTAGTTTAGGACACCCTTGTAGAGACCCTTTTCGTCCACGATGGGTAATATGGAAGAATTTGTGCCCATCATTTTGTCTACTGCCTTGCAAAGGGAAACGTCCTCTTTTACGGATTCGTAGTTGGTGTTCATGTAGAATTCCACTTTGGGAATCAGATCTGCCATGTAAAGCGGGGGTTTTATCTTGAACCTTTTAAGGATGTATTCAGTCTGCGGGGAAAGGTGGCCGGCACGGGCTGCAATGTATTCGGGATGCCCCAAAAGCTGCTTGAGCCTTGCGTAGGAAATGGCTGCAACGATGGAGTCTGTGTCGGGATTTCTATGTCCAATGATGTAAACTTTCTTTGTCATGATGTTTTATTATACCACAAGTGTGCATTTCGTGCTATAATGGGGAGAAGAACACGGCAGTCTGTTTTGTGCTCCACTACCGGAAAAATTTGTCTGAAAAGCCACAGTTGCGCGTATTAGGTGTCCGACTCGCTACGCTCGCTCGCGCAAAGCGTCTTTTCAGCCAAATTTTTCCTCTCGTTGCGCACAAAACAGACTAACGTAACTTCAAAATAAATGTGGACCCGCCGCAAAAGATTTTTCTGGACGCGTAGCACAAAATAGATTCACACATATAAGGAACAAAATATGACAACTAACGACGAAAGCGCTGGTACTTACGAAGTACGCGATTATGTAAAATGGGACAACAAATACGCCATCGGCATTCCCGGCATAGATGCCCAGCACAAGAGGCTTATAGAACTCTGCAACGAAACATACAAAAAACTCATGCAGGGAGGCTCATCTTCCGAATCTGGAGCATGGAAGCCCCCGGTCAAGGAAGCGCTTACAGAATGTGTGGACTACGCAATAATACACTTTGGCACGGAAGAAAAGCTCATGGCAGAGGCAAACTACCCCGACCTGCCAAGGCACAAGAAGGAGCACGACAAGTTTACCCGCAAGGTACAGAAGGACTTTGAAGGCTTTGACGAAATGACCTTCACCAATGCGCTGCAGTTTGTAAAATTCCTCTACGACTGGATTCTTTCCCACGTAGCCCACGAAGACAAGCTGATTGCAAACTTCATTCAAAAATAGCCGCATCCTGTGGATGCCCATCCAGTGGATGCCCATCCTGTGGATTGTCATTCAAAGAATGCCCATCTTGTGGCTCACCCCTCAGAGAACGGTCAGTCTGCGGACGGTCATCCAGTGGGGTGCCATTCCAAGAACGGTCATTCCGCGAACGGCCATCTAAAGGAAACCCTTCCAAAGGCCCCCTTTCTTGGCCGACTGATTTTTTTAGCATACCGTGCTCCAAAAAGCTAAAGTAGGAGTCCTGGGTTATTATTATGTGGTCAAGAACCGTTATGCCCAGAACCTCCCCCGCAAGAAGCAGCCTCGAAGTTACATTCATGTCCTCCCGGCTTGGCAGGCACTTTCCAAAGGGATGATTATGGCAGCATATTATGCCCGAAGCGTTCACCCTTACCGCGTGGTTAAAGACTTCCCTTGGGTGAACCATTGTCCGCTTGGAAGTCCCAACGGAAACAACGTGCTCTTCTATTATTTCCCGGCTGCCGTTTAGGGCAATGCTAACAAAATGCTCCCTCTGCTCCAGGGAAAAATGCTTTACATAGGGAAGAATGTCCAGCGGGCTTGTAATAACACTCTTTAGGTAGCAGTTTCGCCTTCTGCCAATTTCCACCGCCGCCGCCAAAGCAAGAGCCTTAGCGTAGCCAATGCCGTCTATGCGGGTAAGGCGTTCCACCAAATCTTCGGGGTTACTGGTGTTTATAACCTTCATCGCCTTGTGGGCAAGCTGCTCAACCGGGCACTCCCTGGTTCCCTTGTTAAGAATCAGCATAAGAAGCTCTTCGTCGCTTGGGTAGCCCAGCCCCCGCTCTATCGTAAGCTCGCGAATGTCCGGCTTTGTCTTTTGCGCTGCATAAAATTCATTTTCCATCACTTATATATGTGCCCTGAATTTTCAAAAACTAACAAGTTTGCGCAATTTTTTTTGATTTTTCTTTTGGACGGTACTTTTTTAGGCTCTACCATTTTATATCTTGGCTAACTCGACCGCCCATGCCCTTCGTCACCGCCCTTCCACCCTTCGCTAACGCTCATTGCCGCTGCGCGTCAACTTCGGGGTTCCACGGCGGCGTACGTTTATCCGAGTTTGCCAATCCCACCCGAACCACGGTTGGTGCGCTATGTCGAACTACGGTTGGTAAGTCCTTCGACAGGCTCAGGAACCACCAGTCGAACCGCCAATTACAGAAAGGACATCCTTTGCAAGCTCAAAGCGCTCAAGTGTAAAGTCGCATGAATATATTTTGTGGTCCTTTCCGTCTTTTTTGCCAAAAACAAGGAGAAGGTCGTTCTGGTCAGTAAGAATGGCCGTTCCCTTTGCAATGCCCACAAATGCCTTTGCTGCGGCAAAAGCCATCCCCTCTTCACCGGAAAGCGTGGCTTGTGGAGACTGTGCGTTTGGAAGCGGAGCCTCCAGCGGTATCTGAACGTAATCAGAAAGACTTTCACTACTGCCAAAGCGTCCAAAGCGGGCGCGCCGCCTCCTGTAACGCCTTATCTCTGCGCCATCAAGCCTAAGTGCCAAAAGCTTCTCCTTAGCATCGGCATCCGTAAAGTCAACAAACCACTTCATGTCGCGTACATTGAGTATTATAGAAAAAACTATGAGAGCAAGAAAAAGCGCAAGAACTGCAAGTGCCATGTATTCCACCATTCTACTCTAGCACGCATTTTCTTACCTTGCAAGGGTACTGTTATATCTGAAAAAAAATTTGTACCAGTCAATAAAAGTGGACAAAAAAAATGTTTTTTCTTAATTTTCTTTTTTAAGAGTGGACAAGTTTCACAATTTTGCGGCACTTTTTTTTTGCAAAACAAATGCGTCCCAAAAGAACACTTGCCATTTTTTATAGAACATAGCACCCGGTTCCAGAGGCTCTCGAAGGACCGCTAAAAAAAGCGCCACTTTCCTGCAAGAAAAAATGGCAAGGAGGCCATCTTGAAGGGGCTTCCCGGGGTTCCGCGAGTCCAAATAGACGGAAAACAAGCAGCGCCATGGATGGCGCGTCTTTTGTTTAAATAAAGAAGCAGGTGAGTTTTCGCAGAAAAGTCATGGTAAAAAATTGCATGGATGCAATTTTTTACCAACCGTACCTATCACTGTGCAAGAGCATCACAAAAAATGTAGATAGCGCCACACAAGATAAGAATGTGGCCAATTATTGCCTTTATAAAAGCAAAGCTTTTTTGCCTTTCTTCTGAATCATCGTCCCTTTTGGTGGAGCAAATTGTGAATATTTCGTCCACTATAGAAAAGACACGGTAGTAGCGGGCAGGAAGCAGTACAAACAGGCTTAAAATCATAGTCATGCAAAAGGGAAAGGCAAAAAGAAGCAGACCCTTTGCGCTAAAAGTCTTTTCCACACCAAATTTACAGACTGCATAAATTGCAAAGCCTATGCCTATCACAAGAGAATAGATTAAAGAAAGCAGCAGAAGCTTTGGAAAACTCAAGTGGAAAAATTCTTCAACAAGATATTCAAAACTTCCTTTTTCATATTGATTGGACTTGTTTTTTCGGGCAGGCTTTTTGTCTGCAATGACACTTCCAGACAGCTTCTTTTTCATTCCCTTTATTTCTGTAAGGACTTCATCATAAATATTTTCATCAACGAGAAGCTCAAAGTTTTCAAAGGTTTCATGGATTTGGCTTTCAAAGCATTTATCTTCCAAATGCTTTTTTAACTCTTCCACTTCTGTTCCATACTTAGACTCAAAGACTTTTTTCATATTGCGGCTCCAGTTTACATTTTTAACGCCGGCTTTTCAAGATGGGGCTGTATCTTCCATGCAGGACTTTTGCATCCCCAAGCGCGGCAGGGATTGGAGGGGCGGCGTAGCCGTTGCCGCTGGGTGAGCGCAGTCGAACCCCGGCAATGGAGCGGGAGCGGAACCCCGGAAAGCCCACACAAATGGCCACCTTGCCATTTTTTGTCAGTTTTTACACGGCCCTTCGACAGGGCTCAGGGATCGAACTTCAAGTAAAGTCCATGGCGCTGCTTGTTGGACAAGTAAAAAATGGCAAGATGTTCTTTATTGCAACAAATTCGAAAACATACAAAAGCGCCGCAAAATCACCGCAGAAAATCAATTCCCCACACATTGCCCAGAGTTAAAAAATTCAATATAATGCTTCTATTGATTATCTAGTGTAAGGAGTTATCCAATGGCAGAAAAAGTTGCGGACACTATGCATCCGCTTGCAAAAAATCCAAACTGGAAGGGACGCAGGGGGCCTGTAGTTCTTGTTATCATGGACGGCGTAGGCTACGGCAAGTACGAAGAAGGAGACGCCGTAAAAGCTTCCAAGATGAAATACCTTGACTGGTTCACGGCAAACTGCCCCCACACAAAACTCAAGGCCCACGGAACAGCTGTAGGTCTTCCATCTGACGACGACATGGGAAACAGCGAAGTTGGCCACAACGCAATGGGCTGCGGACGCGTATTTGCACAGGGAGCAAAACTCGTTGGAGAATCAATTACAAGCGGCACTTTATATGAAGGCGCAACCTGGAAAAAACTTGTAAAGAACGTAAAGGACAAGAATTCAACCTTCCACTTTATTGGCCTCGTTTCTGACGGCAACGTTCACAGCCACATAGACCACCTCAAGGGCATGATTCAGCAGGCAAACAAAGAAGGAATCAAGAAAATCCGCGTACACGCACTTTTGGACGGACGCGACGTTCCACCAACAAGCGCACTCGAATACATTACACCCCTCGAAGAATTCCTTGCATCTTTTAAGGACGCAGACTACCGCATCGCATCTGGCGGCGGACGCATGTACATGACAATGGACCGCTACAACGCAGACTGGAGCATGGTTCAGCGCGGCTGGTACGCACACGTTCTTGGAGAAGGACGCCAGTTTGCAAGCGCAACAGAAGCAATCAATACCTACCGCAAGGAAAACCCGGACGTTCTTGACCAGGACATGCACGAATTTGTAATCGCAGAAGGTGGAAAGCCAGTTGGAACAATCCAAGACGGCGACAGCGTAATCTACTTTAACTTCCGCGGCGACCGCGCACTTGAAATTTCCGCTGCATTCGAGGGAGACTCTTCCTTTGACAAGTTTGACCGCAAGAGAGTTCCAGCAGTAGAATACGCAGGAATGATGGAATACGACGGCGACAACCACAAGCCAGCCCAGTACCTTGTAAACCCGCCAAGCATTGACCGCACAATGGGTGAATACCTTACAAAGAGCGGCGTACACCTTATGGCAATTTCCGAAACTCAGAAGTACGGCCACGTAACCTACTTCTTTAACGGAAACCGCCCCGGCGAATTTGACAAAAACCTTGAAACCTACGAGGAAGTCCCAAGCGACGTAGTTCCTTTTGAGCAGCGCCCATGGATGAAGTGTGCAGAAATCACCGACAAGGTAATCGATGCAATCAAGAGCGGCAAGTACGACCACATCCGCCTTAACTACCCCAACGGAGACATGGTTGGCCACACAGGCGTATTCAATGCCGTTGTATGCTCAATGGAAGGAATGGACCTGCAGCTTGGAAGGCTCAAGGCTGCAATCGAAGAAGCCGGCGGAATCATGTGCATCACCGCTGACCACGGCAACAGTGACGACATGTACGAGCACAAAAAGGACGGCTCGGTTGCAAAAGACGCAAACGGCGAACCAAAGGCAAAGACAAGCCACAGCCTTAACCCGGTACCAGGCATCATCTACGACCCTGAATACAAGGGCGAATACGACACCGAGCACCTTAACGAAGGACTTGGCATTTCTTCTTGGCCTGCAACCCTCATGACACTCATGGGCTTTGTACCGCCAACAGACTACGACAAGTCAATCATCAACTTAAAGTAGTGCCTATTAAAGCAGTACTCAGCTAAAAACAAAAAGGCCTGTCAGGAAACAGAAGCTATCTTCATTCCCGACAGGCTTTTTTTTTTGGACGGTGCTTTTTTTAGTTCGTCCATGCATTCATTGGCTATAATCGGCTACCATGCCTATGCGTCACCGCCGTTCCGCCCTTCCCTAACGGTCATCCCGCCCTTACGGCCGGGACTAACGGGGCTCCATGGCGGCGTAGGTTCTTTTAAATAGCCACCAAAAGCAGACAAAGAAGAAATACTATGTTATACTAAATTTAAGGAGGCAAACAAACATGGAAGCACTTGCATTAAAAAATGAAGCCATAAGCTTAATCGAACAGCTACCAGACAGCAAAATAAAATATGTGATACAATTCACAAAATTTATCTCGCAACAGGAATCTCTGGATTCAGAAACATCTTCCAAAATCAGTCAAAAACACTTGCCTCTTGGATTTTTAAAAGGAAAAGCTAAAGTCCATTTCTCTGATGATTGGGAAATCACGCCGGAGGAACTTCTAGGGCTATGAAATACCTAATAGACACTCATACCTTATTGTGGTCCATAACAGATGCAGAAGAACTTTCAAAATCCGTTGAGCAACTACTTTCTGCCCCAGATAAAAATGAAATACTCGTAAGCACGGTCTCTTTCTGGGAAATTGCAATAAAAACGAGTATCGGAAAATTGCACCTTGAGAATTTTGACATGTTCAAGTTGCAGGAATATTGCGAAGGACTTGGCTTCTCATTAATCACACTCAAACCACAAGATACATTATATTATGCTAGAATACCGATAAGAGAAAAGCATAAAGACCCTTTTGACCGTATGCTTATAGCAACAGCAATCAACAATCACTATACACTAATAAGCAAAGATCACAACATGCCGCAATACAAAGAGGATGGGCTTTCATTTTTCTGGTAGCCCACCCCCATTTCATAGCAGACAAGCCTGACATCCCGAACGGGAAAGCCGTCATCCCGAACTTGATTCGGGATCTGTCAAAACCAGCATTTTAGCGTGCACAGATGCAAAATCCCCATTCGTAGCAAGCACTGGCACCATCGCCCTCTAGCCCCTGCACCACCAGCACAATACGATCAGATGTGCCAAATTTACCGCAAAGGCAATAAGGGACACTACAAGCCAGAGTTTGCACGGCACACCATTTTTTAGGCCAAAGGCACAACGCACCGCCCCGACAACACCGCAGATGATTCCAGGAAGCCAGCCTAAAGCAAGGGTTAGTCCGTAAAAGATAAAAAGAGGAGATCCTGTTGCGCAACCGTTAGCCAATCCAGGTTTGACAATAGCTGTCAAAACATGCAGAAAAATCAGCAGTGCCGGAAACGACAGGGAGCGTAGCGCATAAACCCTGTAGCTATTCATCTTCACCTCCGTGCAAATCAAGACCTAAGACTCTGCATGCATTTTTCATTGCTTCATATATGTCTTCACCGAAAGTATTTGCAGTTGTTACAGTATAACACAAAGCGGTAACATTTTACAGGCATAAATGTTGGCAGACAAGCCGTCATCCCGAACAGCCAAGCCCGTCATCCCGAACAGCCAAGCCCGTCATCCCAAACAGAAAGCCTGACATCCGAACAGAAAGCCCGTCATCCCGAACAG
>Ga0256404_1004769_pt1 | contig 25015 bp, 13 predicted proteins | sample RumenRJG_01DNA_FD_185990 | JGI IMG/M metagenome (GOLD analysis project Ga0256404, IMG submission 185990) | Bovine rumen microbial communities from Lethbridge, Alberta, Canada - RJG_01 | ecosystem: Host-associated > Mammals > Digestive system > Stomach > Rumen | place: Canada: Alberta | collected... | reverse complement strand
AATAAAAAACGGTGATACAGGATATGTATTAAAGATGGGAGGGCTGCTTTTACTCCTTGCAGCTATAGGTCTCACCTGTTCCTTCACGGCACAGTTTTTTGCCGCAAAAGTAGCGATACATACAGGAAAGGGGCTAAGAAATGATCTGTTCAGACACATTAACACGCTTTCCTACAGAGACATCGATGCCCTCGGAACCAGCACACTTATCACCAGAATGACTTCTGATATCAATGCTGTGGAAAGCGGTGTGAACATGGCTCTTCGTCTTTTCATGCGTTCTCCATTCATTGTTTTCGGTGCCATGGTTATGGCTTTTACCATCAATGTGAAAGCCGGTATTATTTTTGCAGTCACCATAGCAGTACTTTTTGCAGTGGTTTTCGGTATCATCCTGACAACTGCGCCGATGTACAGGAACAATCAGGCACAGCTTGATAAGATCATGAAGACAACCCGTGAAAATCTTCTCGGTGTGAGAGTTGTCCGTGCTTTCAATCGTCAGGCTTCAGAGATGGAGCAGTTCAAGAGAGAGAACGACAGACTTACTGAGATGCAGGTTAGCGTAGGACGTATCTCTGCGCTTCTCAACCCTGTGACCTATGTGATCATCAATCTTGCGGTGGTTTATCTCATTTACAGGGGAGCACGTTTTGTAGACATTGGCACCCTTACCCAGGGCGGACTTGTGGCTCTTGTAAACTATATGTCACAGATTCTTGTGGAGCTTATAAAGCTTGCAAACCTCGTCATCCAGATAACCCGTGCCATGGCAAGTATGAACCGAATCGACGGTGTGTTCAGCATTAAGCCCAGTGTTCAGGAGCCTGCCAATGTTTCTGCCGGAAACTCAGTCACTGCGAATTCGGGGTCTGAAACCGGAAGAGAAACTGCTCACCGAAAGCAGGATACAAGAAACTCGAAAGACACTTCCATGGATGTTACAAAACAAAATACTCCATCGGACAGTAAAAATAGTACAGCAGGAAGGACCTCTAAGGTATCCTTCAAAAACGTGGATTTCGCTTATACCGAAGGCGCTGATCCGGCACTTTCAGGTATCAGTTTTGAAGCTATGCCGGGAGAGACCATCGGTGTAATAGGTGGTACCGGTGCAGGTAAATCAACACTTATAAATCTCATTCCGAGATTCTACGATGCAACAAAAGGTGAGATAGATATCGATGGATGTCCGGTTAAGGAGTACGGTCTTTCAGAGCTTCGAAACAAGATCGGAATCGTTCCCCAGAGAAGCGTGCTTTTCCGCGGAACACTTCGTGAAAATATGCAGTGGGGCAAGGAGGATGCCACTGATGAGGAAATCTACGCGGCATTAAAGACTGCCCAGGCCTTTGATTTCGTAGAGGAGAAGGGCCAGGGACTGGAGCTTCCCGTTGAGCAGGAGGGAAGAAACTTTTCCGGAGGACAGAAGCAGAGACTTGCCATTGCAAGAGCTGTTGTGAGAAAACCTGAAATCCTTATACTTGATGACTCTGCATCGGCTCTTGATTTTGCTACTGATGCGGCTCTTCGTAAAGCCATAAAGCATGACACTGAGAACATGACTGTATTCATCATTTCCCAGAGAGTTTCAACAGTCAGAAATTCAGACAAGATAATCGTTCTCGATGACGGTAAGGTAGCGGGTATCGGAACCCATGATGAGCTTTTCGAATCCTGCGAGGTTTATAAGGAAATATGTCTCTCACAGCTCAGTAAGGATGAGGCCGGAACTCCTGTGGGAACTTCGAAAAATGCTCCAGCCGAAGACAACACCAGTGCAGCGGCAAAACATAAAAACGGAAATCTTCCCGGTGATGCGGATAGAAGTGAAGTGAGTGCAGCCGGTAAGGAGACATTGGCAGAAAACGGAAAGGAGGCAGAGTGATGGCAAAGGGTAAACCAAGAAAGATGACGGCGGAAGACCGTCGTACCATAGGCAGAATACTTCGATATATTAAGAAGTACATGCATCTCGTTATCCTGTCCATACTTCTTGCGGCAGTGACCGTAGTGCTGACACTTTACCTTCCGATCCTCACAGGTTCAGCGGTGGACACCATCGTCGGAAAGGGTGAGGTTGACTGGACAAAGCTCCTCAGCACCCTGAAACTTATGGGAATCCTTATAGTGCTTACGGCACTTGCCCAGTGGCTCATGAACCATATTAACAATGTAGTTACCTTCAGAGTTGTGGAGGATATAAGAACAAAGGCATTTAATCATGTGGAGGAGCTTCCGGTGAGCTACCTTGACAAGCACCCTGCGGGAGACCTCACCAGCCGTATCATCACAGATATAGACCAGTTTTCCCAGGGGCTTCTCATGGGATTCACCCAGCTTTTCACAGGTGTGCTTACCATCCTCGGAACCCTTGGCTTTATGTTCTACATTGAGCCTGTTATCACGGTGCTGGTTATCGTGCTGACACCCTTAAGCTTTGTGGTGGCTAGTCTCATCGCAAAGAGCACCTACAGTCTCTTTAAGCGTCAGTCGGAAAGCAGAGGAGATATCACTGCTTTTACAGAGGAAATGCTGGGAAACTTAAAGGTGGTGAAGGCTTTTTCACATGAGAAGAAGGCTCAGGCCCAGTTTGAAGACATAAACGAAAAGCTGTCAGGTTACAGCTTCAAGGCGGTCTTTGTATCTTCACTTGTAAATCCTGCCACAAGATGTGTAAACAATATAGTTTATGCAGCAGTCGGTGTAAGCGGAGCCTTCATGGCAATCAAGGCACTCATTACCGTTGGTGAGCTGGTATCATTCCTTAGCTACGCAAATCAGTACACAAAGCCCTTCAATGAGATTTCGGGTGTGGCTACAGAGCTTCAGAATGCCATAGCGTCGGCTTCAAGAGTGTTTGAGGTCATCGATGAAAAAGCGATGGTGCCGGATTTTCCGGATGCAGCAGTCCTTGGTGAAGGAGAGACACTTAAGGGCGAAGTGGATATAGAGCATCTCTGGTTCTCATACGTTAAGGACAGGAAACTTCTCACAGACCTCAATATCCATGTAAATCCCGGTGAGACAGTAGCTATCGTAGGCCCTACGGGCTGCGGAAAGTCCACCCTCATAAACCTTCTTATGAGATTCTATGAGCCGGATCAGGGCAGGATCCTGATTGACGGTCATGATAACAGAGAGGTCACCAGAGAGAGCCTCCGCAACAATTTCGGTATGGTGCTTCAGGAGACATGGCTGAAGGCGACTACCATAAGAAGAAACATTGCCTACGGAAAGCCGGATGCCACAATGGAAGAGATCGTTGCAGCGGCAAAGAAGGCTCACTGTGACGGCTTCATCAGAAGACTTCCGCAAGGGTATGATACAGTTCTCGGGGAGGACGGCGGTTCCTTAAGCCAGGGTCAGAAGCAGCTTCTCTGTATCGCCAGACTTATGCTCAGGCTTCCGCCAATGCTTATTCTGGATGAAGCGACTTCATCCATCGATACCAGAACCGAGCTTCATATCCAGCAGGCTTTTGACAGTATGATGGAGGGAAGGACCTCCTTTATAGTTGCCCATCGTCTCTCGACCATCAGGAACGCGGACCTCATTCTGGTTCTGAAGGACGGAAACATCATCGAGCAGGGTAAGCATGAGGAGCTTCTTGCCCGGGGCGGATTCTATTCCACGCTTTACAACAGCCAGTTCGCTGCAAGCTGATGCTTATATAGGCAATTGTATCGATCGTATCCTTTCATTTTATGAGGATACGATCTTCTTTTATTTTGAGATTTTTCGGTATAGAATGGCATAATGCTAAGTCTCGGTCAGAGAGCGGTAATGATGCTTTCTGAGTGCGGGAAGCAGATGTGACAGAAAGGATAGACGTGGATTTTCGGCGGAAACCCGAAAACAGGATGATTATGGAAAGAGTAAGAAGTTTTGTTAAGGCTCCCTTTAAATTTATAAATGAGAACAGATATGCCCTGTGGCTCCTGTACCTGCCGGTATATCTTTTGTATTTTGCGCTGCTTCAGCTTAGAAGTGTTCCTGATGAAGCGGTACACATCATTGAAGTGCCTCTGGACAGGATGATACCGACGATCCCGGTGTTTTTTGTTCCTTACGGATTCTGGTGGATACTGTTTCCGGGGGCTCTTGTTTTCTTCCTTTTTTTCGGAACAAAAAGGGACTTTCTGAAGCTTTGCTTTATTCTCTTTGGCGGATATACCATCTGCATGGTGGTGTATACAATATGGCCCAATGGCCTTGAGCTGAGAGACACAATCGAGGGGACGGATATTTTCTCAAAGGGTGTGCTGTGGCTGAGAAGCATTGACCCGCCCCGTAATGTCTGCCCCAGCATGCATGTGTCCAGTACAGTGGCCATAGATATAGTGGTGAGACAGTGCAGCTATATAAAGACAAAGTATAAAAATATGGAAACAGTGGTGGCGGTGCTCATCTGTGTATCCACAGTGTTCATCAAGCAGCATTCTTTGGTGGATGTGGCTCTCGGATTGATTATGAGTGTAGCCCTTTGGTTTGTTTGGGAAAAGTTTTTCAGAAATGTTGAATGAATAAAATCCTGATGTTAAAATGGAATCAGATATATTTTGGCAGAATTACATTTACGGTTGTGACAGATTGTACAGACAAATCTGTTATATGCATCGGTCCTTCTGACCGGAATAACTGATGGGCTGATGTTACCGGAGGAAGAAGGTGACAGTATGAGCATTAAATATGTAACGATTTCAAGAGAATATGGTTCCGGTGGACGTGAGGTCGGCAAGAAGCTGGCGGATAAGCTCGGGATACCGTTTTATGATAAGGAAATCATTGAGCAGACAGCGTTCAAGACAGGTTTCGCTGAAGAGTATGTAAAAAAACAGGGTGAGTATGCCAATGCCAAAAACTGGATCGAGTATTCATTCTCAGCCCGCAACAGCTACGGTATGAGTCCTGAGGATTATCTCTGGTCAAAGCAGAGAGAGGTTATCCTTGAACTGGTAGAAAAGGGACCCTGCGTTATAGTCGGACGTTGTGCGGACTATATCCTTAAGGAAAGAAATGATGTTCTCAATGTATTCATTCACGCAAGTTATGATTACAGAAAGAATCGTATAACCAATATCTACAAGGATCCGGAGCATACTGAAAAGATGCTGAAGGATGTAGATAAGAAGCGTAAGTTCAATTACAGATACTATACCGAGCAGGAATGGGGCAAGTGCCAGAATTATGATATTACCCTTGATACGGGAACACTTGGCATAGATAACTGTGTTGAAATCATACTTGACATCTGTAAGACAAGAGATGTTACTAAGGGTGAAAAGGCAGAGTGATCCGGTCTTTTCCTGAGGAAACGCTGATCAAAGCGTTTCCCTGGCCGGATTTTCGCTGCATGGCAGCAATTTCCTTTGAAAATCCGTGCCCCTACGCAGGAGGCTCCAGGGAACCACTTATATGATCAGTGGTTTCCTGAGATAAAGCAGTGTTCGGCCACCGGAAGCGATTCCGGTGGTCATAAATAAAAGACAGGAGATGAAAAAGCGAGCTTGGAAGTGAAATTCCGAACCCGCAATTTTTGCTACAGAAAAACAGGAGGAGAGGTATGAGTGTGTTTTGTACGAATTGTGGTGCTCCTATGGACGATGATGCAAGGTTCTGTCCTGAATGCGGAGCAAAAATGCTGCCTGAATCGGCGGTTTCCAATCCATCGGGAACTGCTTCGCCGGGGCATTCTTCACAGAACGCTGCTCCCGCAGGTAATGTAAATTCCGGAAGTACAAATTTCGGGAGTACAAATGCCGGAAGTACAAATTCCGATAATGTAAACAAAGGAAATCTGAACAGCGGAACTACCGGATGGGGCGGTACAGCTCAACAGGGAAATTCAGGTTATGCCGGTTCACAGGGACCTTCGGGAACCTACACTAAGGGATCCAACCCGGGGTTTAATTCCGGTTCCGTATCGGGTTCCGGACCAAGGCCGGGTCAGGGTCAGGGATATAATCCGGGTTCGGGAGCATATTCAAGTCCCCGGAATGGAAGCTATAATGGCGGAATGCCTCCTAAGAAAAGCGGAGGTGGTATTCCGAAGATAGTTTTCGTACTGCTGGGAGTGATGGTCATAGCGGCTGTCATAGTCGGGATACTGGTGTTCAGGAGCTTCATGGGAAAGACGGAAAATGTTAAAGAAACTACAAAAGCTGTAACTGAAACCGAAACCAGAGAAGAAACTAAGACCGAAACCAGAGAGAACAAGGAGTCTGTTGCAGAGACTGAAGCGCCGAAGCCCACGGGGGATCTTGCAAAGATAAAGCTCCCGGATGGTGCTACGGTAAAGACGGATGCAACACTCAGGGATCTCGTCGGTGAATACAAGGGTGAGATCCGTATGACCCGTATGGATGGGTACGAAGAGATGGATGATATCACCGAGGAAGCCAGGAAGGCGATGCTGAAGACTCTTGATGGTCCGATTGACTGTGAGCTTGAGATCGAAGAGGACGGTCAGTGGAGTATAGAATGGCCTGTTATGGACAGCAGTATGGAATTCTGCAGTGATGATTATGATGATCCTGATGAGTTCACATCTGAAGAGATAGAGGCTATGCTTATCACTGAGGTTGATAACGGAGTATATCATGCAAAGATTGATAAGGAAGGCGAGACAGACGACGGAAGCACAGGAAAGATGATCCTTCATCATATCGGAGCCTATTGTACAGACGGTTCCGAGGAACTTATCGCAGGAAATTTCTACGCAATGGTCGACGTATATGGCATGGCTGTAACTATCGAGGGCGACTTTGTGGTGAATAAAACTACTGAAGACATTAAAAATGAAAAACCGGAGGTTAAAGAATCCTCCAAAAAGAAGCAGGATACCAAAGAGACTGAAGAGGAAACCGAGGAAGAAACCAAAGATTTTAAGGGAAATGTAGACTCCGATATTCTCGGTAAAAAAGCAGATGAATTGGCAAAAAAACAGAATAAAGAAAAAGAAACCGAAGCTGAGACTAAAGTAGAGATCCCTACAGTATCCGGAGGAAAGTGGAAGCAGGTAGGATCAGAGTGGATGTATGAGAAGAATAAAAAGCTGGTAAAGAACAGCTGGATACTTCATAAGAACGTCTACTATTACGTTGATGAAAACGGCTTCATGCTTACGAATGCTTACACACCGGACGGATATTATGTTGGAAAAGACGGAGCATGGGATCAGAAGAAGTCAAAGTATGATACAGCTAATGGCAGTGATAAGGGAGATGAACTGTCAGAAGCGGAACAAAGGGAGATAGCTGAGGATCTTTCTACATCAGAGGATGCCCATGCCCTTGAATTTGACTGGTTCTATGACTATGTAATGAACAATGGCCGTGATAATGGTCGTGTAATCACCGATAAGAAGCTTGCAAGAAGGATAACCGACGAGCAGACAGCCCTGAACGGAGGCTGGAAAGCTTTCATGTTCACCAAGGACGGAGATTACGGTTCAGATGGTGAGAGATATCTCAATGCTACCGTCGATACAAAGGGCAACAAGTTCTACGTAACGCTTAACTGGCACCATTATTTAGATCCAACCACAGGAAAAACGGTGACGGAAAAAGGAAATACTCTTTTCAGGGGAACCTATGATGACCTTGAGGGAACCGCTGTCTGCAGGACTGATGATGGAATGATCGAATTTGACGCATTTTATATTTCCACAGACGGACTGACGGAATATGCCGTAGGTACCTACCACTGGATTTCCGGTGAGATTGATCAGATAGCGCTGGCAAGAGGAGTTCTCTGATACAGAATTTTATGAAGGTATGGGAATGGTGCCGAACACCGGGCGGCAGAAGTCCTGAATTTATTTATGCGAAATATGGATACTTTTGAAGCGGGTTATCCGTAGAATGATGGCAGATGATCGTGGCGGGTTCCTTCCGGAACCTGCCACGGTTTCTGTATAGGAGGGAAAGACGTATGAAGAAGATATTATCGACAATAAAGCTTTTTAGCAGGAAGGCTATTGTGGTTATTACAACTCTGGCAGTTTGTTTAAGTCTTACTGCATATGCTGAAAAGAATACAGGAGCAACCCTCAATGATTTTGGCTGGTACTTTAATGATGAGTATCCCACTCGTGGAGCAACAGAACTCGAACTCTGGGATCTGGGTGGACAATGGAAAGGAATCATCAATGTGGTCAGCGAAGTTGACGGAGAGGATCAGTGTCGTATAGTGGTGGCTGATACAACTGTTGACTATATGGGATATAAGATAGATGTCAGCATGGAAGTTAAGGAAAGATATTCCTTCCCCGTTAGTGATCCCAGTAGTATCGAAAAGCTGGAGACAAGCCCGGGGGTTGTCATGCAGATGAAAGGGGACTGGGACGACGATCCCGGCATCATGGACATAGAAAGCCTGAGCAGTGATCTAAGGTATAAAATAGGAAAATTCGTAGAAAAGGACGGAACGCAGTACGCCCTGGGAACAGTGTATAACGGAAGCAGGGAAATCGGAGAAGTGGCACTGTTCCGCACTCTTGAATGATTTTGACAAAAACTCAGGTGAGTGTTATTTTTAAAATACAAAATAGTTTTGCCGATAGACGGGTTTCCCGTTTTATATTATTTGGTACTTTGACCGCCCATCTTTACCGGAGTTATGGGCGGTCATTTTATATTGGAATGATCTTTTCCAAGACCTCTTAATTTTTTATAAATTAATTGAAAAGATTTAAACAATCTATTAGTATAGTTAAGTTCCGCCGATATAGTCTATATGTCGGCGTTTCTTTGTTCGTGATAAGGTTTTCATGCGGCCGCCGTGCTTGCACGAGCGGACATATGAAGGTCAACGCGAAATCGAGTAGGGTCCCCTACTCGATTAAGTTTTTAAAAAAGTGCTTACATCATCGATTTATTTTTTTTATTATTGTTGTTCTACCATTTTTCGGTACTTAAATTTCATATATTAAGGAGGAGATAAAATGGACGTTGTAAAAACCCTGTCAAAGTCCATAAGAGAATTCAAGGGTGCGGCTATACAATCACCTTTGTTTGTCGTTCTTGAATCTCTTGTGGAAACCATAATCCCGTTTGTCACTGCGAAGCTCATAAATGAGATAAAGGCAGGCTGCGGAATGGATACCATAACAAGATTTGGTATCGTGCTTATTATCCTTGCCACACTGTCACTGTCCTTCGGCGTTATCGCCGGAAATGCCAGTGCCACTGCTGCAACAGGATTTTCAAGAAACCTTCGTAAGGATATCTTCTATAAGATACAGGATTTTTCTTTTGAAAACATCGACAGATTCCAGACCAGTTCTCTTGTGACCAGAATGACCACAGATATACAGAATGTGCAGCTTGCCTTCATGATGCTTATCCGTATCGGTTTCAGAGCTCCCATGATGCTTATTTTTTCATTTACCACAGCATTTATCATGGGTGGACAGATGGCATGGATCTTTGTTGCGGTTATCCCGATTCTCGGAATAGGCCTTGCCCTTGTGGTAAAAACCGTTATGCCTTTGTTCCGTGCAGTATTTAGAAAGTATGATGCTTTAAATGATTCTGTACAGGAAAATGTCAGCGGCATGAGAGTTGTGAAGTCTTTTGTACGTGAAGAGTACGAAAAGAAGAAGTTTGATGCAGCCGCTCAAGATGTTCAGATGGATTTCACAAAGGCTGAGAGAATCCTTGCCATAAATAATCCTTTGATGCAGTTCTGCCTTTATGTGGTAGTGCTCTTTGTACTCAGCTTCGGTTCTTACCTTATCATCTCGACCAAGGGCTCGGCTCTTGATGTGGGACAGTTCTCGGCACTACTCAGCTACAGTTTCCAGATACTTATATCACTTATGATGCTCAGCATGATCTTCGTTATGGTGACCATTTCAGCAGAGTCTGCAGAGCGTATCGCAGAGGTTCTCAGTGAAGAAAGTACTCTGACAAATCCTTTGGATCCTGTTATGGAAGTTCCGAACGGCTCCATTGATTTTAATGATGTAAGCTTCAAGTATTCAAAGAAGGCTGAAAGATTTGTTCTTTCAGACATAGACCTTCATATAAAATCCGGCGAGACCATAGGTATCATCGGAGGTACAGGTTCATCAAAGTCCTCCATCATTCAGCTGATTCCGAGACTCTATGATGTTACTGAAGGAAACATTCTGGTTGGAGGCATCGATGTAAGAAAGTATGACCTTAAGACACTTCGTGACCAGGTTGCGGTAGTACTTCAGAAAAATGTCCTTTTCTCCGGCACCATCAAGGAAAATCTTCGCTGGGGTAACCCGAAGGCAACTGATGAGGAGATTATAGAGGCCTGCAGACTTGCCCAGGCAGATGAATTCGTTCAGGGGTTCCCGGACAAATACGACACTTTCATAACTCAGGGTGGTACCAATGTCTCCGGCGGTCAGAAACAGAGACTCTGTATAGCAAGAGCTCTCCTTAAAAAGCCTAAGGTTCTTATCCTGGATGACTCCACCTCTGCGGTTGATACCAAGACAGATGCTCTTATCAGAAAGGGCTTCAGGGAGTTCATTCCCGAGACCACAAAGATCATCATCGCCCAGAGAGTTTCATCTGTTCAGGATGCTGACAGAATACTTATCCTTGACGGAGGAAAGATTCAGGACATCGGAAATCATGAAGAGCTTCTTTCCAGAAACACCATCTATCAGGAACTCTACAAGGCACAGAACAAGATGACAGAGGAGACAGCAGAGACCGTAGATGCAGAAGAAAATAAAGAAGGAGGTGTCAGATGATGGAAAAGAATAAGGCACTTCCGAAGAAGAATACAGTTATAAGACTTATAAAGCTTTTATATTCATTTTACCCTAAGCTGGTGCCCTTTACGCTGGTATGCATACTTATCAATGCCATAGTAAGTGCCATTCCATCCATGTTCCAACAGAAGGTTATCGCTCTCATTGAGGAGAACTGGAAGACGGGAGACTGGAGCGCGGTTTCAGGGCAGATCATCGGACTGGTATCGATTCTTGCAGCACTGTACTGTGTTTCACTTCTTGCAGGTATCGTATATAACCAGTGTATGGCCATCATCACACAGGGCTCACTTAAAAAGCTTCGTGTAAAGATGTTTGACGGTATGCAGGATCTTCCTATCAGGTACTTTGACCAGCATGAGCATGGAGATATCATGTCATACTATACAAACGACGTAGATACTCTGAGACAGCTCATATCCCAGTCAATACCTCAGCTTATAGTTTCTGCAGTTACCATAGTGACTATATTTGCCCTCATGATGTATTACAGCGTCTGGCTCACAATAGTAGTTGTGGGCGGAGTTTTCGTCATGACAAAGGTAGTTAAGAAGGTGGGCGGAGGCTCAGGAAAGTACTTCATGAAGCAGCAGGGAGCCCTTGCAAAGACTGAAGGTTTCATTCAGGAGATGATGAACGGACAGAAGGTTGTTAAGGTATTTAACCACGAGGAAGCTGCGGAGGCTGACTTCGACAAGATAAATGATGAGCTTTTTGAAGTTGCCAGAACTGCAAACAGATATGCCAATACTCTGATGCCTATCCTTGGAAACATCGGAAACATTCTTTATGTTATTCTCGCTTTTGCAGGCGGCGCCCTTCTTTTACTTAAGGTGCCGAACCTTAGCTTAAGCGGTATGGCTCTCAGCATAAGCATTACCGTTCCTTTCCTTAACATGGAAAAGCAGTTTGCCGGCCAGATAGGCGGTATTTCCCAGCAGATCAATGCTGTTGTCATGGGTCTCGCGGGAGTCAACCGTATCTTCACCCTTATGGATGAAATCCCTGAAGAGGATGATGGAACTGTTACACTGGTTCATGCAAAGGAAGTGGATGGTCAGATAACAGAGTCTTCCGAGCGTACAGAGACCTGGGCATGGAAGCGTATTAAGGATGACGGTACTGCTGAGTACAGAAAGCTTGAGGGAGATGTGGTCCTTAAGGATGTTGACTTCTCCTATGACGGAAATCATACGGTGCTTCATGGTGTCAATGTCTTTGCCCGCCCTGGCCAGAAGGTGGCTTTCGTTGGCGCTACCGGTGCAGGTAAGACCACCATTACTAACCTTATCAACAGATTTTATGAGATACAGGACGGAACCATCACTTACGACGGTATAGACATTAAGAAGATAAAGAAGGCGGATCTCCGTCATTCACTTGGTATCATCCTTCAGGATACGGTGCTGTTTACAGGTACTGTTATGGAGAATATCCGTTACGGTAAGCTCGATGCCACAGATGAAGAATGTATGGCAGCCGCAAGGCTTGCGGGAGCGGATGACTTCATAAGAAGACTTCCGGAAGGTTACAATACCATGCTTCTTTCCAACGGTTCCAACCTTTCCCAGGGCCAGAGACAGCTTCTTTCCATCGCGAGAGCTGCTGTTGCGGATCCTCCTGTTATGATCATGGACGAGGCTACCTCATCCATCGATACCCACACAGAGGCTATAGTCCAGAGAGGTATGGATGCACTTATGGCAGGACGTACGGTATTTGTCATCGCCCACAGACTCAGTACAGTCCAGAATTCAGACGTAATCATGGTACTTGACCATGGAAAGATCATAGAACGAGGCTCACACGACGAACTCATCGCCGCAAGAGGAAATTATTATCAGCTTTACACAGGTGCGTTCGAGCTTGAATAGAGCAATAGTAACAAGCCATGCAACACCAACAAAAAATACCATCCGAATGCTTGCATTCGAGATGGTATTTTTTGTTGGTGTTATACGGCGCCTACGGCGACGGTTATAAATGAGCTTTGCTCATTTATAACAGAGCATGGCTTGTTAAGATATGAAGATTGTTAATTTGGCGCCTACGGCCAGGTTTAAATGGGCGAAGCCCATTTATAACAGAGCATGGCTTGATTAGAATCAGGCATACGGCGCCATTTTTTTGATGCATCAAAAGCTGTTTTGATGTAAAATGAGTCTCATTGCAAAAAATTTAACAGAAGAATCAATTCATTCTCCCGATGAGGTTATATATTTTGAAAGAACACGTTGACAGACGAAAATCCATATCCGGGTATCAGGGGCCAAGAGCCGGGCGTATAAATAACGGGGAGAAATCCGTAAGCGTAAGGCCCGGAGATGACATGGATATACCCGTAAAAGAACTGCAGATGCCTAAGGATATAAGAACCCTTCAGGTTGCGGATTTTTTTTCGGATGAAGAAGAGAATACTGAGAACGGAAGACAGGTAAAGGTAGAGAGTATCGGAAAGGCTCTCGGAAGAAACCGGGAAAAGACCGCTGACAGACCTTCTGTCGGTTCACATTCCGGGACTGACCGTAAGAAAAAACATAATAGCAGATCCGATTTCGGAAAAAGCAGAAAAAAAGCCGAAAGCAGATTTAAATCCGGAAAAGAGGGCAAGGATAAGAAATTTGCAAGTACAGGCTATGAAAGAAAGAAAACAGAAGCCAGATTCAGCGGAAAGTCAGATGAAAATCAGTATGAATTGTCAGAGGAGCTGAAAAGACTGTATGAATCAGATTCGGAGGCCGAGGTAAAGAATCATACAGATGCTTATGAGATAGCCGGAGAGAATCTGAAGACCGATGAAGGGAAGCTCATTTTTGGAGAAGATCTGACAAAGTCCGGTGATGACAGAAAAAAGGTCTTTTTCAATTCCAGAAGAAGCAATTATTCAGGAACAAGATCTGAAAGACTTCTGGAAAAAAGCAGGAGAAAAGAGATAGAGGATCAGTTTCAGGACGTAGTTCCTTATATTCCCGTTGAAGAGAAAGTGGAAACGGTTAGTCATAAAAGCCATAAATGGGGAAAGCTTGCGCTTGTTTTTTGCGCATTTATGCTGCTCTATGAGATCGTAATAATAGGAGCCGTTTCACTGAACCCGGATTTTATGGGGAATGTAAGCAGCGGGATAGTCGAAATGAAAGCTGATCTTGAAGAGAGATTCATGCATAAGGAGGATCCTGAAGAGACGGAGCCGGAGACACCTTCTGAATCATATGTTCCGGAAACTGAATTTGCCGAGAATACCGAGGGAGTGACTTCTTATGTCAATGAATCCGGCGCTATAGCTGTTCAGAACCCGGCTATTCCTGTTGAGGCAGAAGCCATAGGAAAAGGTGCTTCCGAGCCGGTGGAGCTTATGTTTGCCGGTGATGTGTATCTGAGCGATCACGTAATGGAGGCTTATCGTTCTCAGGGAGACATAAGTGGTGTTTTATCTGAGGGGTACCGTCAGGAGATAGATTCGGTGGATTATTTTGTTGCCAACGAGGAGTTTCCTTTCAGCAGCAGAGGAAAACAGGCCGAGAACAAGCAGTTCACCTTCAGGGTTCCTCCGGATGATGTCAGTATCATCAGGGAAATGGGTATAGACCTGGTCACACTTGCCAACAATCATACCCTTGATTACGGAACGGAAGCCCTTTTGGACACCATAAGCACCCTGGATGATGCCGGAATCAGGCATGTGGGGGCGGGATCCGACCTGAACAGTGCTTCTGAATCTGTCACTGTCAGCATCAAGAGCAAAAAGATCGCCTTCATCGGTGCTACAAGAGTGATACCGGAATCCTACTGGGCTGCAACAGATACAGGTGCAGGTGTTTTTGCGGCTTATGATGACACTGCACTTCTCGAAAAGATCAAAACCGCAAAGGAACAGGCCGATTTTGTAGTGGTCTATGTCCATTGGGGGGAGGAACGAAAGGAAAAACCGAATGAGGCTCAGACAACTCTGGCACACAACATAGTTGATGCCGGAGCAGATCTTGTTATAGGAGCCCATCCTCATGTTCTTCAGGGAATAGAGTATTATAAAGGAGTTCCGATCGCTTACAGTCTGGGCAACTTTGTATTCGGCAGCTCCATTCCTTCAACAGCACTCTTAAGAGTGACTATTGATGATGCGGAAGCTCCGGAGACGGATGTTACCGGCGGTGTCACACCCGGAGGAACTGAGACTCCAAAGACTCCGGATGAAAAATCATCCGAAGAAAAGCACTTTGATGTACAGCTTCAGCTCATTCCCGGAAAATCCGGGGCAGGATATACCGAGAAGCTCGACAATGCTTCTGAAATTGCAACTGTTTACTCCTACATAGCCGGAATAAGCACAGGTGTGAGCATTGACGGAAACGGCGTGGTACATCAAAGCTCTTGACAAAAGGTCACTTCATAACAGGTTGACAAGCCTTGTTAAAATCTGTAAACTTATGGTCGTATCTGAAAGGCTTTTCTGCTTTTAAGGTACAACCATAAGTATCATACATTAGCTACTGTAGCACAGTCGGTAGTGCATCTGATTCGTAATCAGAAGGTCACCGGTTCAAGTCCGGTCAGTAGCTCTAATGCCTTGGTTCCGGATGCGAGGAATCAGGGCATTTTTTTGGTGGATTTTTTGCAGATTGTATACTTTTATTTTTTTCTTGCAAAGAAACCTAGATAGAAGTTACAATAGAAAAGTCGTTTAACTTATATTTTTGGAAAAATTAATGATATTTAATGGATTTTAGAGGTAATATGAGATTTAAAAGAAAAATAATGATGGGGATGATGGTCGCGATGCTTGCGGTCACAGCTTCGTTTCCGGCGTTTGCGGATGAAAATAAGGCATGGGAATGGATGGATCTGAACAGTGACGGTGTTCAGGAAGCGTATCAGTACAACGAAGACGGTTCTATGGCGCCTGTTAAAGCCGGAGAGGATGGATACAGTGCAGTAACACTTCAGGCCGATGGTTCGGTACAGTGCGAGGGTGAGACTATTGCAGTGGCTTCACTCGACGAAAGTGCAGCGGCTTCCGCAGCTGCCACTACCGTAACTTTGGCGGAATCAGACAGCACTTCCGGCGGAAATATTTATTCTGCTGCAGATGCCTATGCTTATGCCATGGCCGCATCAGGCCGTCCTGATATCGTTAATTTTGCAAGACAGTATATAGGAGTTCTTCCTTATGGTGCAGGAAACACACTTAACGGAAGAGTGGATTGCTCAGGCTTTGTTCAGGCTGTATTCAGAGAGTTCGGTATTTCTCTTCCCAGAACTTCCAGACAGCAGGCTGCCAGTGCACCGAGATATGTAAGTGAGGCGGAGCTGCTTCCGGGTGATTTGATCTTCTACGGAGGAAGTATAGGTTCCGTTAGCCATGTTGCTATCTATACCGGGGACAATTCCATAGTTCATGCCACAAACAGCAGACGCAATTCAGTGTTCGAGGATCGTGGAAGCAGAGCGATTCATTATGAGCGTATTGCGGCTATCGGAAGGTTTTGGTAAAACAGAGTATGATTTTCTTTTTCGGTATTACAAACGGTCGAAAGGATCTTGATTTCCATCAACAGATGACCTGCGACCTTTGCGGAAGGATGGGACAGTACAGAGTGTTCATGACATATATGGTACTTTCCATATTTTTTATTCCGGTTTTTAAATTGGGGAGGACTTATTATGTTGAGACTTCCTGCTGCGGATCCATATACGAATTAAGACCGGAGACAGGAAGAGCCATAGAGTATGGTGAGAGGGTCACCATACATCAGGAGGATCTGTATTTAAGACAGAAAGGCAGTAATCTGAGAGAGCGAAAGGTCTCTAAGATATGCTATAACTGCGGTTACGAAACATGTGAAGATTTCGAGTTTTGCCCAAAATGCGGAAAAGCCTTTGAAAACTGATGGTTTCTTTAGAAATCATAAAGGGGATATATAGAAGTATGAGTTTTGATTGGGGAGCGATTTTAGGGCCGGTTCTCAGCCTTGCAGCTTTTTTTATAATTGTTGGATATATAGGATACCGTATCAGGAGATTCAGGCATTCCATCATGGGACAGGCAGTGGAGACCATTGCAAAGGCTGTCGTCAACGGAGACGGCATGATAGAAGAGGCGGAATACACCGCGAAGCCTAAGTCACTGTCTTCCATGGATTCTATTTATATTCCTAAGCTTGAGAAGGATTTTCCTGAGTTCAACTGGAATGAGTGGAAGGTACGGATACAGGATGCGGTTTTGAGAAGGATGGAAGCTATAGACGAAAGAGATCCGGAAATCATAAAGGATCACCCCCTCATTATGGAGGAGGTTGAGAGAGTTATCACCAATGAAGGCACCGGAGTGAAGAATCTGACCTATTCGGAGGATGAGCTTGAGTTCAAAAACAGACATGCATACAATACGGTGATTTTCGGATATGACAGAAACTCCGGACTCTGTACCATTCGCACACAGACATCGGCCAGCTATGAACGTCATGTAAAGGCAGGAATGAAAGCAAATTCCGCTTCCGGAAATACCGGGGCCCGGATCAGAAAGATCCAGACGGTTTTCAAAACAGAGCTTGTGTATGTCCAGGATGCGGACAAGGTGGATAGTAAACTGAAGGGCAGGATGATAGGATACAACTGCCCAAACTGCGGCGCTCCGCTTAAGATGATAGGAGCCAAGGTGTGTGACTACTGTGGTACTGCCGTTGAGGGTGTAAATACGAGAGTATGGACCATAAACAAGATAACTGAAGACAGAAGATGATGAATTAAGATAGAAATCCCGTGATGAAATGAGGCTATGTCTCGGATCTGCGGGATTTTTTGTTATACAAGCTCTTAAATAATGCACAAAATGTCTGAGATTTTACGGATATTCCAAATTGAAATTGAACCCCGCATTTTCTCGTGGTAAAGTGGTTTACATAGGGGTTTTACTTGTATAGGGGTATTGGGAAAGATGAAATCAGAAGCAGTAAAGATCAAACGCGGCGTAAGGGCCCGCGTTATGGTTATCTTTTTTGGAGCGTGCTTAAATGCAACACTCTATTTTCTTACCATGCATTTAGGCTTACCGATTTATCTTGACACCATCGGCACTATGTGTGCCGCGTGGCTGGGAGGGATATTTCCGGGAGTTATGGCAGCTTTTTTCACTAATCTCATCTGTGAGTCTTACAGCGGGGGGATGGTGTACTATTCTTTTATAAATGTTCTGATCGCGTTGTATATCGTCCATTTTCATAACAGGCATGCCCATGCTGAAGTGTCTGAAATGGCAGGCTTTGCTGTCGGCATGGGCTTTTTAAGCGGATCCCTGGGCTTCCTGACGGAGTGGGGGTTATATGGCTATTCTCCGGATATTTCTATTTCCGTTATAGCGGATTATATTGAAAGGACTCTGAAAATTTCGCCTGTTATCTCTCTTTTCGTAGTTCATATACTCCTGGATATTTTTGATAAGGGGATTTCTGTTTCTGTTGCCTTTTTTATAATCAGTCACATTTCCAATGATATAAAACGCTATATCAGAGAGGGGGTATGGAGACAGAGACCCCTTTCCATAGAAGAACTGGTGGAACTTCGTGACTGGTCAAAGGATGTAAAGGTTTCTTCCCGCAGAAGGATGTCCGTGATGCTGGTGGGACTTTGCTGTCTGCTGGTTTTTATAACAGGTTTCATAGGGATAAGGCTTTACTACACTAGTGAAAAGGAAGCCAGAACAGAGAATGCCCGAAAAGCGGTTCAATTTGCTGCGGAAATCATAGATATTGACAGAATAGATGAGTATCTCAGGAACGGAAGAGCTGCCAGAGGATACAACGAGACGGAAACGCTGCTGCAGAATATATGTAATAGTGCTTACGGAGTCGAAAAGCTCCGTGTGGTAAAAACTATGAAAGACGGCGTATATTTTATCTTTGATCTGGGAAAAAACGAAGATTACAGGCAGTTTGAACCGGGAACACTTGCGCCAAAAAGGGAAGAGTTTGAAGCGTATAGTGAAGACTTCATAAGGGGAAATGAGATAGTTCCCATCGAATCCAGAGATAATTCAGGTACATTTCTAAATATTTATTATCCACTGAAAAAGGAAAATACAAATACCGGAGTTTATATAGGAGCAGAAATATCACTTACGACAGTATGGCTCTTTTTAAGGAAGTTTTTGTACAGGCTCAGTCTCATTCTTGCGGGATTTTTCCTTTTACTCATAGTTGTCGTATCCTGGATGGTGGATATATATGTGGAGTATCCCATAAGCAGTCTTGCCAGATGTGTAGATAGATTTGCATCTTCAGGATATGATCAGCTTACGCTGGATGAAAACGTAAAAACAGTCAGAAAACTGGGGATACGTACAGGGGACGAGGTTGAAAAGCTGTACCATGCCATATGTCAGCTGACATTGAATCAGGCGGAGCAGATGAGAAATATCAGAAAGCTTTCGGAATCTACTGCCAGGATGCAGGACGGAATCATCGTAACCATGGCAGATATGGTGGAAAATCGTGATTCGGATACAGGAGCACATATTCAAAAAACCGCAGCATATGTAAAGATAATAGTAGAGGGTCTGAAAAAGAAGGGCTACTATGCGGAAAAAATAAGCCCCAAGTTTATGGCGGATACAGTACGAAGCGCGCCTCTTCATGATGTGGGGAAGATCAATATCTCTGACAGCGTCCTGAACAAACCGGGAAAGCTCACAGATGAAGAATATGAAATAATGAAAACCCACACCACAGCCGGGAAGAAGATCATGGAAACCGCCATCAGTTCCGTTCATGGAGAGAGTTATCTGAAGGAGGCCAGAAATATGGCTGCCTATCATCATGAAAGATGGGATGGAAAGGGATATCCTGAGGGGCTTCACGGTGATGTGATTCCTTTATCTGCAAGGATCATGGCGGTTGCTGATGTTTTTGATGCCCTGACTTCACCGCGGGTATATAAGCCTGCATTTCCTATGGAAAAGGCTGTGGAGATGCTGAAGGAAGGTGCGGGGAGTCAGTTTGATCCGAAATGTGTTGAGGTTTTTTTGGAGGCGCTTCCCGAAGTCAGAGAGGTTTTGGAAAAATATAACGGAGATATCTGAGAGATATCTTCTTAACTATGGAGTATGGTATGAAAAGAAGTAACGTTTTTTTCATCTGTGTACTTTGGCTTTTCATGAGTCTGGGCTGGTGCTTATCTGTACACGCTGAAGATAACGAAGGAGTTCTGACGGGTGGAGGATATGCGGCTACCGGTCAGGCGTTAAATGTTTCCTATGCAACGGTGCTTTACGGTGCGTCCAACGGTCTGCCCACATCTGATGCAACATGTATCCTCTGTTCTTCAGACGGAAGAATATGGATAGGGGGATATGCTGGAGTCATAGTTTACGACGGAAAGAATTTTGAGAGACTTGATTCCACAGATGGTCTGACCAGTGCAAGAGCACTTTTCGAGGACAGGGAAGGCAGGATATGGGTCGGGACCAATGACAACGGCATAGTGGTTCTGGATGGAGATACTTCAATCCGATATACCTATGAGGATGGACTCCCATCTTCTTCTGTACGAGCCTTTTCAGAGGACAGGGATGGCAATGTTTTTGCCGGAACAACCGCGGGGCTCGTGTATGTGGATTCTTCCGGAAAGCTTAATAGGCTGTCTCATGGAAAGCTTGACACAGAGCGGATCAAAATGCTGGATTCCGACGGGAAGGGCCGGATTTACGGACTGACAGCATCCGGCAGTGTGTTCACCATCGAAAAATGCGCTGTAAGCAGCATTTTCAACAGTCCGGACCTTGGCTTTCCGGGCAAAATCTCCGCTGTTATGACGGATCCCCTGAATGATGGCAATGTTTATACAGGGACAGAGAACGGCGGTCTGTATTATGGTTCCTTCGGACAGAGAGCTTCTCAGATGAAAAAGATTCCGGTGGATGGAATATCGGCAGTTCAGTGTATACGTTATGCCTGCAACAGGGTGTTTGTCACTTCAACAACAAAGGCAGGATATCTGGATGAAGCACAGAGATTTCATATATTGAACGGTATGGGAATCGACAGCGGTATAGAGATGATGATTCCCGATTATCAGGGAAATCTGTGGTTTGCCTCATCAACTCAGGGAGTTCTGAAGCTTGTAAAAAACAATTTTCAGGATTTGTCAATGCTCACTGATCTGGAGCCGGAGACCACCAATACCGTATGTAAAATGTCCGGGAAACTCTATGTCGGAACTGAGAGCGGACTCAGGATCATAGACAGACATGGACACAGAGTTACAAATGAGCTGACAGAATGTATAGGAAATAACAGAGTCCGCTGTATCCTGAAGGATTCAGAAGGTAATCTCTGGGTTGCGGTTTATACAGGGGATGTGGGACTGGTATGCCTTTCAAGAGGCGGCTATTTGAACTTATACACAAAAGAAAACGGTATGCCCTCCAATGAGGTGAGGTGCATCTGTGAACAGAAGAACGGAAGCATACTTGTCGGAACAAATTCCGGACTTGCGATCATAAAGGACGGGAAGATACTGCGTTCTGTCGGCGCGGAGCAGGGAATGAAGAATACAGTTCTTCTGACTGTCTCTGAGGGAGATGACGGAAAGATCTACGCAGGATCGGATGGTGACGGACTATACGTCATAGATGGCTCAAAGGTCGAAAGGATAGGAAGAGAAGAAGGTCTTACGAGTGATGTGGTTCTGAGAGTCAGGAAGGATGAAGAAAATGATGTGTACTGGATAGTCACATCAAATTCAGTAGGGTACCTGAAGGATGGAAAAGTCAGGACCATAAAAAGCTTTCCGTACAATAACAATTACGATATTTACCGTGATGAAAAGGGAAAAATCTGGGTGCTTTCATCAAATGGAATATACTGTGTTCCCGAAGGAGAGATGCTTTACGATCAGGTTAAAACCCCCAGGCTTTTTTCATTGGCAGACGGGCTCCCCTTTCAGGTGACTTCCGTTTCTTATAACTACATGAACCCGGAGGGAGAAATGTATGTGGCGGGAAGGAAAGGTGTCATCAGGTTCAATACAAGAGCATACTTCGATAACGATTCAGAAGTAAAGATAGATTTAAGCTCCGTTTATTCCTCGGAGTCCGGAGAAATAAAGGAAAGGGATGGTCTGTACCGTATTCCTTCCGTGGCAGGAAGAATAAGCATCAAAGCGGCTGTAATGGATTATTCCATGTCTGATCCTAAAGTCAGGATCTTTCTTGAGGGGCTGAAGGACGTGGGTGTTACTGAAGTGAAAAGCAGGCTTATGCCGCTTGAATATACAGAGCTTCCCTATGGTAAGTATGTTCTCCATATACAGATTCTTAATGAGTCCGGAGAAAAAGTCATTCATGAGAAAACATATAAGATCGAAAAGATGCCGGGTATCCATGAGCTTCTTATAGTTAGGCTTTCTTCCCTTTTCCTGTTTTTATCACTGGTCGGCATGCTATTTTGGTATTTCATAAAAAATGCACTGGTCAGAAAACAGTATGACAGAGTCAGAATCGCAAAGGAAAAGGTGGAAAGAACAGCTTATCGTAACATGAAGCTCTTTGAGGAAGTATTACATGTACTGAAAACACAGGTCAATACCATCCTTGGTATCGATGAGATGATACTGAGGGAGGATGCATCTCTGGTGCCGAAGGAGTATGTTTCAACCATATCGGAGTATGCAAATGATATCAGGTTTGCTTCTGCAAGTATTATGGGGGTTTTCGATGAACTGTACGAAATGATAAGGATAGATAACGGGTATACAGAGATAAAGGAAACGGATTATGAGCTTCAGGATCTGCTGATATCTGTACTTACCATTGGAAGAAGCATATGTGAAGTCAGGGAACTGAGCTGGAATATCACAGTGGATGAGGTTATGCCCAAGCGCCTGCATGGTGACATGCAAAAGATAAAGGCAGTTGTGGTGAATATGATATTTCTGGCTGTTAGGTGCATTGATGATGGCGGCATTAAGCTTGATATATCTATGAAGAAGAGGATCAATGACATATGTGAGTTGAACTTTTCCGTCAGACTCAAAGGCGATGAAATCAATATGGAGTATTTCGAAGATATTTTAAATGATGAAAAAAAGTCATCTTCGGATAAAAATACTGAGTTTTCAAAGCAGGGACTGGAAAAAAATATCATAGAAAGCTACATCGAGCTTATAGGCGGGCGTGTACAACGGAACTATATAGATAAGAATGAGCTGGAGCTTGTTTTTTCCATAAGACAAAAAATAGCGGGGGATACAGCTCTCGGAAAGATAGTAAAGAAACTTCCTAAAGACAGAAGGGGATCATATATTCCCCGGTTTATAGCTCCGGATGTTGAGCTGCTTTTGGTTGACGGAGATAATATGGAGCTTAAGGTGGTGAAGGGACTGCTGAAGCCCACAAGGATTTTTGTTTCATCAGTGAAAAGCGGAGAAGAATGTCTCTATATGCTGAAGGAAACCAGATTTGATATGGTGATCCTGGATCAGATGCTTCCGGGAATGGATGCATTTGAAACTGTAAGAGGGATAAAAGCGGTTTATCCTGAGATGCCTGTACATATCCTTACAGTAGACAGTTCTTTGGGAGAAGAGTATTTCAGAGCGAAGGGGTTCGATGAAGTTATACATAAACCTATAGATGGAATAACCCTGGAAAGGGCGGTTATGAATTACCTGCCTGCAGAGAAAATGAAAGTATCCGCGCTTTAAAGGATACGTAATAGAAAAGTATTATCTGAATATGGGAGAGGAAAACAGTTTCCTCTTCAACAATCGGAGTTGTTTATGAAAGAGTTTATCGCGGCAAATCAACTGAATTGGATGCTTATTATGGGAAGTATCTGTGGTATGACAGCACTGTTTTCCTACATATCCGAGTCCGTCACATGGAAAAGAAAGAGGGCGATGATAGGTATGGACCTGTCAGCCATGATCCTGCTTTTTTCAGACAGGTATGCATATATTTTTCGCGGACAAACCTCAGGATTTGCCACAATTATGACCAGAGTCTCCAATTATCTTGTCTACAGTATGACAGTTGCAGCGATATTTTTTGTGAATCGCTATATAGAAGATCTCTGTTTAAATGAGGGAGGTGAAAAGAAAGTTCCCATATGTCTTCATATCAATGATATGTGTGCTATTCTGGCGCTGATACTTATAATTATCTCTCAGTTTACAGGACTATACTATACCTTTGATGAGTATAACAGATATGTCCGTTCTCCGGGATTTATAATCTGTTACATTTTTCCGGTGATCATGTCGTTTTTTGAGCTGCGGGTTTTGATAAGAATCAGAAAACATCTTAATAAGAGCGTTCTGGTTCCTCTCATGCTTTTTTCAGTTACACCTCTGGTAGCCGGAGTAATACAGGTGTTTTGTTACGGGCTTTCTCTTACAAATCTTTCCATGGTGGGGGAGATCATAATCATTTATGTATTTGCTCTTATGGATACCAATAAACAGCTGGCCAAGGCTCATGAGCTGGAGATGGATACACTCAGAAAAGAGAAGATGAGCATGAACAGGCTTTTTGATGAGACTTCCAAGGCATTTGTTTCCGCGATTGAAAGAAAAGATATTTTTTTGCAGGGACACTCAGTAAGGATAGCGGAGGTGGCAAAGAGACTTGCAGAAATGAAGGGAAAAAGCCCTGAAGAGTGCTATAGGGTGTATTATGCGGCGCTGCTTCATAATATAGGTCTGATACTGCTTCCGGACAGTATTATCGGAAAAAAGAGTGAGCTGAGTGATGGTGAGTATAAGCTTATGAAAAAAATACCGGTATTCAGCAGTGACATTCTTTCCAGCATAACTGAGTATCCTTATCTCAGTAAAAGCGCCAGACACAGCTATGAAAGATATGATGGAAAGGGGTATCCTGACGGGCTTCAGGGAGAGAGTATACCGGAGATTTCCAGGATCATTGCCGTAGCCAGAGCCTATGATGCTATGGTCTCAAAAAGAAGATTCAGAGAAGCTCTTCCGATTCAGGTTGTGAGAGAAGAACTGCTCAAGGGTTCCGGCACTCAGTTTGACGCTGATTATACGGAGCTTATGGTTCAGGTTATAGATATGGAGAATATGGAGAGTAAGGCGTGGGGTGACCGGGAAATCAATAAGGATATTTTTTGCGGTAAATACAGGGATAATATAGGAGCCGGTATTCCGGTTACAGACTCATACACCATACTCAGATTCAAGTGCCGGAGTACACCGGAGAAGGGTGTGCCTGCCTTGATTCTGTTCGATTCATACGACAGGAGGGTA
>Ga0256404_1004768_pt1 | contig 25022 bp, 23 predicted proteins | sample RumenRJG_01DNA_FD_185990 | JGI IMG/M metagenome (GOLD analysis project Ga0256404, IMG submission 185990) | Bovine rumen microbial communities from Lethbridge, Alberta, Canada - RJG_01 | ecosystem: Host-associated > Mammals > Digestive system > Stomach > Rumen | place: Canada: Alberta | collected... | reverse complement strand
AACAGGAAACTGCCTACCACGATTGCAGCATAGACGATGCGGCTGGGGACGAGGACTCCTTCCTTGAAACTCGAAAGGAAAAGGACAAGACCAATCAGGAATCCCAAGCTGCTTATGCGAGCCATGATCCGGCGATTGCTTTCCTGGATTTCCGGATAAATCTGATCAAAAATTTCTTTTGGCTGGCCAGCGTAGCAGACGTCGCGCCGGAGTTTCTCATACCACAACACCCCTGATTCCATACAAGTCCCCAGTTTTGTAAGCATGATACCATAGAGACTCGGGCTCCGGCAGATGTTTCCGCGCGGATTCCGTCGCTTTTTTGGTTTTTCTTCAGGAAGGCAGTCGATTGAGCACGACACCATAATTCGGTATCCTGTAGCTGGAGATACCTACGTTATGATTCCGTACACATTTGAAAGGAAACAGCAACTTTCCGACGCCCTTATGGAGTTGTTCCATATCGTCACCATGCTCCGTAGTCCCGAAGGTTGCCCATGGGACCGGCAGCAAAACCCAAAGTCGATTGCCGGCAACGTGCAGGACGAGACTTACGAATATATCGACGCCTTGGACAAACAGGATCCCAGCGGGGAACAAGAAGAGCTTGGCGACATCATGTTGAACGTGATGATGCTGCTGGAGATGCACAATGAGAAACCCGATTTCAATATCGTCGACTCCATCAACGGAGTCTGCGAGAAACTGGTCCGCCGCCATCCCCACGTCTTCTCGAACACCTCCCACGCCACCACGCCGGACGAAGTGCTCGACCAGTGGAACAAGATCAAGGAGAACGTCGAAGGACGCAAGCCCGCCTCCGACAACTTCTTCAGCAAAGTGCCTGATTCCCTTCCCCCGCTTGAGCGTGCCAAGGAAATCTCCAAAAAAGCGGCAAAGGTCGGCTTCGACTGGCCTGACAAACAGGGAGTGATCGACAAGGTCTGCGAGGAGCTGGACGAGGTAATCGAGGCGGACACCGCCTTGGACCGCGTCCCTGACGAGGTCGAGCTGGAAGTCGGCGACCTGCTCTTTGCCGTCATCAACTATGCCAGGCACCTGGGGGTCAACCCATCCACAGCCCTCTACCGGGCCAACCGCAAGTTCGAGGAGCGTTTCAACAAGGTCGACAAGCTCAGCCAGGAGCGCAAGGTGCCGCTAGACAAGGAGCACGTAAAGGAGATGAACGACCTGTGGGACGAGGTCAAGGCCAAGGAGCCGAAACGACCAGGCCACAAGGAGCCGTCCACCTACTGAAGAGCAAGGACCGCCTCGAACAAAACGAAGCGGTCCTCGCGCGCCACCTGCCTTCGCCAGCTTAGGCGTCGGGGTACTTCTTGCGGAAGAAGGAAAGGAAATCGTCGTCCCAGCTGCCCGCAAAAAGCTTTGTACGGGTGATGGAGATGTCGCTTGCCACCTTGAACTTGTCCACATCCTTGCCGAAGACGCTCTTGACCAGGTTGGTTTCTCCCGGGGTCTTCACCGACCACCGGCCCTCACCCGCCTTGGTCGCGAACTCGCTCTTGGCAAGCGCGCTCTCGTAAGGTTCCTTCCCGAAGGTATCCACCAGGTAGAGCGACCCGGTCATGTAAGGTGCCAGCGATTCCTTCCTGCCCGTCTTGGTATCGGGCGGGATGATGAAGGCGTCAAGCAGCGTATACCCCTCGTTCAAGGACTCCTGCAGCTTCTGTCTCATCACCTCGGCGCCCTGTCCGTCAACCACGCCGATTTCCGCCATCATCACCTCTTCCTCTCCCTTGAAGCCCAGGGAAAGCGGGTTGACGAACTCCATGCGTGGCTTCGGGTTGAAGCCTTGGGTGAACTGGATGAAAAGACCGCTGCGCTGGAATGCCATCTCCCAGTTCCTCATGGCGTTGATATGGCTGATGTACAAGGCCCTTCCGTCCCTGCGGTAGGTGAAGACCACCTGTCTGACCGGCAGCGTAGGAAGCACGCGCTTCGGCAGGAGCCTGATGTCTTGGCTCTTCTCGTCCTGGACAGGGAAACGCTTGCTGCAGGCACCACATTGGTGCTGGCAGTCAAGATCGCAACGGACCGTCATGAGCCGCTCTTTCGCCTTCAGGTATTCGTTCTTCAGGTAGGGCTTGCCCACTCTGAGCGAGACACTATCCCAGGGAAGCGGCTCGTCCACGTCGAATCCCCCGCAGATCTTCTCGTCCACCGGGAAACCTGCTTCGGCAATCGCCTCTCTCCAGCTATCCTTGTCGAGATACTCGTCCCATGCGTCCAAGCGGCAACCCTTGCGGTAGGCGCGCTCGATGACGTCCCCAAACCGTCCGTCCCCCCTGCTGACCAACCCCTCGATGTAGCTGGTAAACGGTTCGTGGTAGCTCAGCTTGGTGCCAGGGATGCGGGCAGTCACCATCCGCTTCAATGTGGAGAGCTGCTCGTAGGACTGGCTTTCGGTCAGCTGGGCGGCCCACTGGTAGGGCGAGTGCGCCTTGGGAACGAAAGTCCCGACGTTGATATGCATGTGGATATGGGTCGCGTCCCAGATTTTGGCAAGATAATCGACAATCGCCTGGTTCTCTACCGCCCGGTCGACAAAAGGAAGACCGACCATGAAATAGAACTTGGCCAGCTTCCAGCCCCGCTGTTTGGCGACGGTGATGATGTCGATGATCGTCTCCACGTCGACCAGTTTGTTGACCGACTGCTGCCATTCCTTGATCGGGGTCTCGATGGCAAAGGTCAGGCCACTCTTGCGCACCTCGCTCAGTTGCTCCAGCACGTCCAGGTTGAAGGTGCTGACCTTCAGGCTGGGAAGGCTGAAGCTGATATGCTCGGCCATATACTGGTTGTTCAGATTCTGGATCAGTTCCTTGATATGGGGATAGTCGCCCGAAGAAAGCGAGGAAAGGGTTACCTCGCGGAAACCGAACTGGTGGACATTCTGCTCCACCTGGGCAAGAATCACCTCCTGGCTTTTCTGCCGGTACGGCTTGTAGTACTGCCCCGCATGGCAGAAACGGCAACCGTTGGGACAACCGCGCATGATTTCGACGATGCCGTTATCCTGGGCGACCTGGAAGCCAGGCACCACGTAGTACTGGAAAAGCTTGTCTTCCGTGTCGGTAAAATGCTCGTCAATCCTCCGCAAGGCCAGTTTTTTGCCTGGATACCAGAGGAAATCAAGGCTCTTCAACTCCTCGACAATCACCTTCCTCGGCTTGCCCTGCTGCTTGCCCCGGCGGATGATTCCGACCAGTTCCTCCATGCCGTTCTCGGCCTCACCGATGTAGGAGAAGTCGATGAATCTGGCAAAGGGCGCCGGGTTTGTGGAAGCCGGCCCTCCCATGATGACAATCGGGTCACCTTCCCCGCGTTCCCCGGTGTGGAGCGGGATACCGCCTAGCTCCAACACCTGCAGGATGTTGGTGGCACAGAGCTCATAGCCAAGACTGATTGCCAAAAGGTCGAGCTCCTTCAAAGGACGTCCCTCGTCCAAGGTATAGAGCGGAACCTGTTTTTCTCTCAGCAGTTTCTCGAAATCCGGAGCGACGGCAAAGACGCGGTCGCAACAGACCCCTTCCATGCGGTTGAACAGGTCGTAGAGGATGCGCATGGCATGGTTGCTCATGCCGATTTCATACAAGTCAGGGAAGCAGACCGCCACATGCAGGTCCCCTTCCTGCACGTGCTTCACGCCAAGATGGTACTCCCCACCACAGTATCTTGCCGGGTTCCGCACCAAGAGAAGATCCTGTTTCAGTTGTTCATACGTATGATACATAGACATCCTTTATCCTCCCGCCTGGGTCCGGTATCTCCGTGCGAGCACGCGTTGATTCATCCGTTCCGCCAAGTCGGCAAGAAGCGTATACAAGCCCTTGCGCTCCACATCCTCGCCCTCCAGCAGTTCGGCAGCCTGCATGAGCAGCGAGAGGTCGCCGGCCGGAAGCGTGCGCCTCGCGACCGCCTGATAGACGGCAAGCTTTTCCTTAGGCGACAGCCCGTGCGAGGCATCCAGCACGTCAGAGACGGAAACCCCGCCTCCCACCAGCATCAGCGCATACTCATAGTCGCTCACCGTCGACCGCAACCAGGTGTCGAAGAGCTTTCTTGCCGTCTCGGTTTTCCCCAGCTGGAGAGCCGCCTGATAACAAGCCTCGGCACTCTCCTGGTCGAGATCCACCTCCGCCATCAACCCAAGCACTCCTTGGGGATCCCCTGCGGCAAAGCCGTTGATCATGGCAAGCCTGCCCAGCCGGGTCCGTTCGGGACTTGCCTCCAGGTCCCAGACAAACCCAAGCAGTGCGGTTTCATAGGCTGCCCTGTGTTCTCCGAGCGCTTCATAGCTTGCAGATTCCCAGAGGAGCCTGTCCTGGTCGATCGGCAGAGACCTTCCCTCGTAAATCACCTTGCGGTACTCTCCCGCCTCATAGAGTTGCTGGAGGTCGCTGGCTGCGTAGAGGGGAAAAAGAAAAAGGAAGAACGCGATGAAACCAAGGAGTACTCGTTTTCCCACGTTCTTCCATCCTTATCAAAAGAATCCGGTAGGCAATAAGCCGGGTTCTGTATCAATGATCATCTATCCAGAACCACGGTTACCCGTGGTTTCAAGCGACCTACCCGTAGCCTATAGGCGGACCACCCAGACTACTACTTGGTCTTGCTCCTGGCGAGGCTTGCCCTGCCATGGCTGTCACCAGCCACGCGGTGGGCTCTTACCCCACCTTTTCACCCTTACCCTTGCGGGCGGTTTGTTTTCTGTGGCGCTATCTTGAGCGTTACCGCTACCGGCCGTTAACCGGCGCCATTGTCCTCTGGAGCCCGGACTTTCCTCAGGGGGCGAACCCCCTGCGATCATCTATCCTACCGGAAAAAGCTCAAACGATATCGTCGAACTCGCCCTCGTCGGCGAATTCGGAAAGACCGCTACCCTCGCTATTCTGCTCGTCGTCCTCCACGTCTTCCTTCTCGACAGAGGTGAACTGCTCCTCGGCGCCCTCGACTTCCTCATAGTACAGGATACGGGAACAGTACGGGCAGAACTCGATGTTCTCGCCACTGCGCACGTCATTGACAAACTGGATCGGGAGCACGATATGGCACCCCTGGCAGACGACGCCATGGATGGGGACGATGCCCTTGCCATGCTTGCTCTTGACGATGGTGCAGAACTTCTCGTACAGCTCCTCGTTGATCTTGTCGTCGATGTAGCTTCTGCACTTGGCCTCAAGGTCGGCGAGTCTGGCCTGCTTCTCGCTGGTCACGCTCTCGATCTTGGCGCTCTCGGTGTCGACCTGCTCCTGCTGGGCCTTCAGCTCGGCACTCTTGGCCTCGCACTGGGCGTCAAGTTCCTTGGACTCCTGTTCCTTGGCGCGGACCTGCTTGAGCAGTTCCTCCTCGCTGGCGCTTGCGTCCTTGATTTCCTTCTCGAGAGCCTCGAACTCGCGCTGGGTGGCGATGGTCTCCATCTTCTTCTCGGAGGATTCTCTCCGGGTAACCACGTCTTCATATTCGAAGCGCAGGTTCTTCAGGTCGTCCTGTGCCTTCTGGGAAGCGGCAAGTACCTCGGTATATTCCTTGTTGACCAAGGCCAACTGCTCCTGCTGGATCTTCAGGTTTTTCGGCAGCTGCTCGATCTCATCCTCGAGAGCGAACTTCTGCATCAGAACATCCTGCAGCTGGTTCAGTTTTTCAAACACCGTCTTCTTCTCTTCTTCCATGTTTCTCTCCTGGAACACTACAAATCAACACAACGCGTACAGCCATATCAAAATACAACCGTAGCGTTTCCTGTGTCAATGACGAAGCCTTACTTCTTCAGTACATGCAGGAACCCAAGCCCCGCCTTGACAAGGTCGCCGGCCATGTCCTTTCCCGCATGCTGCTCCTCGTAGGCCCGGATCCTTCCATCGTCGGTCACGTCTACCTTCAATTCCTTCAGCATGCGGTAGACTTTCGCCACATCCTGGAGCAACGCGTTCGAACTACCGCCAAGAGCGTCGATGATGTCATCGACGCCCAAAGGGGTCTTGACCAAAGCCTTCGCCGCGAGTTGCCTGACAACCGGAATCAAATCCTCTTTCGTCATACGAAGTCCTTCAGCACGCGGCTGCGTTTGGGATGCCGCAGACGGCGAAGGGCCTTCGCCTCAATCTGGCGGATTCGCTCACGGGTGACTCCGAAAATCAGACCGACCTCCTCGAGGGTGAGCGGGTAGCCGTCATCCAGGCCGAAGCGCATGCGGATGACCTCCTGCTCCCTGGCCGGAAGCGTCTCCAGCACGCCCTTGAGCAAATCCTTCAACAAGGCGAACGCCGCCTGCTTGGCAGGATCCTGCACATCCTTGTCCTCGATGAAGTCCGACAGAAGCGAATCTTCCTCCTCGCCAACCGGCGTCTCGAGGCTGATCGGCTCCCTGGCGACGTTCTTCACCGTCTTGACCTTCTCCTCGGTCCAGCCAAGGCGTTCCGCGATCTCAGCGTCCGTCGGCTCGCGGCCGAGGTACTGCATCAGGATCCTGCTCTCCCTCACCACCTTGTTGATCTGCTCGATCATATGCACGGGCACCCTGATGGTACGGGCCTGATCGCTGATCGAGCGGGTGATCGCCTGGCGGATCCACCAGGTCGCATAGGTCGAGAACTTGAACTTCTTGCGGTAATCGAACTTCTCGACCGCCTTGATCAACCCGATGTTTCCTTCCTGGACCAAATCGAAGAAATGCAGGCCCCGGTTGGTGTACTTCTTGGCGATGGATACGACAAGCCTCAGGTTGGCCTTGGTCAGCTTGTCCTTCGCCTCCTTCATCATCTTCTGTCCCGTCTTGATCTTCTCGGCATGGACGAGGATGTCGTCAGTGGACTCCTCGAACTGGTACTCGATCATCTTCAGCTGCTTCTCGGTGTGCTGCAACTGGCTGATGTTCTCCTTGATCTCATCGGCGGAGAGCTGCAGGTTCTGCTCGATTTCCCTGCACTTGCTGCTGGTATTCAGGTCACGGCCTAGCTGTCTCAGGTCTTTGGCGCTGGAAATCTGCAACTTGTTCTCATACCGCTGCTTGGTCTCGTTGCACTGCTTGATCCTGATCTCGGCGTCGACGAAGTCCTGGGTGAAGGCCATGATTTCTTCCTGCTCCAGCTTGACCTTGGCCAGCTTCTCCAGCAACACCTTGCGTTGTTTCTTCAGCTCCTCGTCATTGAAGATGTTCTTGCCGGAAGAGTTCTTCTGCTCTTTGCTGGCAACGTAGTTCCTCAACGGCTTCTCAAGGCCAAGGGCTTTCAGCTGTGCCTTGTAATACTGGGAGTAACGCTTCTGGTTGGTGATCAGCTCCTTGTAGTCCTTCGGGCTGAAATTGCCTTCCTCCTCGTCGATCTTGGTGTTGATCGTCTGCAGGATGTTGGAAAAGCGGGTGATCATGATGCCGCTGTCACGGATGACCGCCTTGATGATCTCGCTGCCCTGCTCAAGCTTCTTGGCAAGCTCCACCTCCTGGTCGCCCGTCAACAGGTTCTCCCGTCCGATTTCCTTGAGATACAGACGGATCGGGTCGTCACCGTTGGTGTCTGCCCTGTCGGTCCCCAGCATGACGTTTTGATGATGGGATTGCGGTCCGTCGTGGTCGTCCAGGGAGGATATGTCGACAATACGCTCGCCACCGCCGACAGTGTCGTCGTCGTTGCTCATCTGCCAGCCGTTCTGGAAGGAGGCCTCGTCTTCCTCGTCCTCCTCCTCTTCCTCGTCTTTGTCGGCATCGTCATCGTCGCCCTTTTTCTTATCGTCCTGGGCGCGGGAAGCATCCTCGTCAAAGTCCGGCACCGAGTCGAGCGTCATATCCTCGTCATCAGGAAGCAGGTCTTCCGCGTCCTCTTCCTGCTCGGCGGCGAGTTCTTCGTCCTCTCCCGCGAGGTCCTCCTCGCTGGGGCCGTTCTCAAAAGACTCGTCGTCGACATCTCCGCCCTCATCGCTCAAGGGGATGTTGGCATCGGTCGCCAGGGACTGGACGATATCCTCGACATCATCTTCCGTGGCTTTCTTGCCAAGAGCGGCACGAATATCGTCACGGGTCACGGACTGGGTTTCTGCGTACTTCTTCACCATCGCCTTGACGATGGCCTCACGAACATTGTCTTCGAGCATGCTACCTCAATTCTCTCTTCATTGATTGTTAACTTTTTTCTGTGCGGCGGCCTGTTGCTTGAGCTGTTCCCTCAGTTGGTTCACCTTGGCGTTCAGCTCGAGAAGTTCCTGGACCAGGCGGGCAACCTCTTTGGAATCTGACTGCGTTATCTGCAGCAGGCCCCTGATTTCGGTTCTCTTGTCATCCAGGTTCCGAATCTTGATCCGAACCAGTGCTTCTTGGATATTTTCTTCGACATCGGTCGTGAATTCCTTCATCGAGAAGGAGGCGTTCACATCACTTGCAATCTGTGGATCAGAAATCTTGTTGAGAATGTATTCGTTGCTGACCTCTCCAGCACCCTCCCGTTTCACGTCTTCCAAGACCCGGTAGAGCTCGCGCGCCTCGTTATTGCGCATATCGCCAATCTCCAGCCGGCTCCTCACTTCATCGAACAAGGACCGCTTGTTCATGACATACAGCATGCACCGGAGCTCGATGTCGATGCTGTTGGTCAACAATGGTCTGATGGGTCTGGCAACCACGTCAGGGACCGGAGAAGCCGTTTCCTCTCCTTCGGCCCATGCTTCCGATGGCGTCTCTTCCGGAACCCGATGCGACGGATACCGAGCGTCGCTATGGGCGCGCTTTGCATAATCCGCCTTCACGGAATCCTTTTCCACACCAAGCGTTAGAGCCAGTCTTCCCAGGAGGTCATCAAGCACGATCTGGCTCTTCGTCACCTCCAAAAAGGGCAACACGGCGTCCATTACGCCCAGTTTAGCATCAGACGACATTATATCATAACGACTTACAGCCGAATCGACAAGATAGGTAAAGCCATCTTTTGTCCTGCCAAGCTCATTGCGCAGTGCTTCGGCTCCGTGTTCCTGCAATACCTCGGACGCATCCTTCCCCAGCGTCAGACGCGCCACCTCTCCCACCAGACCGGCTTGTTGGAGGATGACCAACGCCTTGGTTGTCGCCTTTTGCCCGGCGTCGTCGCTGTCGAACAGGCAGGTGACCTTGTCCGCGTACCGCTTCATCACCTGCGTATGGTCGAAGGTGAAGGCAGTACCGCAGGAGGCCATGGCATAGCCGAGACCTGCCTGGTGGAGCGCCACCACGTCGAAGTTTCCCTCGCAGATGATGATCCTCCGGGGACTCTCCTTCCCTTTGAGCAGCGGAAGCGACTCGTACAGGCCAAGCAGGTTTTCCCGCTTGTTGAAGATGGGAGAGTCGGACGAGTTGATGTACTTCGCCCTGCTCTGCCCGGTGAGGTCGCGGCCGCTGAAAGCGACGGTGTTGCCTTTCGCATCCCTGATCGGGAAGACGATGCGGCCGGTGAACAGGCAGTAGTCGGGGTGGTTCTTGCTGAACAGACCGCTTTGGGAAAGAAGCTCTTCGGAATAGCCGAAACCCTTGAGCATCTCGTAAATGGAGAAATCGCGTTCCTTGTGGAAGTCGGCTCCGGGCATGTAGCCGATATTGAAGCTCTCCCACATGTTCTTTGCGACAGCCCTGTGCTCCAGATACCCGCGGGCCCGCACCACGGCGGTGTTCCTGCTCTTGAGCAGGACATTGTGGCAGTAGGTGGCCAGGCGGTCATACAGTCCGAACATCGCCTCCTTCTGCTTGTTCCGCTCCACCTCCTGGGGACTGAGCTGCTCCAGTTCCACTCCCGCCTGTTTGGCCAGTTCCCTGACCGCCTCGGGAAACGAGACCTTCTCCATCTCCATCACCAGGTTGAATATGGTGCCGCTCCGGCCGCATCCGAAGCAATGGAAGAAGCCGGTGTCGTCGTGCAGCACCATGCTGGCGGTCTTCTCGCCATGCAGGGGGCAGCAACACCACAGCTCGTTGCCCCGGTGCTCGATCTTCGCGTACCTGGCGGCAACGTCGCTTACCAGGATCCGGTCCCGGATTTTCTGGAGTGTCTCGTCGGAAAAACTCGCCATGCCCTATTCCCAAACTCCCATGTGGCGGAGCATGCTCATCGCCATCTGCTCCTCGATTTCGCGTTTGGAATGTGTCTTGCCATGATTGATGCCGGGACAAAAAGCCCCTTCGGCCTCCCAGCTTTGCCGGTCCTTCACAATCGTATCCCAAAATGGATAGGTCCGGCACTGGACCGGCCTCGCCTCGTAGACCGCACATCCCTTCTCTGTAAGAAATATACAATCATTCCTGGTTTTTTCCAAAAGGGAATAGCGGAAGCCCGATTCAGCGGTTCGCCTGCAATAGGTGGAAAGGAATTGGCCGCGCTCCATATGGAGAAATGCGCACAGACGGGCGATATCGGCCTCGCACAGGAAGACGTATCCGGGTTCGACGCCACAGCAATATCGGCAGCCGTTGCAGGAGAACTTCAACCCCCGATCGTAGAAACACCCCATATCCACCACCCAATCACAAAAAAGGCCTCTTCCGAAGAAGAGACCTGATTGGAGAGGGAAGGATTCGGACCTTCGAAGCTATAAGCAGCAGATTTACAGTCTGTCCCCTTTGACCACTCGGGAACCTCTCCAAGCTTTCAAGCAAGAGTGACTGTACCCGCAACCCTTCACTTTAGTCAATACATTTTGCAAAAAAACTGTCGGCACGCGATTTGACAGAGGGAATCCATTTCCTGTATGCTTGCACACGAAACGCCGACTTAGCTCAGCTGGTAGAGCATCTGATTTGTAATCAGACGGTCATTGGTTCAAATCCGATAGTCGGCTTGTCGCTTCCACGGATCGCGCTATCCGTGGATTTTTTTCGTCTCGGTCCGGCCATTTCCCGGAAACTGGTCCGGGCGAAGCCGTTCCGCGCCATTGATATAGACAGGCACCAGACCGCTTCTCTCCTCTTTCAGGACCAACAGGATCCTGACGCACCTGGGCATCATCCCCTTGATCTCAGGCTCCTGCATGCAGAACAGCGGGACGCATGAGCCATGGCCGCTCTCACGGAGCGCTCCAGCCGGATTCTTGCTCTGCAAGTCCGAGGTGATGGTGAAGAGGATGCAGGCAAGGTCGGCCTCGGAGAGATGGTTTTCCGCCAAGAGCGCCTCGAAACATTCCCTGACCGACTTGACGATTGCCTCGGGGCTGTCCTCACTGACTCCCGTGGCTCCTCTGAGCGCGCAGATAGACATGTGTTTCCTTCCTTCGGGTCACAAACCGATGACCATTCCCTGCCCGACCAGATGCTGGGCGAAAGAGATGGTATAGGATATGCCGAACGCGATGGCGACCCGCAGCACGTCCAGCAGACAGAGTTTCAGAGGGAAGATTCCGGCCAGCACGGTGACGATTCCCGCCAGCACCAGAATCCAGACACCCATCAGATAGATGGTCCAGCAGACCAACTCATGGCAGAGCACCAGCAAGTCGATGTAACGCTCATCAACCGGGAAATAACTGCCTCCAAGAAAAGCGACAAAAAAGAAACAGAGCAGAAGAAGGAGATACGTGTGCACCCTGGAGGAAAAAGCGAGAAGTCTCTGTGTCTGCAACATACGTCCAGCATACCACCGGAAAGGGAGCCGGAGCAACAGCACAAATTCGTTTGCAAGGGCCGAGAATCAGGATACACTGTCCGAGGAGGAATTGCTTGTATGCAAACCATAGATGAACGCTTCATGAAACTCGGGCTGAGACCAGCAGATATCCTGCTTCCGGTCAAGTCGGTCGACCTTTCCAGATGGGCCGTGGTGGCCTGCGACCAGTTTACCTCGGAGCCGGAGTACTGGAAACGGGTCGAGGAGTACGTGGGCCAGGCCCCTTCCACGCTCCACCTGATTTATCCCGAAGTCTACCTGGAAGAACCGGACAAGGAGGAGCGCATCAAGCGCATCGACCAGACGATGCGGCAGTATCTGGACCAACAGCTGTTCGCCACCTATCCCCACTCCTTCCTGCTGGTGCACCGCACCACAGCCATCGGCCATAGCCGCTGGGGCCTGATGGCAGCCCTCGACCTGGACCAATACGACTATTCCAAGGAGAGCACCAGCCTGATCCGCGCCACGGAGGGAACCATCCTTTCCCGCATTCCGCCGCGCAAGGAAATCCGCAAGAACGCCGTGCTGGAAATCCCCCATATCATGGTGCTGATCGATGATGCGGAACGCCAGATCATCGAAGCCCTGGCGGCCAAACGCGACCAGCTGACCAAGGTCTACGAGACAGAGCTGATGGCTGGCGGCGGGTCCATCGAAGGCTTTTTGGTCGACAAGGCGGAGGACCTGGAACTGGTCGCCAAAGGGTTCGAGAAGCTGTACGAAGCCCTCGACCCGAAGAATCCCCTGCTCTTCGCCATGGGCGACGGCAACCACAGCCTCGCCACCGCCAAAAGCTGCTGGGAGGATCGGAAAACGACGCTTTCCGAGGCGCAGCGCGCAAACGACCCCGGACGCTTCTGCCTGGTCGAACTGGAAAACATCCATGACGACGGACTGACCTTTGAACCGATCCATCGCGTCCTGTTCCACGTGGACTTCGACACCTTCTGCGAGACGGTAGAGAATTTCGCCTCCGGAGGAAAGGTCGTCGGAGAACCGGATTTCGAGACGCTCTGCGCGGCAGTCAACGACCCTGCTGTCAAAGGACAGAAGTTCGGCTATGTGGACAGCGAGGGACCCAAGCTCTTCATCCTCGAGGATCCAGTCTGCGCAATCGCCGCGGGAACCCTGCAGAAAGTGATCGACATCCTCACCTCCGAAGGGAAGACGACGGTCGACTACGTCCATGGGACGGCAATCGTCCAGAAGCTTTCCAAAGAGGCCGGAAACGCCGGACTCGTCCTGCCTGATATCGCCAAACAAACCTTCTTCGATACCATCAGGCATGACAAAGCCTTCCCACGCAAGACATTCAGCATGGGAGAGGCCACCGAGAAACGGTATTATCTGGAAGCGAGGAAAATCAGCAACTGATCAACGGATCAGGCTTGTGGCGTCATAGCCGCCACTGCGGAGAATCCGGTAGGGACGCACCGTGCAATCGATCAACGTCGAGGGCACGGTGCCTTGCATTTCTCCGTCGACGACAAAGAGGTCCACCTTGCCGTTGAAGGCATAGATGATGTCGGTCATGTTGGTCAGGCTTGCGGAGCCGGACATATTGACGCTGGTCGAATACATCGGGGAACCCAGCCGGGAAAGCACGTTCTGCAGGAATGGATCGTCAGGAACGCGGATGGCGGTCTTCCCGCTCCCGTCCCGGTTGCGCATGATTGCGGTAAGCTGGCAAGGCCAAACCGCTTTGATGTCCTCGGGCACCTCGCAGAGCCGCTCGGCCTGTTCGAGGGTGGCGAGCTGGAGGAACGGCTTGCGCTGGTCCCGTTCCTTCAGGGCGTACAGCGCCTCCATCGTCGTCTTCCCCACCTTTGCGCACAGCCCATAGATGGTATCGCAGGGAAGCACAAGCACCTTTCCTTCGTCCAACATCCGCACAGTCAGATCCAGAGCATCAGCCTGACTTTTATAGCAGACGTTCGACTCCTTGTCACTCATACGAAACCCTCCTCCTTTCCTCGGCCACAAAGAGTACCACACTCAGTAGGGCGACCGCCAGTGCAATCAGCGCGTTCGCCCAGAGCGGCAAATGCACATAGTGGGAGACTCTCGCCTCTGCCGCCACAACGGGAACCGGCTCTTGGAGCCCTGGCTGGTCGAAGAAATAGACCTGCTCGCCTTCGCGCTGATAGCCCAGCTTGAAGGCGGCATCCTGGACCCCTTCCCCTGCCGCCATGCTCTGGCTTCGGGAAAGGAGCGCGTCGACCTGCACCTGCTTCTGCTGCGCCTCGTAGGCAAGCTCCCGGACCTCTTGTCTCATGGCGGAGATATAGGTCAGGCCATGCGTTCCGATGCAAATCTCCAGCAAAAGCAGAGTAATCAGGAAAATAAAAGCCGAAGCCATCCATTTCTTTCTTGTCATTGATTGACGCCAACCGTATAATCGAAATGGTACTCGGAAACGGGGACCATGTACATATCCGGAGGACGAGATGGCAGAAAGGAAAAGCTACGGCAAGCAAGTTTTCGCGAGCCTTGTAATCACAGTGCTGGTGCTGGGAGCGCTAGTGTACGCGTTTGGTGCCTACCTTATTCCGAAATACCAGATCAGCCAACAGCAAATCTATGATGTCATGGTCAAGTTGTTCCCCATCCTGATCGGGCTGGTAATGATTCAGGCTGGCGTGATGGTGGCCCACCGCAGGGATGACGAGTATGCCGACCAGGTCGACAAACTCCCGCCAAACGCCTATGACGAGCCGCTTTCCCGCCTTCCCGGCGACGACCCGGCCAGACTCAAGAGCCAGAACATGGTTTTCTCCCAGCCGCTGTCTGAAGCAACAAAGGAGGAACCGGCAAAGACGGAGGAGCCGATTGTCGCCGAAAGCGAAGAGACCGCAATCAGCCCGACCGTCACCATCCCTGCCGCAACCCAGAGCGTCGAGGATTCCTTCTCATCCATTCTTGAGAACGAGCTGGAAAGCGCCGCCGACATGGACTACGACCTGACCCTGGTGCTCGCCACCAGCAGCGACGAGGCGGGCCGGGCCAAGACCAATGAGCGCATCGCCAGCCTGATCGACCCCAGCGCCTTTGCCTTCACCTTGGATGATGGCACGGAAGCGATGATCTTCCCCTTCTTCAACCAAGAGGAAACCGAAGAGGTGATGGACAAGGTGGTCGAGACATTGCGGACCGAGCAGCCGGGAAACGAGCTGAAGCTGGGCTACGCCTCCCGTAGCGGCCGTGTCATCGACAGCGACATCCTCATTGGAGAGGCGAAAGCCTGAGGGTCAATCCTCCAGCGGGATGTCGAACGACATCCGGTCCCGGGTCAGTATCGCGTCTGGAAAGACGGCCTGGGCATCGCGGGCCAGATATTTCAATTCACCATTGCTATACCGGGGACTGTAATGCAACAGTCCCATTTTTTTCACATGGGCGTCACGGGCGATCATGCCGGCCTGCGCACTGGTCATGTGCTTCTTCTCCCGGGCCGTCTCCTCGAGCTCTGCAGTGAACATTCCCTCACAGAGCAACAGGTCGCTGTCCCTGACGAATTCGGCAATTCTGGGCAGGTAGAGGGTGTCGGTCACATAGCTGAACTTGCGTCCTTTGCGGGGAGGACCCATCACCTCCTCTGGAGTCACGACCTTCCCGTCAGGCAGGGTGACGCTCTGCCCTTTCTGCAGCTGCCCCCACATCGGTCCCACCGGAACCCCCGCGGCGGTGGCAGCCTCGGGATGAAAGGCTCCCGGACGCATCTTCTCCTGCAGCACATAGCCCCAGCAAGGTTTGGTATGCTCCAGACGGAAGGCGCTGACCGTATATTCCGCCTCGTCGACCACCACTCCTTCGGAAACCGGTTTGACGATGATCTCGTAGTTGATGTACATGTCCAGGATCCTGCGCGAGGACTCGACATACTCGGCAAGTTTCGGAGGTCCGTAGATGGTCAATGGGGTCTCGCGGTCGACCTGGCTGGAAAGCATCAGTATTCCCGGGAGTCCCGTGACATGGTCGGCGTGCATGTGGCTGATGAAGATCTTGTCGATCTTCTTCCAGTGCAAATCCAACATCTTCAGCGAGACCTGGGTCCCTTCCCCGCAATCAAACAGGAACAGCTCTCCCTCGCGGCGCACCATGGCGCTGGTCAGGAATCTACCGGGAAGCGGCTGCATGCCGCCCGTACCAAGAGCGAATACTTCAAAACTCATGCCGACAGTATAGCAAAAGGGGGCTTCTCTGTCCTTATGCAACCAGCGAAAGAGGTTCTATTCTCCGGATTCCACGAATACCGATGGTTGCCGAAACCACCGAAGCGGCAAGCAGGAAAAGGGCGACGAGCACCAGCTGTCCGAACGGCACCTTGATGGTGAAGGTCAGCAAGTAATAGGTCAGCGAAGGAAACCCGTAGTCGGCGACGGCTCCCAGCAGGGGACGGGAAAGAAAAGAGACGGCAATACCGAGGACAAGCCCTAGGAAGACGGCCGCGCTCTCCAAAATGCAGATACCACGGATGAATGCCCTCATGATCGAACGGTGCGTGCTTCCCAACAAGGAAAGCAGGGCGATGTCCCTTCGCCGGTCATAGATCAAGACCGAGGCGAACTCGCTGGCGAAATAGGCGGCAAGCAGGATGATGACACAGAAGACAACCAGAATCAGTTTCCGGCTCGTGACCAGGTTTTCCACCAGGTCATCCTCTTCCTCGTACCAGGCACGGGCGGAATACCCTTCCTTTCTGATCCGATCCAAAGTCTGTTCCAATCCCTTTCCAACGACCAACTCGGTCTGGACGGGAAATCCATAGGGGTCCAATGCCTTGGATGGCAGAAACGCGAGATTGGCATCCAGCTCGGCGTAACCCGAATCGTAGATGCCGCCTACCTTGCACAGCACCGGCCGGAAACTGTCCTCGAAGGCAATCACGACCAAGGCACGGTCTCCGAGGCGGAGTCCCAGCTCGGTTGCCAAGGTCCTGCCAAGCGTCACGCTGTGGGCATCCTGCTCCCCTGCAAAGGAAAGCGAGCGAAGGGCAGCCTTCCGCTCATCGGAAAAATACCCGGCTCCTACCCCTTTCAGCGCGATTGGCTTGACCGCGTCGGTCCCATAGATCAAGGCAGACGCAAGCACCACCTGCTCCCCCTCCGGATAGGCTCCCTGGATGGTGATCTCCCCGTCCCCCAGCATCACATATCGTTGCTGGATCCCCTCGACCATCGAGTTGACAAAGACCAGTCCATAGCTCACCAGAAGGGAAATCAGCAACAACAGGACAAACTGCCCCCGAAGTTTCCGCTCCCGGCACATATGGCTTGAAACCAGTCCCTGGAACGTCATGCAAGTACTCCTTCACGAAGATGCCAGACCTGGTCGGTCCGTTCGGCAAAGAGCCTGTTGTGGGTCACCAGAAGAAGGGTGAACCTTCCTTCCCCGGCCAAATCAAGCAGCAGATCCTCCACCACCTTGGCATTCCTCTCATCCAGACTTCCCGTCGGCTCATCGGCAAAGACAATGGCAGGTCGACAGGCAAGGGCACGGGCGACGGCCACCCGTTGCCGCTCGCCACCGGAGAGCTGGTCGGGGTTGTGGCATAGCCGCTGGTCAAGCCCGACCCGCACCAAGAGGTCCGTCGCCCTCCGCTTCGCATCAGACGCGTTTTCCCCCTTGATCAACAGCGGCATCATCACATTCTCCAAGGCATTGAAATCCCCCAGCAGCTGGCTGTTCTGGAAAATGAATCCCAGGGCACGGTTGCGCAAGGTGGCGAGAGCCGCGGGATTCAGGCTCTTCACATCACGTTCCATGATGGAGAGGGTTCCGGAATCCGCAGGCAGCAAGGTCGCCAGGATTTCCAGCAACGTGCTTTTGCCGCTCCCGCTATTGCCGACAATCGCATAGCTCTTTCCACGCTCGAGGCACACATCTACTCCTTTCAGGATCGGGAGGAGCTGTCCGTTCGCCTCGGGATAGGACTTGGTGATTCCGTAAGCTTCCAGCACATATTCAGTCATCGCGCAACATCTCCATCAACGAAAGGGAAACAGTCCTGTGCATGCCAAGGAAGGCCATGAGCAAGGATCCGGCAAACACAGACAAGGAAACCAGGATGGTGGGCATCCAGTCGACCTTAAGGACAGGCAGGCCATAGAGCAAGGCAGTGCCGCCCATCCTGTTGACCACATGCATGACCCCACAGCCCAGAAGGAGTCCCAAAAGGAGCCCGAGCAACGTGGAAGCCAGGCTTTCCTCCAGAAACACGGCGACAAGGGAACGTTTGGACAACCCCATGGAAAGCAATGTCCCGATTTCCCGCCGCTTGCGGCTGACCAGCCGTTCATTTCCACGCCGGACCGAAAGGAGGATGACGAGGAGCAAGACCAGAAATACGAAACGGACCACCAGCTGTTCCAGCCGGAGCGCACCGTAGAGCGAAGAACGCAAGTCCTTCCAGGATTGAGGATCCAAGTCCGGATGCGCCTTGGCAATCAGCCGTTTGACCCGTGCGGTATCCAGGTCGGTCACCACCGCGACAAACCACGAGGCGGTCGGCGGAGCCTCGTCGATCGATGCCAGGACGTACTGGGAATCCAGAGTGGCGTCCCTGCTGGCGAAGGTGCCGGAGACCTGGTGGCTAGCCCGCCTGGGCACCACCCTGGCCTGCTTCCCCTGCCCGATTGTCGAGATCTCCATCACCCCTCCAATCGAAAACCCACATTTCCATGCGACAAGCGAGGAAGGCATCCATCCCTTTTCCCCCTGCAAGGACAAGTTGTCGTACCAGGCAAGATCCCTGGGCAGATAGCGGATCCGGACCATCCGGTTCCCGGCACCCCCGCTCAGCAAGGCCGGCTCCTCCGCGACCAGGAATGCGTCGATGTGATCCTGGACGTCAAGCTCTTTGACAAGGAGCTCTCCTGCCTGTCTGTCCGCGACCGGCACCTGCAGGTCAAAGGTCTCGTAGGTACGGATATCCGAGAGACGGGCGCTGGCGAGGGCGTGCATGGCCGAAAGGATGACCAGCATGGCCGCCATGGAAAAGGCAAGGGAGATGACGATGCGGATATTGCTCTGGCGGTGGTGGTTTTCTGGAGAAAAACCGTAGCGGGCGACCAGCAGACGTCTGACGTTCATAGATACTCCACCTTTCCGACACTCCGGCCATCCGCCTTGTAGGTAATCCTCGCATAGGGCAGCCCTTCCGAGTAGACCGTCTCCACCCGGGCGGGGAGAAAACGTGTCTCCTTCACGATCTTTCCGTCCTGCAAGTCCACCTGCTCCGTCAGGATACCTTTCTCATAGCGCATCTGCTCCTTCCTGCCGTCCCCATAGGAGATGGTATCCGAGACCAGCAGTCCGGTCTCGTCGTAGCTCCGCTCGCTCTTCTGGGTGACGATTCCCCCTTGGGTGACCGTCTCCTCGACCAGATTTCCCTTCCTGTCGTAGACTTCGGTGATGGTCCTGTCGTCTTCCTGCCGCTGATGGACCAGGTTCCCCTCCTCGTCGATGGTGACCGTACCTTGCCTTCGGTCAGCCACGCCGTCGACGATGTGGCTGCGCAAATAATAGGAATCTCCCAGTTTCTCAAACTGCTCGAAGGAATTGCCGTCGGCAAGAGAGATTATCTCCCGATTGTCGAACCAAGTGACTGAGTCGGCTTCCTGCACCAAGGCGAGACGCCCGGTACGCAAATCGTAGCTGTACCAGGTGATGCTCTCGAGGCCGTCGGCTCCGGTAAGACGCACTTGCACCAGGCGGCCGTCCGGGTCGTAGGAGAACTGCTCCTTCCCTTCCCCTGTCGTCCGCTCCAAGAGCGATCCGTCCGGGCGATAGCGCACGCCTGCCTGGACGCTCGCCCCGGAAAGAGGGTGAAGAGCCAGGATCAAAGCTGCCGCCACCGCCAAGCGCATGTCAGTGCTGGAGTCCCACCAGCGTGTCGAGGAACTCCTCGCTGTCGAAGGGATGGAGGTCGTCATACCCCTCCCCAGTCCCGACGAAGGAGACGGGGATGCCCAGCTTGTCGCCGATCTGGACCAGCGCGCCGCCTTTGGAAAGGCTGTCGTATTTGGTCAGGATCAGCCCGTCCAGCGGAACCGCCGCATTGAAGAGCTCCGCCTGGCTGACCCCGTTCTGACCGGTGGTGCTGTCGATTACCAGGAACTTCTTGTAGTGCGCGTCATCGATGCCCCGGCCGCGGATCACCTTGTCGATCTTCGCCAGCTCGCGGACCAGGTTCTCCTTGGTGTGCATGCGGCCGGCGGTGTCGACAAGCAAAAGGCCCTTTCCCTTCGCCTGGGCACTGGTAATCGCGTCATAGACGACACTCCCCGGGTCGGTTCCGTTCTTTTGCTCGATGATGCGTACCCCCAGGCGTTTGGCGTGGACCTCCAACTGCTCGATAGCGGCCGCGCGGAACGTGTCGCCAGCGCAGAGGACCACCTCGTGGCCCTGTTTCTGGTACAGACGGGCCAGCTTGGCGATGCTGGTGGTCTTGCCCACTCCGTTGACCCCGAGGATCAGGAACACGGTGGGACTCTTGTCGTCCACGACCGGCACAAAGCTCTTCACCTTGTCCCTCAGCAACGACTTTACCAGCAGCTGCAGTTCCTCGTTGCTCTTCGGTCTGGCGCTTTTGGCCGCCTCGTGCACCTCATCGCTGATCTGCCCGGCCATCTTGGGACCGAGGTCTCCCTCGATCAGAAGGTCCTCCAGCTCCTCGAAGTAGTTCTCGTCAAAGGTCTTGCGGCTGAACAGCGCCTTGAGCTTCTCTCCAAATTGTCTGAACATTTCGTCGTCCTTTTCTTGGCAATCAATGCTGCATGGTGGTCACCGAATAGGTGAACAGGGAGCGGACAAGGCTGATGGCGCTCATGACAGCAGCCCCTTGGAACGCGACATAGAGACCCCCGCTCAGGTAATCTCCATCCCCATATACGTTATACAAAGTGGGATACGCAAGCGTCAAACCCACACTGAAGATCAGCGATACAAAGGCATTGTAGAACTGTTTCTGCACCCTGCGGGAAAGGTTGGGATCCCGCGTCCAATCCCTGCTCAACTGAAAATCGACGATTCCCCGCTCCTTGGTCAGCTGGTGGCTCAAGGTCGCAAAACCATCCTTTTGTGCGGTGACCAGCAACGGAAGCGTCGGATCCTCCAAGGTCAGCGATGATGCGGTCCCTTGCTTGGTTCCGTCGACAAACCAGGTGACCACTCCCTGCCTGCTCGCCGCAGAAAGCGAGGCAAGGCGGGCCTGCTGGAGCGTCGCATCCAGATCCAGGCTCTGGCCAGACAGGCATTCCACCTCCACGTTCCTGGGCTCATACCCGTTGGCACTCAAGCCAATGGTATGGCGGCCAGGAGGAAGGACCACAAGGAAGGCGTCCCTTTGGGAGGAAACACCGTCCACCGTGACCGCCACCGCGGGGGGAGCGCCGGAAAGGACGATCGCGCTGACCGGATCCTGCCGATGGGTACCAAGCAATGCCAGGACGACGTCGCTGGTCAGGTCGCTTGCGTCCTCCCGGAAACTCAACCTGTCGACCAGCAAGGTAAGCTGATCGGTCGCCCGCACGTAGCTGGAAAGACGGCAGCGCACCCTTCCGCCGACACTCGTGGTCTCGTCAAGCAGCACCTCGTCATAGCCATAGGCATCGCAAAACCAGGAAAGATTCCCTTCCTCTGCGAGGGACAGAAGCGTCTGGTCAGGAGTGACCTCGGTCAGCTCGACCTCCATAGGGAAGGTGTCTGTAGAGACAGAAGACGCTTCCCCCCACGAGGGAAGCGTCAGGGATTCATAGGCCTTCGACCAAGACTGCCAGACCGCCCACTCCCGCTCCTGCCTTCCCCTTTCGGCCTCCCAACCGGAATAATGGAGGGTGGATTGGGTCAGATGGTGGCCGACCTGACGGACAACCAACGCATGGAATGCGCCCGCTTCCTCATTCGCCGTGATGCTGGCGATCCGCCAGTTTGCGGCACACAAGGAAGCGCAGGAAAGCATGGTGAGCGCGAGCGTCAGCCATCGATGCCTCAATCGAGCACCCCGTTTTCCTTGTTCCAGACAAGGAAGCTCTCGATGAAGGGCTGGATGTCGCCATCCATGACCGCCTGGATATTGCCGACAGAGAAGTTGGTGCGATGGTCCTTGACCATCGTATAGGGCTGGAAGACATAGCTGCGGATCTGGCTGCCCCACGCGATCTCCTTCTTGGCGATGGCATTCTTGTCGTGCTCTTCCTTGCGTTTTTGCTCGTAGTACTCGTACAGCTTGGCGCGGAGCATCTTGAAGGCCATATCCTTGTTCATGTACTGGGAACGCTCGTTCTGGCACTGGACGACAATACCGGTGGCATAATGGGTGATACGGACGGCGCTATCGGTCTTGTTGACGTGCTGGCCACCGGCACCACCGGAGCGGTAGGTGTCCAGACGATAGTCCTCGGGCTTCAGCTCGATCTCGATGTCGTCGTTGACTTCCGGAGAGACATAGACGGAACTGAACGAAGTATGACGGCGCTTGGCAGCGTCGAAAGGACTGATACGGACCAGACGGTGGACGCCCGCCTCCCCCTTCAGATAGCCGTAGGCGTAATCGCCCACGATATGGATGGTGCAGCTCTTGATGCCGCCACCTTCCTCGTCCTCCAGCTCGTCCTCGACCTCGGCTTTCAAGCCGTTGCGCTCACAGTAGCGCAGGTACATGCGTTCCAGCATGCCGGCCCAGTCGCAAGCCTCGGTCCCGCCGGCGCCTGCATGGATGGAGAGAAAGCAGTTGTTCTTGTCGAACTTGCCCGAGAGCATGGTCTTCAGCCTGAGCTTCTGGAAATCCTCGTTCAGGTCCTGGATCTGCTTGTCGATCTGCGCCTGGGTGTCCGGATCGTCGGGTTCGGAGGCATACAGGTCAATCAGCTCCTGCGTCTCGTCGACCTTCGCGACCAGCTCTTTCCAAGGCTCATAGGAATTCTTCAGGTCAGAGAGCTTGCCGAAAAGCTTGTTTGCGTTTTCCTTGTCGTTCCAGAAGCCGTCCTGGGCTGTCTGGGCCTCGAGTTGCGCGATCTGGTTCTTGATGTCGGAGTTGTCAAAGACGCCTCCATTCTTGGTACGCTTCTTCCTTGATGGTTTCAAACATGGCTTTATTCTGGATAAACATAGACGACTTCCTTATTGATAATGATGTACCCATCATACTTGATGGGAGGGAAAAGATGCAACAAACCTCAGCTGTTCTTCTCGATGCGGAAACCAAGATGGTACGTGACGCTTTCGCCAGGTTTCAGGTTGAAGTTCCAGAGAGGCACCATCAGGTGGAACAGCGTGATATCCTCGTCACCGAGAACCGTGCGGGTGCGGATCGAGACACGTTCCTTGACCAACGTGTAGGCCATCGGGCTGAAAAGTGTCGCCGTCATCATCCCGACCGCGCGAGAGGAATGGACGTGCTCGACCACCTGTTCCGCATCACTGGAAGGACGGTATCTTCTGACCGGCTCCTCGTTGACGGTAATGGAAACCTCATCGTGGTCAGGAAGCACCGTGATCGGACAGGAAAGCCCATAGGAACCCTTGGCGGGCCCCTCTTTGCCGATGTGGGTGAGGGATATGTCGGCGATCAGGGTGTTCTGCTTGAGCCGGTAACGCTTGTCGACCAGCAGGTTTCCGTGCTTGATCGAGAAGCCGTACTCCCCTTTCACGTCTTGGCTCTCGTCGACGATATACATATGGCGTGACAGGTCGCCGGAGGACTCGGGTCCCAAATCGAGGGTCGTGGGATCCTGTCCTTCCTTGAGGACGATGTCGGTCATCAGCGGCATGCGGATTCCCTCACCGTGAGCGAACGAGGAATTGACCTTTCCGCAGTCACGTAGCGGAAGACCTGCCATGGCGAAGTTGTTTCCGGTCAGCAGATAGGAGATTTCGACTACCGAACCGCCCTTTGGGCTGAAAAGACACCTCAGGTTCTTGCTGGAGCAACGATACTCGTCAATCCCATCCCTGTTGTAATCAAAGACTTCCGGAAACTGGAAATCCATCTCGCGGGAAAGCAGGTTTTCCGCCTCGCTGATCTGCCGGGAAAAATACTGCTTTGTCTCCTGCCGGAGCATGGAGGCCGAGGCGTCCATGATGTAGGGGGAACCGGTCCCCGCCCTGTTCGCGTACTTCTCGATCTGCTTTTTCACCTCGCGGTTGCGCTTGTAGTTCTTGGCGATCTCGTTGAACACCACATACCGCCCATACAGCTGCCCCATCGTCTCGTCCCTCTGGAAAAGGGTGTTGAAGCAGGGTACCCCGAAGTGCTGGCAATCATCCCCATACCAGCCGTCGCACTGATAGCCGACACGTTTGGTTCCGTCGAAAGCATCGATGGCGACCGGGTGTTGTGAGAAGAAAAGCCTGCACAGCTCGACCGTCTCCTCAGCCTGGATTCCTCCCTCGGACAGTTGGTCCAGGTTGAGAAAGCAAATCAGGTCCTTTTCCTCTTCCTGCCGGACCAACATCTCCATCTCCTTCAGATAGACGGCGAAGGAAATGGCCTGCTGGGCATATTTCTTGGTCAAGGCGCTGGCCATGCTGGAAATCGGGAGAACCACCATCCGCTTGTCCAGCTCGTGCATGACAAAGGGCTCTTCGCAACCCAAGCTGCAACTGCCGCTGCAGGGACCGATCAGAATTCTGGACATGTCGCAGAGCGAGAGGGTGTTGAGCAGGTAGGGAGAGAACACCTGCCCATAGCAGAAACAGCTGTTGGTCCGCTCCCCGTAGGTCCTGCGGATTTCGGTGGTCGCCTTCTCGATCTGGGCGTTGCGGTCCTTTGGCGCCAACAAGGAGAGGATTCCCTGCCAGTAGGTACCACCAATCATGTTGACCCTTCCCTTCTTGACCAGGTCGCGGATCAACATGTTGACCTCGGGGTGCGAAGTGTCGAGCCATTCCATCTCAGCCCCGGAAAGGGCGAGAGAAAAGGATGCGTCACTCGAGTGGTAGATCAAAGTCAGCAGCGGTTTGAGCACAGACTCAAGCACCCGCTCATAGACGCTATGAGGGGTGCCTGCGCTTATCTGGCTGTATCCACCAAAGAGTATCTGCATACGACCTTATCGTTTGACGATGACCTTTACCGGACATGCCTCAAGAGCCTGCTCGGCCTGGCCATGGCTGGCAGTCTGGTCAAAGGAGGAAAGGAACCGGTCAACCGAGAATCCGCTCTCGGGGAACTTCTTCTGGCAGATCATGCACCCGATACAACCGACCGAGCACTGGCTCCTGACGACCGCGCCTTTCTCATGGCTGGAACAGTCTACCACAAACTCGCTGTCCTCGTACAACATCCGGATCGCACCGGTCGGACAGACCTTGGTGCATTTCTCGCAGGAAATGCAGGCATCCTCGTCGACGACGATATGGCCTTCGGCATTCTTGCTGATGGCG